>PPYE01049465.1_pt1 | contig 10696 bp, 5 predicted proteins | sample 1559881 | NCBI WGS metagenome assembly PPYE01 (sample SAMN08240022, study PRJNA423297) | Human gut metagenome, whole genome shotgun sequencing project.
TTATTGTACAAGTGCTCACCTCCCAATCACGAAAAATAAAAATTTATAAACGATAATTTCTTATTATCACGACCATATTAATTATACTATTTTTTTCATCACTTATCAATCAAAATATCTACATTTTTAAAATTTTAAAAATTCTTCTTAACCGCCATCTTATTTCTTGGATGTTTTGTTTTCAAAATTTCTTTCTCTTTTTTCGTTGTCACATATGTATATATCTGTGTTGTCGTTATCGATGTATGCCCCAACATTTTTTGTATATATCGAATATTTACATCCTCTTCCATCAAATATGTTGCAAATGAATGTCGAAACATATGTGGTGTTATATTCGTATCTGCTTTTATCTCATGCGCATATTTATGTATCATATTTCTGGCTGATTGCTCAGATAACCTATTTCCATACCTATTAACAAAAAAATAACCTTGCTGTTCTATTTCTTCCTCAAAACAACTTTTATAAGCATTCAGTATTGACAACACTTCGTTATTTCCTATCTGAATATATCTTTCCTTTTTTCCTTTTCCCTGAATGCATAATACCCCATTATGCAAATCAACATACTTACTTTGTAGATTACATAGTTCTGATATTCGAAGTCCCGTTGAAAAAAGTATCTCTATTACAGCAATGTCTCTCAAAATAATTTTTCTTCGCCACTCCGAATTATCCTGTGTAGTTTCTTTTCTGTAAAGATGGGATAACAATTGTTCAATAACATCTCTTGGTATTATTTTAGGTAAAACAATTTCTTCTTTAAATTTAGTTTTTACTTTATGAAAAGGATTTATCTCTATGATTTCTTCCTCTTCCATATAATGAAAAAAAGCTTTTACGCTAGCAATCTTTCGTTTCACAGTCTTTTGTTTATATGTACAATGTAGATATAAAAGATATTTGTTCAATACTTCTTTATCTAAGTTTTCTTTTCCCACCAATTGAATAAACTGCTGAATATCTATCCTGTAAGCCCTTATCGTTTTATCATCAAGTTCCTTTTGAAATTTGCAATAATACAAATATTTTTCTACTTCTTCCATTAAAAGCATCATTCATTTCTCCTATAACTCACAAAAAATCCGCCACAAAATGTTGTCCATTCTATAGCGGATTTTTCTCCATTTATTATTCTTTTTCAACCCGATAAGACGGCACCAATCGTTTCACTACCACCTTCATCTGCGGATCATCTTCATATGCCGTCTTCTTCAAGTCTTTGAGATGTTCAAAAACTCTTCCTGATCAAATTCAATCGGTTTGCCAATGAAAATCAGATCATTCTCTGTCTTCTGCAATCCCTCTTCTTCTTTCAGGCATTCTTCAAACATCTTCTCCCCCGGACGTAATCCGGTATAAACAATCGGAATATCCACATCCGGCTCATATCCGGACAATTTGATCAGGTTCCTTGCCATATCATCAATTTTTACCGGCTCTCCCATGTCAAGGACAAAAATCTCTCCCCCCTTGGCATAAGCTCCTGCCTGCAGCACCAGAGATACCGCCTCCGGAATGGTCATAAAGTATCGGATGATATTTTTATCTGTGACCGTAACCGGACCGCCCTCTGCGATCTGTTTTTTGAACAGGGGAATCACACTTCCGTTACTTCCCAATACGTTTCCAAATCGTACCGCCACATAATTGGTTTTTGTAAACCGATGCTGCATTCCCTGAATGATCATCTCACAGATACGCTTGGATGCTCCCATGATATTCGTTGGATTCACGGCTTTGTCTGTAGAAATGAGAACCATGCGTTCCGTACCGGTTCTTCCTGCCGCCATCGCTACATTATAAGTTCCAAATACATTGTTCTTGATGGCCTCATTCGGGCTGTCTTCCATAAGTGGCACATGTTTGTGTGCAGCTGCATGAAAAACAATTGCCGGTTTATAATCTGCAAATACGGTATCTACCCTATGCGTGTTTCGCACCGATCCAATGAGTACGACCAGATTCAGCTTTGGAAAGTTCTTTTTCAATTCCTGTTGAAGATCATAGGTAGTATTCTCATAAATATCGAAAATGATAAGCTGCGCCGGATGATGCGCTGCAATCTGCCTGCAAAGCTCGCTACCTATAGAACCGCCGCCACCGGTAACCAACACGACTTTTCCTGCAATATATCCCATCACTTCATCCAGATTCGTCTTTACCGGTTCCCTTCCGAGGAGATCTTCAATCTCTACTTCACGGAAATTCGATACGGCTACTTCTTCATTAACAATCTGTGCCATACTCGGCAGAATCTTAATTTTACATCCGGTGTTCTTGCAGAGCTCCAGGATTTTCTTTTTTCTTGCTCCCGGAAGATTCGGAATTGCAATAAAAATCTCCCGCACACCATACTTTTCGGCAGCCCATGGAATTTTGCTGTCATTTCCCACAATCGGGGTCCCAAGGATCTGGCTTCCGATCTTATTCTGATCTGCATCAATGACACAAGCTACGCGGTTACGGATCTGCGGACTGTTCTCCATATTTTTGATAAGAAAGTATGCGCTGTCTCCTGCACCGATCACCATCGTCGGAACTACCTTTCCCACACTGATTCCAAGGTAATTATGACGGATAATACGCAGTCCACGATACACAAACCGGCTCCCGGTAATCAATGCCAGCAAAAAGAAGAAATACAGGATGTAATAGGAACGTGGCATATTCCATTGCAACATATGCATTCCCAAACTTTGCAATGCTGCACTGAGCAAACACGCTACGACCACATTTAACAATTCCTGCACACTTGCATATTTCCACAAACTATTATACAGATGCATGATTGCAAAAATCACAAGCGTGACACATACATTGATCCAAAAATAGCGAACTGCAGTCTCCAAATATGGTATGCACTGCTCATTTTTTAAACTGAATTCAAATCTTGTCCAAATAGAAATGATTTCTGCCAAAAACACTGCCAGAATATCATAAATCAATAATACAGCAATTCTTATATATTTCGCCGCTTCATTTCCGTTCGATTTCTTTTGTAACATAATATATTTTTATCCTATGCTTTCTATTTCTTTTGATTTTTACGCTGTTTTCTGGATTGTTTCTTGCCTGAAACTTTCTGTTTTCCATTTTTGTTTTCTGCGCTAACACTTTCATTAACCGGCGCGGCATCATTCTTCTGCTGCACCTCTGCATTGTCGTTCTCTGTTGTCTGTGTCTCTTCTGCTTTTACAAACAGATTTTCCTTTGCCACAAGCATACGGTTAACTGCCATGCCAAGACCAAGCATTCCCCAGAACACCGGTGCTGTACATACGTTAGAATCATTGGCAACTGCTGCGATCACATACACGAGAACTGCTGCAAACAATCCAACTCCAACCCAGCTGAGATGTTCGTGCAAATCGACTCTACGATAAATCCGAACGGAACGAATGATATACCACAGTAAAAATCCAATCAATGCCAACGTCCCAAACAATCCGGTCTCCACCCACTGCTGAAGATACCAGCAATGCGCTTTTACATCATAATTGTTAAATCCATAGATATATGCCTGACCAAAATAATCATTTTGTGGACGCTCCAGCAAATAGGTATTTGCTCCTGATCCTACAAACACATGCTTTCCTAAAACCGGTATTGTGGTATTCCAAATATGTCCACGGGAACTCATCGCATCCTCTTTGAACAGATTGGACTGTTTTACCTTTTCATATTTGACAAGTTTTCCTGCCGGATTGAGGAACTCATATCCATCATCATCGGTTTTCACAAAATTCCAGGAAATACCATCAACATACACACTGATTCCAGCAGTCTGATCAAACATTACCGGCTGTACCTGCACATTTGCAAAACGCTCATCATCGATGGAATAAGTCTGTGTTCCTTCATCTGCCAGCGTCTGTCCCAGCGGATTCCCATCACTGTCTTTGCACAGAATCTGAATAGTTCCATCTTCTGCGCTATCATAAGAAACTGACAATGCATTATCCCAGATTTTTAATACAACATCCTCGTCATTTGTAGCGATGTCATTTAATGAATACTGGTCTTCCATATGATAGGTACCGGTAATCGTGTTCTTGATTCTTTCCCCAAAAGATGTGGTATTGGCAATCACAATACTTCCAATGATGCCTGCCACCACCAACGCTCCACCTACATAACGGAGCTTTTTGCCACGGCTCAGCAATACCAATACTGCAATCGCAGCACCTGCTGCCACAGCCATCCAACCGGAATCACTTCCGCTTCCTTTCAGGCATATGATACAAAGGATTTCGGCCACAACCAATGCCGCTCTCTGCCATACTTTCTTTGCTCCGATAAACAAGCATGCCAACAATGGAATTAACATTCCGAAATAAAAGGACAGGAAATTCGGATTATACAGTGTTGTATAAGAAGTTCCCTCTGCCATATTGAAATTCAAACTGTCCAAATTGCCCCAAAAACTTGTGTTGGTGATCAGATGCTTTCCAAATCCTGTCTTGAAAAAGTCCTTTCCAAAGTACTGGAAGACGCCAATCAACGTTACCATCGCCATTCCAACTCCGGCCCATAACAGGACTTTGTTCACCTGCTTCTCTTCCTGTACATAATTATATACGTAATAGCACAATATCATATAGGCAAATACAGCCCATACCGGCTCAAACAATTCATAGGTGCCTCTGACAACCCAGTACTTATAGCTTGAAAATAATGCAGACATTGCAACAAACATTGCATAAACAAACAGCATATAAAATGAATTTTCAAACTGAAACTGTTCTTTCTTTTTTAAATACCGATATAACATGATTCCGATCATCACAACTCCAAGGATCACTATCGCTATCATTTTCCATGCGAAAAAGAAATCTGTCTGTAACCCGGAACTCGCTGGGAACCAGTCAAATTGCGACAGATTGGCATCATACTCAAACATATGCACGATCAACGGAACAAATCCCATCATAAGTATGATTGGAATCAGTAATGCGTTTGTTTTCTTCTTATTTGCATAAACATTCTTACTCAAGATATTTTCTCCTTCGAATCAATGTATTTTGTATGTTTTTACTCAATTATTTCTATAAGTACATACCTATTCAACATAATACTCTTAAATTTTCCTTTTGTCCACACCAAGAAAACTATAGTACCATCTATGTTAACTACTCTATAAATCACAAAAGAAAGAAGGATTACAACCATGAGATTACCAAACGGATACGGCGGAGTCGTAAAATTATCCGGGAACCGAAGAAGACCCTACGCAGCGCGAATTACCACCGGCTGGTACCACAATGACAAAACCGGAAAACGTGTACAAAAATTCCAAGTTATCGGATACGCTGCCTCCCGGGCCGAAGCCTTACAAATACTGGCCAAATACAATGACTATCCAATTGATGCAGCTGCCCTGAAGCTTACCTTCCATGACATCTATCTGCGCTGGTCCGAAGAAAAATTTCCGACCACCTCCGCCTCCAACATCAAAGGATACCGCGCCGCATATTCCATTTGTGAAGATATCGCAGATGTACCATTCCGCAATTTGCGCCTGGATGATCTGCAACGCGTCGTCGACCGCTGTGGGAAAAATTATCCCACCCTAAAAAAGCTCCGCATCCTGTTCAATCAGTTATACGACTATGCGATGAAACACGAAATTATCTGCAAAGATTACTCTCCCTATGTCAACATCACCAAATATAAAGACCGTAATCCAAATAAAGCAGAACGCAACCGCTTCACGGCGGAAGAAATAAAAACCTTATGGATACATACCGATGACCGCTATTACCAGACGGTTCTTATGCTCATCTACAATGGGGTCCGTGTTTCCGAACTGCTTGACTTGAAAAAAGAAAATGTCCACTTGCCTGAACGATACTTCGACGTAGTTGACAGCAAAACAGAAAATGGTATCCGCAAAGTCCCTATCGCCGAAAAAGTCCTGCCCTTTTACACCTCCTGGTACAATGACTGTTCGCACAGTAAATACCTTATCCACACCATGGACAGTGAGCATTTTACTTACCATAATTATTACATCAATGTATTTAAACCACTGCTGCAGCGCCTGAACATTGACCGTACCCCACACTGCTGCCGTCATACAACGATCTCAATGCTCGCCGATGCACATGTGGATCAGACCATTATCAAAAAAATTGTCGGCCATGCCGGAGCCATGACATTAACCGAACGTGTCTACACACATTTGGACATCCACGAACTCATTGAAGCAATCGACAAAATATGAAAAATCGGCATTGTTACTTGTGTGTTACTTAAATTTTTCCAGCAAAAATGTCTCACAAAATATGGTCATATAAATTCAGTTTGTACTACCCCGTTTCTTGTGCGTTGCTTGTACGTTACTTAAGATTGAAAGCTTCTTCCACATGCTATGCTGCAGATACCTGTTTTATCCACTCTGCTGGCAGTATGGTCAGTGGAAAATATTGTTAAGGTAACTGGTAAGAAGTCTGGTAAGGCTGTAAAGAAGACATTAAAGGCTACTATTACAGTTAAGAATCCATCCACAAAGGTTGCATTCTCATCTAGCGATGATACAATTGCAACAGTTGATGCTACAACAGGTGAAGTTACTGGTGTTAAGGCTGGTGAGGTAACAATTACCGCTAAGGCTGGCAAGACAACAAAGACTGTTAAGATGGCTGTTAAGAATTTTATTCTTCAGTCTGTAAAGCAGACAAAGGCAAATACATTAGAGACTTCTATTCTTGGAGCAACAAAGAATATCAAGACAACTGATGTTAAGATTACCAACACTGCAAACCAGAATGTAATTGCTGTCAAGAGTGTAACACCTGATAAGGCAGATGCTACGAAGGTTACTCTTGAAACATTTGCAGATATGAAGGATGGCGCTAAGTACACTGTTGAACTTGATGGTGTAGCTCAAGAGTTTACAGCAACTAATGGTGTTGTGGCTGACGTAAATGTAACACCTGTTACAATTCCTGCAAACACAAAAGGAACTGAAATCAAAGGACAGACTGTTGATAAAGATGGTATTGTACTTGATGAGTTCAAGGTAAGTGAAGCTAGTACAAAGAGCGCTGAATTAACTCTTTCTACGACACAGGGTTATGTAGATGGTGACAAGCTTGTTCTTCCTACTGTTGGAAACAAGGGTACAGCAGAAGTTAAGTATCATACATACAAATTTGATGCTAACGGAAATGAAATTGGAGCTTATACAAAGAAGGTTGATATCACAGCCGTAGCTGAAGACGTAATCACAACAAACGGATTCAACATGACATTTGCAGATACAGCTAAAGCTCCAAACTGGGATAAAGACAAGACAACAAATCAGTTAGCAATTGGATCTAGCAAGAGTGCATACTTCAAATTTGTAGGATCTGATAACAAAGAAATCACAACATATGCTGATTACTCAGTAGTATCAAGTGATGATTCTATTCTTTTATTACCAAAGACTCAGTTAAGCGGTAGCAGTACTCCTGTATCTGCAACAGGTATTAAAGAAGGAAATGTTTTTGTTAACGTATTAGACAAAGATGGTAAAGTAATTAAATCTTTACCAGTTGTTGTTACAGCTGCTGGAAAGCTTACAAATGCAACACTTGGAAATACATCTCTGACAATTTCTAAGACTGCTACAGGCGTTGATAATTCTGTTAGTGTAAAAGCCGTTGATCAGTACAATAATGACATTACTGGTTCAACAACTATTAATGCATCAGGTGTAAATGATGATGCTAAGCAGGCAATTAACGCTACATACGATCCTGCAACAAAAACAGTTAAGGTTTCTGCTACAAATGCTGCAGATGGAAAGACATACACTATCAAAGTTGAAGTTAAGAAGGACAATGTTACATTAAATCGTTACTTTACAGTAAAAACTGTAACAACAGCGACAGATGTAACTAAGGCTACTGATTTAAGAGTTGAAGTATCTGGCTTAACAGATGGTAAAGTTGACATGGCTGTAGCCGATGATGCAGATGAAACAAAGGCAGCTAAGACAGTTGAGGTAAAAGTTGCTGCATATGATAAGGGCGCTAAGATTGGTTACGCAGATGTAACAGAGTGCAAGATCAGCGATTCCAGCAAACAGTCTGTTGTAAGCGAAGCTGCTGTTTCAGTTGTTTCTTGCTCAGCAAAGAAAGTAACTAAGAACCTTGAGGCTGGAAAGTCTTATACATTGACTGTTAAGGCAGCTGGTAAGACATTCACAACTACATTCTCTGTAGTAGATACACAGTCTACAACTGTTACTACAAAGATTGACAGCAAGACAACAAGTGAAGCAATTTCAGATAAAACGGATGCAATTGCAAAGGTTGTTGCTGCTAATGTAAAATTTAGTATCAATGGCAAAGATTACAAGACTTTTAATGCATCTGAGATTACTGTTAATAACGGTTACAAGGTTGTTGACAACAAAGCTGTATATGTTGGAACCGTAAATGTTTCAGTTGAAAACAGCAATGGAATCAGCTATCCAGTTACAGTAAATGTAAATACAACATTCACTGCAAGATAATGTTTCCTGTATAAATAGAGGCTATAAAATAAGTCTTTCATTTAAAGTAAACGCCAGTTTCGGCAATGTGCCGTTTCTGGCGTTTCTTTGGGCTCTATGTCAAGTTTTTGGGTGATTCTTTGAATTGCGCCCCATTACTGGACATAGAGCCTAACTTTTATCATTATTTTCTTAATAGCAAAAACGGGAATCGGTTATATAAACTGATTCCCGTTTTAATTAATTTAGCTTTAACCTAAAACTATTTATTTGTAAATGTTGTGTTAATGTTAACAGTTACATCGAACTCAACATCCTTGCTGTTTTTAACAGTTACAGTTGCTTTTCCGATATAAGTGTAACCACCACTTGTCTTAACTTCTTTTGGATCAACAGTGAATGATCTGTACTCTGTTCCGTTATAAGAAGCTACGCATGTCTCTGCAAGAATATCAGCTGCATCAGTCTTAGTTGTCTTCTTAGAGTTAATCTTTACAGTTGCAGATGCCTGAGTATCAACAACTTCAAAGCTTCCAGAGAATGTCTTTGTAACATTATTGCCCTTTGCATCTTTTGTTACAACAGTAGCCTTAACAACATATGTTCCAGCAGAAAGAACCTTTGTTGCCTTCTTGCTAGAAACAGTTACAACATCAACAGTACCTGCAGAAGCATCAATTTTGTCTGTCTTATCATTTAATGTAAATGATGCACCAGAAACAACACCAACCTTAACACCCTGATCATATGCAGCTACAGTTGCAGTAACTTTCTTAGCTGCCTTATCAGCAATTGTATCATTAGCAATTGCAGCATCAACCTTGCTATCAGAAAGCTCTAAGCGTAAATCAGTTGCATCATCAGCAGTCTTTGTTGTTTCAACTGCATTGACTGTGATAGTCTTAGCTACTTTATCATTGCCCTTCTGAGCCTCAATCTTAATAACGTATGTGCCCTTCTTAGCATTAGCAACATCTACATTTACTTTCTTATCAGCGCTAACGTATTTAGCTGTAACGTTAGCAGAGTCTTTTGTAAGAACTGTTGGAACAACAGTGTCAACAGGAATTTCCTCACCATACTGGTCAACACCCTTAACAACTACGGATCCAGTTGTATAATTAGTTGCCTTTGTAGAAACTGAAAGTGCAGTCTTGTCAAGAGAAATATTAACAAGCTTTCTTGTCTCTGTTACAGTTACAGGTAAAGAAGTAACAACCTTACCATCTTTTAATACGTTAATGTAAGCAGTACCAGTCTTAACTGCTACCATAGAAACACTCTGGCTAGCCTTTAAAGAAGTTTCTGGTAAAAGAAGTACACTATCGTCACTAGATACTACTGAGTAATCTGCTGTGATGTCTTTCTTCTTTGTATCTACGAAATGGAAGTATGCTTTAACTGAATCGCCTAATGCAAATTTGCTTACAGTTGTAACGGCCTTTGTCCAATCTGGAGCATCCTTTGCGATTGTGTAATTGTAACCAGCTACAGTTGCAACTTCTTCAGCAACAGCTGTAATATCAACTTTCTTTGTGATAGCGCCAACTTCCTTAGCGTTCTCATCATACTTATATGTGTGGTATGTAACTTCTGCTGTACCCTTGTTTCCAACTACTGGAAGAACAAGCTTAGTTCCGTTTACATAACCCTGAGTTGTAGTGAGTGAAAAATCAACGTTGTTTGGTTTACTCTCAGTTGTAAAGTCTTTAAGAACTACACCATTCTTATCAACTGTCTGAGCCTTAATTTCAGTTCCATCTGTATTAGCAGGAATCTGAACAGGACTAACTGTTACGTCAGCAACAACACCATCAGAAACAACAACTTCTACAGCAGTACCAGCAACTGTTACTACATAAGTAGCTCCGTCTGTGAACTCTGTGAATGTTGTGATTGTAACCTTTGTAGCATCCTTCTCGTCAACAGCTACAGACTTAACTGCATATACAGCATTTGTTGTTTTGTTAGAAACAGTAACATCAGATGCTTTCAGATCAGATGTCTTTCCAAGAACAACAGCCTCAAATGTATCAGCCTTTGTCTGCTTTACACTCTTAACAATGTAAGTCTTAACAGACATTTTAACAGTCTTTGTTGTCTTACCAGCCTTAGCTGTGATTGTTACATCACCAGCCTTAACACCAGTAACTTCACCTGTTGTAGCATCAACTGTTGCAATTGCATCATCACTAGATGAGAATGTAA
>PPYE01131331.1_pt1 | contig 10696 bp, 8 predicted proteins | sample 1559881 | NCBI WGS metagenome assembly PPYE01 (sample SAMN08240022, study PRJNA423297) | Human gut metagenome, whole genome shotgun sequencing project.
GCATCCGGAACAATCCGCTTTCGCGATTTCCCTTTGAGATCGACTCGTAGTGTCGATTCGCCTTTACCTAGGCAAAACACGGAGACAAAAGATTATAACCCAAAAGATCGTGAGAAATAACCCCAAACGAATATAAACAAGGATCCCGTTTAGGGTTCTTAACGTTTATGTGAGTTCTGAAAAAAGGATTGTCTTTTGAAAATATAGAAACCACGATAGTGCTTGGAACGACCCGTGTTCGTATTTTCCCTTTGTACTCGATGCGCAACATCGATCCGCTTTTGCAAAGGAGGGGACCGAAACCGGTAAATTTCTACAAGCATTTATCATGATCATTTCCCGATTTTGGTGGTGGATGAGAAGCAAAGCGCCGTTTCCCTGCAAACGGTAGTGAGGAACCTTCGCCCGGAGTTTCGAAGGACGCTTTTGATGCGTCATCGTAAGTCCGAGAAAAATGTTTGAGAGCAAATCATTTCGGACCCCTTCCCCCGCAAGGGGGCGGTTTAGGTCCGCGCCTCATCCCGTATTATTACTCGGAGCAAAAATCGATCCGATTCGAAGCAAGTACTTCCTACTATGCTTGATTCTTTATTTTATGGATGCAATGGAGGCACAGTATTCTGGAATTTGAGCCCGATTTTTGCGCTCCCCCATCAATCTATTTCAAACTCAGCATCACCACCGTCCCTACAATACACACAACGCCCAAATAGTCCGGCAGGGCAAGGAAGGTTCCTAAAAAGGCGACAGAAAACAAGACGGAACAAAGAGGTTCACTGCAGCTGATGAGAGATGCCTTGACGGGGCCAATGACCTTGAGGCCGTTAAAGTACATGAGAAATGGCACAACCGTCCCAAAGACAATGATATAGCCCATGGCTCCTATGCTAAAAAACGTCCAGCTTTCCACCCCGGAATGAAAGGGATTGCATAAAGGAAGAAGGATGAATCCTGAAAGGAGCTGCCCCCACCCCATCAGGTAAGGACTGCTGTATTCTTTAAGGATATGCGCTGGCGCCACCGTGTAAAGGGTCATGGCAATGGCAGACAAAATGGACCAAAAAAGAGCAGCCGGCGAAATGACAAGGCTAGTCGGGTTGCCATGGGTGGAAACAAGAAAGACACCCATAAGAGCCGTAAAGATTCCCACGGCTTCCTTTTTTTCCACAGGTCGATGCTGCATCAGCACTTGCTGGAGCACGACAAAGACAGGCGCTGTGTAAATGAGGACCGTTGCTGTAGGAGCGTTTGAGAGCTTGATGGCATAATAAAAACCATACTGGGACCCCAGAAGGCCCAAGGTAAAAAAGAGCATTTTCCAAAGGGTTTGCCGCTGAGCGCGAAAAATAGCAAATAGCGGTTCCTTTCCCCTTTGGACTATTACCATCATGTACATGAGACCGGCAAGGATCTGCCGCACAGCAATCAGCCAAGTCGAATCAATCTGCGTGTGTTCAAACAGATACTGGCCGCACACGCCAGAGATGCCCCACATGCCTGTCGATAAAAGGACAATGAGGGTTCCCATGGTTTGGGTCATTTTTTTCTCCTATTTTTCATGATGGTGCCCCGTCAACCAGTTCCGCCGGCCTTGCCTTTTCTGCTGAAAGGCTGCGGCAAAAGTCCTTGACTTCATCCATGCGGAGCACGCCGTAGGCAAATCCTTTCTTTACAAGTTCCTCGGGCAAATATTCATCATATTTATCAAATAAAGGGACCTCGTTTGGGTACACCAGATCCATCGGATTATTGAGCTTTTCCCCCTCTTCCCGCAGGACGGCATAAAAGGTAGGCGCATCCGCTTCCATGGTAAACTGCATGAAAAAGGGCCGGAAGGGGTCCAAATTCTTTAGGCCAAGCTTATCTCCGCATTTAAGGCGCAGGAAACGCTCCATGGCAAGAAATCCATAGGTCCCAAGCCAGGGAATGAAGCACCACATCTTGCCGCCCAAAAAAATCAGATTCTCATCAGCAGCACCGCTTTGGGTTGCCGTGCAGCGCGCCTGCGTAAGGCGGCTGACAGCATTTTTCATGAGATAGGGATAAAGGGTATCTTCCCGCAGGACCTGGCGCATCCGTTTCAGGACCTTTGTATGAAGGTCACCTGGGCATTCACCAAAGTAAGCCGGTACTTTGCCCTTTACCATTTCACAGTAGATCAGATGCCGTTTGCGGTCTACTTCAAGGACGCGCCATACATGGCCGGCTAGGGCAATCTTTTCACCCGGCGGCGGGGGTGCAACAACCGTACCCAGTTCCTGGGATTCGCTGCGGACAGTATATTCCTCGCTTTCCTGAAAGACGCCATAGAACTTAAAGGAATTGATGACCCGCTCCCCCGCAAGACCGACAATGAGGCCGCCTTTTTCCGTCAACTGGATGTGGTCCGTTTGGATAAGATGATGCAGGAGGACGCGGTAGTCATCAGGGGTGATGCGGTGAAAATAATTGAGTGTCAGTACGCGGGAGGCAAGCTCAGCAGGGCTCATCTCCCCGCAGGAAGCAAGGACACTCATGGTCTGGTGATAAAGAAGGCTGAAAGGCAGCCGGTCAAGCCGCGGCGGTTCCACCCAGCGCTCTTCCAGGTAAAGCTGGATTAAGGCACAGGCTTGAAGGAGCTTCCAAGGGATGGTCGCTGGCAGCAGGGCCCGGATTTCCGGTTCGTCTTCCCTGATGACATACCACATTTCCTGCGGCAGGGCGCGCCGTCCCGTGCGTCCCATACGCTGCAGGAAGCTCGAGACCGTCCAGGGCGCGTCGATTTGGAAGGCTCGTTCCAGACGACCAATGTCGATTCCTAGTTCAAGGGTCGACGTCGTAACCGTCGTTAAGGGTTTGCTTTCATCCTTCATAAGCATTTCCGCCGTTTCCCGGTAACTTGCGCTGAGATTTCCGTGGTGGATCAGGAAGCGGTCCGCCTCATGGTTCAGTTCGCAGTATTGGCGCAGGCTTGTCGTCACTCCTTCACACTCTTCGCGGGAATTGACAAAAACAAGGCACTTCTTTCCCCGCGTATGTTCAAAAATGTAACCAAGACCGGGATCCGCCTCACGAGGAGCCGTATCGGTCTTTTCATCGAGAACGGGCAGGGCTTTGATATCGGTCCGCCCTTCCCCGGCCTGGGTATCCTTGACATAAAAATGCTCAAGGGAAAGACGCCAGCGGCTTCCTTTTGACTGTATACGGGGAATGATGGTGCGCCGCCCCGTGCCGAGGGACAAAAAAGCCCCTGTTCGTTCAGGGTCCCCCATCGTAGCTGACAGCCCAATGCGGCGGGGATTGACGCCAGCAAGGCGGCTGACTCGCTCGATAAGGCACAAGGTCTGTCCGCCCCTGTCACCGCGCAGCAGGGAATGGACCTCATCAATGACAACAAAGCGCAAATCCCCAAAGAGCCTAGGAACGGCCATATGCTTATGAAGCAGAATGGCTTCCAGGGATTCCGGGGTCAACTGCAGGATGCCCGACGGATGGCGCATGAGCTTTGCTTTGTGAGACTGGGAAACATCACCATGCCAGTGCCAGATAGGGATATTCCCATCGGAACAAAGGTCTGTCAGGCGCTGGAATTGATCATTGATGAGGGCTTTTAACGGTCCGATGTAGATACAGCCCACAGACTTGGGCGGATTGGCATCAAAAAGGCTCAGGATGGGAAAAAAGGCGGCTTCCGTCTTGCCTGACGCCGTCGATGCCGTGAGGAGCAGGTTATCATCGGTATGGAAGATGGCGTCCCCTGCGGCCACTTGGATGGGGCGCAGTTCGTCCCAGCCATTTCGATAGATGAAATCCTGCACAAAAGGAGCATATTCATCAAAAATAGACAAAATCAGGATCCTTTCCTGTCAACAAACAGCAACCGAGTCAAAGCGTAAATTCGGCGAACTTTCCGTCGGGCGTTTCCTCACTTTTGGCATAGACAAACTCACCGCTTTGGAGGAAATCACCGATTGTCTTATCCGGGTGCTGGTAGACAAGATCAAGGAGCTCGATAAAATCACGGATGATTTCCCGGGGCGTAATATGCGAATCGGCCCCGACGCGGGCAAATTCCTGACGAATGAAAGAAATGCGGTCTTCCTGGGTCACTTTATTGTCATATTCATAGAGCAAGCCGTGGATCTCCGTCAGTTTTTCCGTCAAGATGAGCAGTTCTTCCGGCGTCAGGGGCTGAAGGTAGATCACGGGTGCCAGCAGGTCTTTGTAGTCACCGCTGAAATGCCCTGCCGCCAAGCGAGAACGCAGCGCTTCATAGCTATAGACGCCGCGGCGCGGATCTTCCATGCATTGAGGCGTACCGCTGAGAATGATGCCTAGGTAGTGGGCCTTTCCCTGCATGGTATCGTTGAACATGGTAAGGATCTTCTCATAGTTATATTGACGGGAAATGGCATTGGGAATCTTATAGATATTGACCAGTTCATCGATCAGGATAAAAAAGCCGGCATAACCAGCCTGTTTCAGGAAATAGGCAAAGATTTTAAGGTATTCATACCAGTCATCATCGGTGATGATGATATTGACGCCGAGTTCTTTCCTGGCCTCTGTCTTTGTCTCGTATTCCCCGCGGAACCATTTGATGACAAGGGCCTTTTGGGCATCATCACCGCTGCGGTAGGCCTCGTAGTAAAGACTCAGGAGACGGGCAAAATCAAAACCGTGGACCATGTCCCCCAGGGAATATAGGACCTTGCGGATCTTTTTTTCCACAGCGTCAATAAGGGCCCCATCCCCCATGGCAAGGCCGGTTTCTTCCATGGTCAGGGCCTGGACACGGTCAATCCAGCGGTCGAGGATGAGCGTAAGGGCACCCCCTTCGGGGCGGGTCTTGGTCGACATGTTGCGCACGAGTTCACGGTACGTGGCAAGCCCCTGCCCATGGGTTCCTTGAAGCCGCCGTTCCGGTGACAGGTCCCCATCCACCACGACAAAGTTCTTTTCAAGGATATAGTTGCGTATGGTTTGGAGCAGGAAGCTTTTGCCGCTTCCGTAGCGCCCTACGACAAAACGGAAGGAGGCGCCGCCTTCTTCAATCACGGAGACATCGTGGAGCAGCGCGTCAATCTCGTTCTTACGCCCCACAGTAATATAAGGCAGGCCAATGCGGGGCACGACACCGCCCTTTAAGGAACTGATGAGGGTCCGGGCAATTCTTTTTGGGATTTTGATCACAGTAGGACTCCTTTCAGGTCATCGACGTAATCGGCAAGGATCATCGGCCCTCCGTCATCAGCAAGGACCGTATCCATAAATTCATCATAAAGTTTCTCGTTGACCCGGTCAATCATGAGGGAAACCATCATGCCAGGAGGAAGCGTTTCCTTATAGGATGCATGCGTAAGCAGTGCCCTAAGAAAAGCGGCTTCCGCCTCCGTAAGGCCATAGGGAAGTGCCTTCTTTTCCACCACGGGCACTCTGTGAGGGGGCGGTATCTGGGCTGTACTTTTTTCTTTTTCCAAGAAGGCGAGCTGAGGTCCTTGCTCAGAGGCCTTTTCAGCAACCCGCGTCAAAGCGGGTTCCTTTCTTTCTTCCTTGGACAACTCCCGAAGGCTTTCTTCCCGCGTTTGTGCGGCATCCTTGCGGATTAAGCCCAATTTACTCAAATCGAAGGACACTTCCTGCCGTGCCTTACGTGCGGCTTCTTCCTGAAAATGGGCCACAATGGCATCCACACTTTTCACCAACCATTTAGGCGGCGTTTCAAGCGGCTGGAGGGGCGGCTCTTCCATGAGCTTTCGATAATGGACTTCGGCCATGCGCAGATAGGATCCCAGTCTCCGCCTATGCTTATTATCCGCCGTTCGGTACCATAGGGTCCAGATTTCCCCATCAGTCTTTACATATGCATACTGATCGAATCGATAAATCAGTTTTTTTCGTTCCCGCCGTTCAGGAAGAAAATAAGCCGTTTCAAAAAGGTCGAGCCAACGATAGGTTTCACTGGCAAGGCACGTATCCATGAATCCCATCTGTCGATGGTCCTTGAAATAGGCCACAATCTTTTGGTAGATCAGGGCAATGAAGCGTTCATAATGCAGAGGATCTTTATGATAGAGAAGGGATTTCTTAAGGTTGTAATTGGAATGTCTAGAAAGGACCTCAACGGTCTCATGATGATGAAGGACTAGGTCTTCCGTTTCCAGATACGTAAGGTCCTTACCAAGGGCCATGAGACTCTGCACGACGGGCGGGAGTTTTTCGGGCGTCACCCCATAATAGACCATGAAATGAAAAAGCCACTCATTCAGGCGCATAATAAGGGTCGGTTCCTTCGGCCCATAGTCGTCCCGCAGCTTTAGGAGCCGTTCGTATCCCTCCTCCGGCGATTTGACACCAATAAGATTGATCAGTTCATTGGCATAAAGGATGTAAAAGGTGAGGTTTGATGGTTCCACCTGTCCCCGACGAACCCGCGTACGCCAGCCAAAGTAGCCCCGTAGCTCGCTGTCACTGAGCGCCGAATAAGATGGATAATAGTGAAGGCAGGGGCCAGTGTGAACCGTTTCATCGCTATAGTTTTCCGCGGCTTTTCCCTGTAGGACAAAAAGTTCGGAAGGGCTATACTTGTTGCGTGCCTGCCATTGGTATTCCCGAAGCTTTTGCAGTGCGGCAGGAAGCGGTTCCTGCCACTTCCTGCGCCTGATGCTTTCCCGGCCATATTCCACATCGGGCAGATGGAGCAGCTTCCGCAGCTCATCAATGGTCCTGGACCCCATTGTCACCCCTCCTATCCTAAACATGTATTCACTTTCATTATAGTGCAAGTTGGTGAAAAAGCAATGCTTTGTCCTTCATTTTACCAAAGAAAGGAAGGTCGATACAACTTGACTTTCAAAAATCTCGTGGGAAGGGACAAAAGGCGACAAAAAAACAAGACCTGCAGCGCCCATTCCATACGTACAGATCCTGTCGCTTGTCCATGTCTATGCGTTGCGTCCCTTTTTTACGGCTGCCCAAACAGCAAGAGGAAATGGCCCTACTCCCACTTGCCCCAATGAACCCGGAAAGGTCTCACGTCAGCCAATTTTCTTGGACGAATGGGATGGAGCGGATATCCCAAGGAAAGGATGGCTTCAACCTCAAGCCCATCCGGAAAATGGAGCAGTTCCTGCAGATCCTTATTCGACGTAAGGGGATTTCCATCAGAGCCTATTTTTTCGGAGACCATATGCCTTACCTGCACCCAACAGCTGCCAATTCCCAGTTCCCGGGCCTCAAGCATCATCGCGAGCATAGCAAGGGACGCGTCTTCCACCCAAGCATGGGATTCAAGGCGCCCCAATACAACGACAGCCGCCGTCGCTTGTGTAAGCATTTCCCCAAAGCGAGGCTTGCAGCGGGCCATTTGGGAAATGAGGCTCCGGTCCTCGACGACTAAAAATTCTGTACTGTGAAGGTTCTTGCTGCTCGGCGTCATGAGTCCGGCGGCAACAATCTGTTGGAGCTTATTGCGCTCGATGGGTTCTTCCGTATACTGACGCACGCTGCGGCGGGCCGATAAAAGATCAAAAAAGTTCATGGGAAATTTCTCCTTTCGGACAGTCCATAGGGGTGAATCAAAAGAGGATGTTTTTAGGGGCAGCTGGTGCGCAATTGGTGCGCAAGCTTTGCTTGATGGTACGGACTCATGTAAACATATGTGGAAATGATAAAAGACTGAAACACCGCACCAGTCCTTCTTCAAAGACTCATGCGGTGTTATTTGAATTTATGCGGAAAGCGTCCGCATATCTCATTTTTAATTGGCGGAGAGGGTGGGATTCGAACCCACGGTCCCTCGCAGGATCGCCAGTTTTCAAGACTGGTGCCTTAAACCACTCGGCCACCTCTCCATAACAAATGAAGTATATCGGAATGGAACGCACTTGTCAAGATGGGGCATTTTTTCATACCCATCTAGTAACAAGCCGCGCAATATAGTATAATAGGAATGTTAAGTAGACGGTAGTGACCGAATAAAGGGAAGTTGAGGAATTGTCATGGATGTTGTCGACCTGCTCATGCAGCGTTCGTCCCTTGCGGATGAACAATATTTGGAGCTTCTGCGCTCCCAGGATCCTTCGCTGCGCAATAAGCTTTTTGCGGCCGCGCAGGAAGCGGTGAATTATCTGTTTCATCGCCGGGTCTATATGCAGGGCGTTCTGGAGTTCACCAATCACTGCCCGCGAAACTGCTTTTATTGTGACCTCCGAGAAGAAAACAGGGATAAAAAAAGATTCCGTCTCAATTCAGAGGAAATCCGCGGCGCCCTGAAAGAAGGGTATGAACTCGGTCTGCGCTCATTCATCCTGGAATCAGGAGAAGATCATTACTATACAGATATTATCATGGGCAACCTCATCTCAACGCTCAAAGGGGAGTTTCCGGACTGTGCGCTGGGCCTTTCCATTGGTGAGCGAAGCCGCCTATCTTACAGCCGAATGAAAAAATCCGGTGCCGATCGGTATCTCCTGCGTTTTGAAACGGCAGATCCCCTGCACTTTTCAAGACTCCATCCCCCGTCGAATTCCCTATCAACCAAAATAGACTGCCTAAACGACCTTAAGCTCCTTGGCTATGAGCTTGATACAGGATTCCTTGTCGGGGCTCCTTATGAGATGGCGGAGTATCTTGCCCGTGACCTTACCATGCTCCAGGAAATCAATCCCGATACAATCAGCCTATCTCCTTTTGTTCCAAGGGAAGGAACGAGTTTCCGTCATCAGCTGCCGTGTAACCTGGAAACCTTCCTGCGCCTCACGGCCATCCTGCGCGTGATGTTCCCTAAGGCCAATATCGCCGCCTCTCCCCTTGTTAACAGCATCCATGTCCAAGGACAAGTCATGGCGATTTACTCCGGGGCCAATGTACTTCGTGTCCCCCTCTTCCCGCCGCCCGTGCCTGGCGTCACAAGGCGCAGTGGAGGTGTTTCCCTCCTGCGCCGTCTCCAGTCCCTTTATGCGAGCCTTTCTAGCCATAACTATGAAATGGTCGTAGACCGCGGCGACTCCCTCAGGTTTCTGGAACGCCATCCTAAAGCACCTGCTCAAAAAAACTAATTGGACTTCATTTCAATGGAGTCAGCCCGTCTTTGATTGTTCAAAGACGGGCTCATTTTATAAAACAAACGTTTTCTATCGCTCACGATACCTAAGCTCCAGCCAAAGACTCTTTTCACTATCCAAATAATCTTTTCCCTGCTTCTTCTTTTTTAAGAAAACAGGCATTCGCAGCAAGGATTTTGTTATAATAGACAAAGTACCCAACTTTGCGGAAAGGAACGATGTTACAATGATTCTCATCACATGTGTCGACGATGCAGGCGGCCTGCTCTTTAACAACCGCCGTCAAAGTCAGGACCGGATCCTCAGGAAGGAAATCCTTGCCCAGGTATCGGGTCAAAAACTTTGGATGGACGCCTATACGGCAGCCCTCTTTGAAGGAGAAAATGCTTCTATCGAAGTGGCTGAAGATTTTCTTCAAAAAGCAGGTCCTAAGGAATATGCCCTTCTTGAAGACCGGGAAGCGGCCCCTTACCTGGACCGGATTGAAAAAATTGTGCTCTATCACTGGAACCGGTCCTATCCAGGTGATTTTTTCTTTGATATCGATGTAACAAAGGCCTGGCACTGCGTCTTTACAAGGAGTTTTGCCGGTTCTTCCCATGACAAGATTACAGAAGAGGTATACGAAAAATGAAAAAACTCATGAACTTCGCGGCATCCCTTTTACTTTCCCTCTCACTCATGGCAGCAGGCTGCGGCCAGTCCAAGGAAGCAGCATCCAGAAAGAGTGCGCCCGCCGCGGCGCCCGTCGCCACCCAAAAGGTATCAGCGGCACAAACCTCCTTTGATTTAGCAAGCATTCCTGATTTTTCCGGCAAACCTTATGTTGTCATCAATGACAATGTGCCGAGCTTTTCCGATAAGGACAAGGCTTCCACCAGTTCCTTTGAACACTACAGCAAGCTCGACAGTCTAGGGCGCTGCGGCGCAGCCTTTGCCAACGTAAGCCGTTCTACCATGCCGACTAAAAAACGAGGCGCCATCGGAAACATCAAACCCTCAGGCTGGCATACAGTCAAATATGAAGGCATTGACGGCAAATATCTATACAACCGCTGCCACTTGATTGGGTATCAGCTGACGGCAGAAAACGCCAATCCGCGCAATCTCATTACTGGGACACGATATCTTAACGTAACAGGGATGCTGCCCTTTGAAAACATGGTAGCCGACTATGTCAAAGAAACCAATCACCATGTACTCTATCGGGTCACCCCCATTTTTAAGGAGCGGGAACTTGTGGCGCGGGGTGTTCAGATGGAAGCCTACAGTGTCGAAGATAAAGGTGCTGGAGTCCAGTTCAATGTTTATGTATATAACAACCAGCCTGGAATCTCCATCAATTACGAGACCGGTCGGAGCAAAAAAGCATGAGGCTGCGTCGAAGCAAAAAATGCTCCGATTGAGAGAGCTGTAAGTTTAAAAGAAGAGAGCCAAACCCAGAATCACAATAATACCGCCACGTCCCGCCTTTTTCTTTTTCCTTTGTACTCGATGCGCAGCATCGAACCTATGGCGTCAATATCAAGAAACAATGAAAAATGGTCTGCAGTCACATACAGTGATTGCAGACCATTTTAGGTTCTATAATAAATGTTGGGGTGAGGAAATATTCTTTCCTCACCCCATTTTTGCATAAAAAAGTGGACATA
>PPYE01344468.1_pt1 | contig 10695 bp, 18 predicted proteins | sample 1559881 | NCBI WGS metagenome assembly PPYE01 (sample SAMN08240022, study PRJNA423297) | Human gut metagenome, whole genome shotgun sequencing project.
CATATAATTATATTACAGTAAATATGAGTAAAAAGAAAATGAGCTTTTTGGACAAGAATCTAACACTATGGATTTTTTTGGCAATGGGCATAGGAGTAGCTTTAGGTTATTTTTTCCCTTCTGCCAGTTCAGCCATTGATTCAATGTCTAAAGGGACAACAAATATTCCACTTGCCATAGGGCTTATTTTAATGATGTACCCTCCTTTGGCAAAAGTAGATTATAAGCAATTACCCAAAGTGTTTAAGAATGTCAGGATATTGTCTTTGTCCTTAGTTTTGAACTGGATTATTGGGCCAATCCTGATGTTTATACTCGCTATCGTGTTTTTACATGATTACCCCGAATATATGGTTGGAGTTATCCTGATCGGATTAGCCCGTTGTATTGCAATGGTACTTGTATGGAACGATCTGGCCGAGGGTAACACGGAGTATGGAGCAGGGTTAGTTGCTCTCAATAGTATTTTTCAGGTTTTCTTTTACAGTTTCTATGCGTGGTTGTTCGTAACTAAATTGCCACCATTACTTGGTTTTGAAGGTGCTATCGTTGATATTTCAATCGGCACGATTGCCGAAACAGTTGCTATCTATTTAGGTATTCCTTTCTTAATGGGAATACTAAGCCGATTTATATTAGTGAATTTGAAGGGTGAACAATGGTATAAGGAAAAATTCATTCCTAAAATCTCGCCAATAACCCTTATTGCGTTGCTTTTTACCATTATTTTAATGTTCAGCCTGAAAGGAGAATTAATAGTTCAGATTCCTTTCGATGTTATCCGCATTGCTATTCCTCTATTAATATACTTCGTAGTGATGTTCCTGCTTAGCTTCTTTGCGGGTAAACTCATGGGTGCATCCTATGATAAAAATGCTTCCATTGCTTTTACTGCTACCGGAAACAATTTTGAACTGGCTATCGCAGTGGCAATCGGCGTATTCGGATTACATAGCGGACAAGCATTTGCCGGAGTAGTCGGGCCATTGGTCGAAGTTCCGGTATTAATTCTGTTGGTAAATTTAGCTTTTTGGCTTAGAAAGAAATATTATAATAAACATAGTTCAAACCAATAAAATGACAGTCAAATGAAAAAGAGTATTTTAATCGGACTTTTCGCCGTATTGTTAGTTGCCTGCGGTGGCAAAACACAAAAAAACAACGCACAAGCTACCGGAACGGAAGCTAAAGAGCAAGTAGCGGATGCTTCTACTGTGAACGTTTACTATTTCCACGGAAAGCAGCGTTGCAAAACCTGTATCGCAGTAGGCGATGTTACAGAAAAGACTATAAAGGAACTTTACGCGGACAATGCACATGTAAAATTTATTGAAGTAAAAACCGATGAAGAGCAAAATGCCTCGCTCGTAGAGAAATATGAAGTAACGTGGAATGCTCTTATCATTGCCAAAGGGGGCAATTCCGTAGATATTACTGACAAGGCATTTGCTACTGCTATAAATAGCCCAGAGGTATTAACCGACCTGATAAAAGAAGAAGTAAACAAAAGACTGAAATAGAGCTACTATAAAATATTTAAGCAATGAAAAAAACAATTATTCTTTTCGTATTGAGCATTATCAGCTTCGGTGCGTTTGCTCAAAAAAACCAAACCGAAATTTTATATTTCAAGGCTCAACTACCCTGTTGTCAAGCTACAGCCTGTAACAATCTTGAAAGCGTAATTAAAGCTATCGTTGAGAAAAACTTCCCAAACGGAGACGTTGTTTTCAAACAAGTTGCTTTAGCGGATACAGATAACAAAGAACTTATCGAAAAATACAGTGCAAAATCTCAAACAGTAGTTATTGTAAACACAAAAAAGAAAAATAAAACCTCAACCGATGTTTCCGCTATTGTTCGTGCCTATGCCCGTTCTAACGATAAGGATACGTTCGAAAAAGAATTAGTAGAAAAGATAAACACAGCTAAAAAGTAGATGGAATTTCTTCAAAATCTTGTCGATGGGTCAAACTTCCCGTTGCTAACAGCATTTTTATTGGGTTTAATGACCGCAATCAGTCCTTGCCCATTGGCAACCAATATCACTGCTACGGCTTATCTGAGTAAAGATATAGGCGATAAACGCAGGGTCATGTTCAATGGTGTATTCTATACGCTTGGCAGAATGTTTACCTACACAGTGCTCGGACTGATTTTCTATTTCGGAGCCAGTCAGTTTCAGGTAGCCAAATTACTGCAAAATGTAGGTGGGATGTGGCTGGGTATAGCCTTGGTTATTATCGGAATATTCATGCTGGACATTATCAAAGTAAAGCTGCCGGGAATGAGCAAGCTAACCTCAAAGATAGAAAACAAGGAAGGGAAGAAAACCTACCTTGATGCTTTCTTGCTTGGTTTACTCTTTGCTCTTGCTTTCTGCCCATACAGCGGTGTTTTGTATTTCGGCGGATTGATACCGATGACGATTGCCAGCCCGTCGGGGTTACTGCTTCCATCAATATTCGCTATTGCCACAGGACTGCCTGTCATCATCATCGCATGGTTGCTGGCATACAGCGTGAGTAATGTGGGGAAATTCTATAATAAAATGAATGCTTTTCAGAAGTGGTTCAAGTGGATTGTGGCAGCGATTTTTATTGTTGTCGGAATCTATTATATAATTATAAGTATATAAACATTATGAACTTTACAGACAAAACGATTGTATGCTATTGCTCGCAAATATCAGTAAAAGAGATAAAGGATAGCGTTGCCAATGGATGCAAAACTATTGCTGAAGTGCGGGATTTTCTCGGGAAACACATAACGGGAAACTGTTCGGTTAGTTCCCCATACAAGAAATGCTGCCATAAGTTTTTTAATGAAGTAATAGAAAGTTTTTCAAAATAAATGAGAATATGGAAATCATCGTATTAGGTACAGGTTGCGCCAAATGTAAAACAACCTACGAAACAGTAAAGAAAGTAATTGAAGAGAATGGATTAGATGTAAAACTGTCTAAACAGGAAGATATTATGGAAATCATGAAGTATAATGTGATGTCTTTGCCGGGTATAGTTGTGGACGGTGAAGTAAAAATCAAAGGTCATGTCCCTTCTGAAAACGAAATCCGCCAACTGCTGGGAGTATAATAGAAGCTACACATGGAAACTAAAAAAGAGTTGAAAATCCTCCTTTGGATGGTCGTTATCTTTGCAGCGGTATTTTTTATGCCGCTGGGAAGTGAACGGTTTATGACAGCGATTGATGCGACACTCGACCTTGCGAAGTGGTATGCACAGGAACACGTTGTCATGTGCCTGCTGCCGGCGTTTTTTATCGCTGGCGTGATAGCTGTCTTTATCAGTCAGGGAGCGGTGTTGAAATATTTCGGAGCCAATGCCAAGAAATGGCTTTCCTATACGGTGGCTGCCGTTTCGGGTGCTATTCTGGCGGTATGCTCCTGCACCATTCTTCCGTTGTTTACCAGTATCTATAAACGTGGCGCCGGATTAGGACCTGCTATTGCGTTCCTGTATTCGGGACCGGCAATCAGCATCCTGTCTATTATTCTCACCTGGCGTATACTCGGAACGGAAATGGGTGTTGCCCGTATGATTGGCGCAATTACATTTTCAGTTATTATCGGATTGATTATGTCGTTTATCTATCGTAAAGAGGAAAAAGCGAAAAAAGAAGAACAGATGAACATTACTGTTCCTCCCGCTAAACGTCCGATGTCGAAGACTATGCTTCATTTCTTTACACTGGTATTTATCCTTGTCTTTGCGAATTGGGGTGCACCTGCTGCCGATGATACTTCAAGTATATGGTTCTATATATTTACTAATAAATGGTATATAACCGGTGCGCTTTCCCTTCTGCTTGCATACTCCCTGATAGCTATATTGAAAATTAAATGGCAATGGGTGCTGGCGGGAGTTTTAGCTACGGGACTATCTGCGTTTCTGGCATTTCAATTCGTTCCGAACCCGAAACTGGTTCCGCTTGTTCCAATGATAGTTGGTATTGCTGCCCTGTCTCTTGTTACGCTGTTTGATAAACGTGATGTTGAAAACAAAGAATGGACACTCTCTGCCTGGGGATTCGCCAAACAGATAATTCCGTTGCTTGCTATCGGAGTGATTACAGCAGGTTTTCTGCTGGGTTCTACGCATGAAGATACGGCGATTGCGGGTGTAATACCCAATGAATGGATTGAATGGGCGGTAGGTGGAAACTCCCTATTGTCGAATTTCTTTGCCAGCTTCACAGGAGCGTTTATGTATTTTGCTACACTTACCGAAGTACCGATCATTCAGGGATTACTTGCTTCCGGTATGGGAAAAGGCCCGGCATTGGCTCTGCTATTGGCAGGTCCTTCGCTTTCCCTGCCGAATATGCTCGTTATACGTGGTGTGATGGGAACGCAAAAGACAGCTATATATGTAGCATTAGTTATTATCATGGCTACTATATCCGGCCTTGTTTACGGAACATTTTTTTAAGAATACAATGCAATGAGAATATTGATTTTATGTACTGGGAACAGTTGTCGCAGCCAAATGGCTCACGGTTTTCTTCAATCATTTGATAAGGAGATTGAAGTTTATTCTGCCGGAACTGAACCTGCAAAGGAAGTAAACCCGATGGCTGTCGAAGTGATGGCAGAAGTTGGTGTGGATATTAGTAGCCATACTCCGCATGATGTCAGGGAATATATCAATCAAGCGTGGGATTATGTAATAACCGTTTGTGATGAAGCTAATGAAACCTGTCCTGTATTTACAGGCGAAGTAACACAACGTCTGCATTTCGGATTTCGTGACCCGTCAAAAACGGAAGGTACACCGGAATTTATTAAAGACCAATTCCTCCGAACGAGATTTGAGATTAAGAATAAGTTCTCTGAATTTTACATAACAAAGATATTAAAGAAAGAAATGCCCAAATGCGCCTGCTCCGGCGAATGGGAATAAAACAGCGATATAAGTTATGAATAGCAATAATGATAAATTAAAAGAAATTGTAAAGCAAAAATACAGCGATATTGCTTTACAGGGAAAAGAAACAGGCTGTTGTTGTGGTAGTACCCCTAAAAAAGAGGTTTACAATATTATGAGCGATGATTATTCAACGCTCGAAGGATATAACGAAGATGCCGACCTCGGACTTGGTTGTGGACTTCCTACTCAATATGCCGGGATAAAGAAAGGAAATACCGTTATCGACCTCGGATCGGGAGCCGGGAATGATTGTTTTATCGCACAGGCGGAAGTTGGTAATGAAGGAAAAGTCATTGGTGTTGATTTTTCAGAATCCATGATTGAAAAGGCCAAAGCCAATGCGGAGAAACGCGGAATACAAAATGTGAGCTTCCGGCAGGGAGACATTGAAGATATGCCTGTAAGTGCAGGCCGTGCGGATGTGGTTATTAGCAACTGTGTACTGAACTTACTACCTTCTAAGGACAGGATATTCCATGAAATATACCGTGTGTTAAAAGCAGGAGGTCATTTTTGCATATCGGATGTCGTTCTCAACGGAGAAATACCTGAAAAATTGAAACAGGCAGCAGAAATGTATGTAGGCTGTGTATCAGGCGCAATTCCAAAAGCCCAATATCTTGAAAAGATAAAAGAAGCCGGGTTTACTGAAATTACTATTTGTAAGGAAAAGCCAATTATCATTCCCGATGAGATTCTTAAAGAGTATCTGAATGAAGATGAAATGAATGCTTTTAAAACGATTAACGGAAATGCGATTGCTTCTATAACAGTTACCGCAACAAAAAAACAGAGGGTTGTTCTTGTGGTGGATGTTGTTAAAAGAATATAGTCATGAATGAATTATTTGAAAAAGGAGCCATTCTGAATATGGCAGAAATGATTGAGTACTCCGTTGGTGGAGTAATCAGTAAACAGGTATTAAAAAATGATGCTGGGAATATTACCCTTTTCTCGTTCGACAAAGGGCAGGGATTAAGTGAACATACCGCACCGTTTGATGCAATGGTAGAGATATTAGACGGAGAAGCCGAAATTTCAATAGACGGCAAACCTTTAGTATTGATTGCGGGACAATCTGTAATTATGCCTGCGGGTATTCCTCACGCCTTATATGCAAGCAAACAGTTTAAGATGCTGCTTACAATGATTAAAGGGTAGAAGAATTATAAAAGAGAATCGCCTGTAAGGATTGTTTCGTTTGAATAGAAAGACAGAAACATTGGATACGGCTTTTTGCTTCTTTTTCTCCCGCATAAAGCCTCTAATGGCTCATGGAAAAAGAAGTCCGGGCAAAGTTTCCCCTGCCCGGATATAAGTTCTCAACATCTCTATTAAAGGCATTTATAGCCCATTATCGACCATATACCGCAGCCTCCCGGCTACCCACTGAATTGTGGGATTGCATGGATAATGGAACGTCCTACGGCTCATATTTTCAATGATTAACCGCTCCTGTCGGAGTTGTACACTGTGGCAGTCGGGTTCTATCTCGTGCAAAAGTTCCTCCAGTTCGTAATAATCTTGTTGTGTGGCAATAATCGGATTGCCGATATATGCGTCTATCCTCATACCTCGCCGAATTTATCAATTTCACATTCAAATATTTCGACCTCTGCATCACAGGAATATAAGCCGTTTTCTTTGGCGTGATCTATCGCCAACGCTTCGGAGGTGAACACGCCGAAAAATACACGGCTTGCCCTTGTCCTGTGAATATCTGTTTGGAATAATATAAATACTGTCATTTTGATAATGTTTTTAAGGAGCGGGATTTCTCCCGCCCCTTGTTGAACTTCGAATTTATACCGCTACTGCCTCCGCTTTAGGTTGTGCTTTGGGTATTCCGACAATCAGCACCTTATCCGCTTTCGGGGTTGGTTTCGCCTCTTTCTTTTCGGATTGGGTCGCTTTGGGCTGTTCCTTGCCTTTCGTCTTGGCGGTTTCTGACTTCGGGGCGGTGGCGTTCGTTCCCTTTTTGATGGTTTTTTCGGCTGTTTTCGGAGTTTTCTCCGTCTTGGCGGTCTGCTCTGCCTTTTTTGCTTTGGCATCGGCTTTCGCTTTCTTTTCAGCCTTTTTCAGCCCTGCAATACGTTCGTCCAATCGGGCGTTTTTCTTGCCGTAATCCTCTTTATAAGTGGCTACAATTTCCTCCGTCTTTTCGGGTAAATGCTGTTTTGAGAACGCCAACAACATACCGCCTTTTTCATCGCCTACGGTTCTTGTGCCGTCCGTAAGGTGGCTATACAGATAATCACGGCGTACAATGGTTTTCTGTTCCTCTGTCAGCGAAGATGCGATTTTGAGTTTCTTCTCGTCCGTCAGATAGCCGTAATAATCGTTTTCTTTCAGTCCTACGGCTTTGTAGTTATGACGGCGCAACTTAGACAGCATAAAGAAATACATTGCTGTTTCTTCATCAGCGGTAAATGCCGATTGCGGTAGCTGTTCCGTGCGCAAAAGTTCCTTTAAGCCCTCGGCGGTCTTTTCGTCTGCCAATTCGTTGTTACGCTTTTTCTTGGCGGTAAGGTCGGAGATTAACTGCTCGTTGGTCTTGGTGTCTTTGGTGGCAACTTCTTTGTAGTACATTCTTACGTTACTATCGCCGATTTTGGCATACACTCGGATTTTGCCCTGCTCTTTCAGTTCTTCAAGGTGTGCCGTCTGCTTGGTGTACTTTTCCTGCTCCTTGCCGTATTTCTCCTGTGCCTTGTCGTAATCTTCGGGCTTTTTGTATTCGGAGGCTTGCGGTTCGGTCGGGGCTGTGGGGTATGAACTAAGGTTATACGTTTGCACGTTCTTAAACTCATAACCGCCCTTTTTGATTATTTGGGTTGCCTCGTTGTCATGGCTGTACTGTTCGCCAACAAAAACGAGTTTCGGGTCGGCAAGGGCTACGGTTTGCGCCTGTTCTACAAGGTATGCCGTTTGCTTGTCCGACAAACATTTTTTGTTGGTACACTTGCCACAACCGCCACCCTCGGCGAACAGGTCGAAATTACTTGAATTGTGAATACATTTCAGACACTTGGATTTATCAAAACTGTAATTATCAAGGTTATTTGTATAGCAGTTCCGTATCTTGCCCTCCAACGCATTAGCAGAGATATTACACCATTCGCCTGTGCCGTCCTTGCCTAATCGGTCGTTAAAAATGTCCTCCTGTATCTTTTTATCATACTTGCTTATAACAATCCCCGCCGATGCGGTCAGTTTGCCCTCTTTTACGAGGTTGGCAATACCTTTTACAAGGTCGCAAAGTTTCAGTATTTGATAGATATGCTTTTCGCTCTTGCCGTATGCTACGGCGAGGCTTGCAATATCGTAACGCTTTGTGTCTATAAGGCGTTTGTAAGCCTCTGCCGCCTCCATTGGTGGCACGTCCTCACGCTGTAAGTTTTCGGAGATTGAAAGGTCATACGCCTGTTCGTCTGTTACCTCCCGAACAATACAGGGGATTTCGGCAAGTTTGAGCATACGGCACGCCCTAAAACGGCGTTCCCCGCAAATGATTTCGTAATGTTCGCCTTTCTCGCCCTTACGCCGTACCGTAATAGGCTGTATCAATCCATGAACGGAGATACTTTGCGCCAACTCTTTGAGCGCATCGGCATCGAATGTTTTTCGAGCGTTGTAATTGCTCGGCTCTATGAGGTCGGATGCGATGTTTACGGCTTTGCGTTGTCCGTTGTCGGGGGTGCGTACCACTACTGCGGTTACTACTTCGTTTGCTTTCTCTGCTACTGCTACGGCTGTGCCGTTGTTCTTAATTGCTGTCATGATTGTAATTATTAAAATGATTATTGATTTTGTTTTTTGATTTTTTCGGCTAACCACTTATCCCGCCTTATTCGGCACTCGGTAAGGGTTGGCATCACTACGCTAAAAAGTTCGCCATCCGTATCCCGGTAATCGTACTGGCAAAGCCATTTCCCGCGAAAATCCTTGTAACGCTCGTAATTTTCTTCTCCTGCGGGGCATACTGATACTCCGTGCAGGTTCATTTTAGGCTGTGTCATATTACTGTTTGTTTTTAGGGTTATTGGCACAAAGGGGGCATATAACAAGGATTTCCAAAATGTCGTTATCCTCTTTGTCGGTTACATCGAAACTGCATCTTACGCTATCGCATCCGCATTTTCGGGGGTTATGCTCAAATGAAAAACTGTTATTCGGATAGTTGTTTGCATACTCGTTTAACGAGCCTAACGAATTGAAATACTTTGGTTTCATATCTTTGGATTTTAGAAAATTAATACTATCAAAAGGAGGATAAAGCCAACGATAACGGCAAGGGAAATAAGACAGGACAAAACGCCTTTAATGATTGCCCACGCTAAATAAATCCCTGCGACAACCGCCACGAACGACCACCCCCAGAGGGCAAAACCCGCCACCGCAAAGGCTATTTTCAAAACCCAACCTATGCTGATTGGAAGGTTTGAGAATCGTTGTTTCCTGTTTTTTTCTGCTGTTCGTATCATAATTCTGACTTTTTTTTAGAACGCTATGCCGTATCGGAGCCGGTTATGAGTGATCGAGTTTCAGGGGCAGAGAAAGGTAGTGTTTAGCCGATGCAAGTTTTTCGGGAATAAATACGCTCGCCGGAACTGAAAGAGGAAGATTTTTCACGAAACCGCCCTGCGGCTCGAACTTGCTTCGGCGTGAAGAACACGGAAATACTTTCGCGCATGAAATCGAACACTTCATCGGCTAAGTCGGCATTCCGCTAAAAGAGGAAGAAGTTATAAGATACGGGCAGTAGAAAAAATTCCCTTTACTCCCGGATAGTCTGAACAGGGAGTACAAAAAAGCGGCATATTTTGACCGCCGCCGGAATCAGTCTGCACTTTAGGTATAGACAAGTGCAGACGAAAGCTACCAGCCCGAAAGGGATTGGTATATGGTGTGTTTTAATGACTTACCTTTGTTTTCCCGTAATCATAGTATGAATGATTAAAAGAAAAATGATATGGAAATAGTCAATATAGAATCCGGCACATTTGAGGCTATGATGTCGCGTTTTGAATCCTTTACGCGCAAAGTGGAATCACTATGCGAGCAGCATCATAAAGATAAAGACCTGAAAGAGTGGCTGGATAATCAGGACGTGTGTTTAATCCTGAATATCGGTCAGCGGACATTGCAGACCTTGCGTGATACAGGGAAGCTGGCATATACCCAAATACACCGGAAAATGTACTACAAGCCGGAAGATGTGGAGAAAGTCATTAACAGCTTAAAACCGTAGGTAAGATGAGTAATGAGATTATAACAAGGGATAATGAGCGGATAAAGACATTTTTTCGCTCACTTGACAAGATGTTAGATAGTATCGAAATCGCTCTGACGGATTACAAACCGATGCTCAACGGGGAGCGGTTTCTGACCGATGTACAGGTGGCGGAGAGGCTAAAAATCAGCCGCCGGGCATTACAGGAGTACCGCGCCGGGGGCAAAATACCGTACATTAAATTCGGGGGGAAAACCCTGTACCGGGAATCCGATATTCAAAAGATACTGGAAAAGAACTACCGCAAAGCGTGGGATTAACTTATTGTCAGCCGCTTTGCCTATTAATAATTAAGCCCCGAAATCGTTTTGATTCCGGGGTTTAATGTTGAATAACCTTATACCTTAGACTACCTTTCTGCGTTCCATCAACTTATCCATATCCTCCGAAATTTTATCATCTGTTACTTTTGAATAAATCTGCGTACTGCTGATATTGGTATGCCCCATCATT
>PPYE01586001.1_pt1 | contig 10695 bp, 9 predicted proteins | sample 1559881 | NCBI WGS metagenome assembly PPYE01 (sample SAMN08240022, study PRJNA423297) | Human gut metagenome, whole genome shotgun sequencing project.
GATGAGGGGAGGGACGGGCGTGTATGTTTGTGGCCGCCCCGCCCCTCATCCCTGGTTTTCTCAGGCGGAACATAGGAACAACTTTCTTCACAGCGGTGGTAAAAAGAAGAAAAGAACTAAAGCTGGAGATTCTGAAAGGCAGCCGGAAAATTGGGGTTCGGCGGTTCAGGGATTGGGCTTTAGTTCTTTTGTATTATAGTATGGGTCTTATAGGGACTCGGTCATAACTTTGGTATTTGGTTCACCACATCGTTACGTTTATTCTATGATGGTGCCGGTTTTGCCCAGGTAGGCGGGCTTGGCTTTTTCTATGGAGGTGATGACTGCACGGCGGCCTTTTTTCTTTTCGACGAAGTTTACGGAGGCTTCTATTTTGGGGAGCATGGTGGAGGACTCGAACTGGTCCTCTGACATGTATTGTCTGGCCTGGGCGGTGGTGATGTGGTCCAGGTACTGCTCGGAGTCAGATTTGTAGTTTAAGGCCACTTTCTCTACGCTTGTGAGGATGAGGAGCTCATCTGCGTCCAGCATCTCTGCAAGCTTGCCGCTGATCAGGTCTTTTTCGATGACCGCACTGGCTCCGTGAAGCTCTTCGCCCTGTTCCAGGACGGGGATTCCGCCGCCGCCGCAGGCAATGACGATCTGGCCCGCATCCGCCAGGGCACGGATGGCATCAATTTCCACAATGTCCTGAGGCTTCGGTGCTGCTACGATTCTGCGGTAGCCGCTGCCGGTCTTGGTCACGTAGTTTCCTTTTTTCTCCTCCGCTTCCGCTTCCTCCTCGGTCAGGGTCCTTCCGATCACTTTTACCGGTTCGTGGAAGGCGTCATCGTAGGGGTCTACTGTGACCTGGGTGAGGACTGTGCTCACCGGTTTGTAGATGCCGCGTCTTAAAAGCTCTGCACGGATGGCGTTCTGTACGTCATAGCCGATGTATCCCTGGCTCATTGCCGCGCAGACAGACATAGGCACTGCGGTGTAGTCAGGATGTACCTTTCCGAATTCGTTCATTGCTGTATGGATCATCCCCACCTGGGGAGCGTTGCTGTGTGTGATGATCACCTCTGCTCCAGCTTCCACCAGATCGGCGATTATTTTTGCTGTTCTTTTCGTTGCATTTTTCTGTTCTGGCAATGTGGTACCTAATGCTCTGTGTCCCAATGCCACTACTACTCTCTTTTTTGTCATATTAAAGTACCCCTTTTCAAACTGGTGTGATGATATTATTATAACAGGGCGCCGAAAAAAAGCAACCGTGGAAAAGAAAAAACCCGATACTCGCGTACCGGGCCTTTTCAACTTGAGGGGGGAGATAGTGAGTGGTTTATCAACTATCCAAGACCTATTATAGGGAAAAAATGTGATGAAACTATGACGATTTTCTAAAATAAAACGAAAAACTCTAAAGAAATTTTAAATGAAACTGGAAATAATCAGTTTTTCCTCCTGTTTTTTCCCTTGAAGATCCGGTTGACCCGGTTGATGGTTTTCTGAGGTATCTCAAATACAAACACGATTCCAAGCACCATGGCCAAAGCGATTCCGATGGTCTGTCTCCCGTAGTACAGGCTCCGGGCACTCTCCTGCATCAATGTATAGTAGACCGTTCTGTAGATGCCGATTCCCGGTACAAGTGGAAATATGCCGGCAATGAGAAACAGTGTGACCGGGCATTTTCTCACAGTGCTTCCGATGCGTGAAGCTGTCACAATAAAGACTGTGGCGATAAAGCTTCCCGTCACTGCACTCATATGGAAGGGATTGGTGCAGATCCAGCAGATCAGCCATCCCAAACCGCCTATGGTCCCGCACAGGGGATAATGTTCCTTCGGGACGGAAAACAGCACGGAAAAAGCCACAGTACCCAAAAACGCAGCCACGAACTGCGCAGCACCTTGTATCATAATCATAAAAGAACCCCTCCTGTCACTTTGTAATAGAGCATGTACATAAGGCCCACCCCAAGGGCAATGCCCAGAGCCACCAGCAGGGTATCCAGCATCCGGACACCGCCTCCGATATAATCACCGTCCGCAAAATCCCGGATGGAGTTCACAAAAGAGACACCTGGTACCAGGGGCATGATGGAACCCACAAGGATGCTTCCGTAATTTTCTCCGATTCCCAGACGGTAAAAGACCACAGCCAGAAAGGAAGCCCAGAATCCTCCCAGTAAATTCAGTACGATTTTTGATGTCTTCTTCTCTCTTTTTTCCAGCGCAACCAGAAGCACGTACAGTAAAAAACCTGATAAAAAGGCTGCCGCTGCATCCCGGATGCCGCCGCCCAGCACATAGCAGAAACTGGCGGAACCAACACCAGATGCCAAAATCCTGGTAATGTTTCTCTTACCCGGCATCAGCTTAATGGCTTCCAGCCGCTCCCAGGCCTCCTCCACGGTATATCTGCCCTCCACGATCTCCCTGGAGAGCTGGTTCACGGCTGCCACCCGGTTAAGTCTTGCAGAATTGATGGGAATATGCCTGACCTGAGCGTAAATATCCTCCCCTTTGCTCTCCGCGGTCAGGAAAATCCCGGTGCTCATCACAAAGGCACTGCATTTTTCTATTCCATATGCTTTGGCGATTCTCTGTATGGTCTCCTCCGCCCGGAAGATTTCCGCCCCGGCATCCAGCAGGGTCTTGCCGGCCTCCATAGCCAAATCCAGGATCTGTTTATCTCTGCTCTCCATAAATACACTCCATCTCTATTTCCTCTTCTTCTCATTTTTCCCCGCTCTTGGAACCGTATTCCTCCATGATCCGGAAGGATAGCAGCAGATACAGCCTCTCCTCCGGGTCCTCCAGGTTCAGATGTATCAGTTCCCGTATCCGCTCCATCCTGTTTATAAAGGAGCTTCGGTGTATGTACAGCGCCTTGGCGGATGCCACTGCATTATACTGCAGACGCGCATAAGTTAAAAGTGTTTTATAATAGGAAGTTTCATTTTCCCTGTCATACCGGTACAAGGACAGCAGCTCCCTGCTGCAGAGCTGTTCCGGCAGAAAATTTCCCACACCGTATTTTAACAGAAAATCCAGTGCATAATCATCAAATTTGTGATAACAATAGGTAAAATTTTTTCTAAGGCCCATCTCCATGGCAAACTCTGCCTGCCGGTAAGCGCTGCGCATGCAGGAAATATCCGTGAACTCCCGGCTGCAGCCGGCTGCCAGCACACTCTCCCTGAGAAAATACACCATTTCCTTGTGAAATTCCAGATCCGTGGATTTTGAAAACATATTCCGGTTAAACAGCATGGCAATGTCCCCGTTATTCGTCACACAGTATGCCCCGGGCCACATCCGTTCCATCTGTGAACAGAGATACCTCATATTATATGCCTTTCCTCTTTGAAGGATATTCTCACGGATGGTGAGCATATAGTAAACGTCCCCCGGCAGATTTTTGTTGGCCCACAAAAGGCGCAGAAGCTCGCCCTCGTCCGCCCCGTCTGTCTCCAGACATTTTTTCATCATGTGATGCAGGTCAGCCAGTCGCGGAGACCCAAGCTCAAACCCTCCGCACTGGTCATAGAGCTGTTCCACATAACCGGCAAGGTGGTTAAAAACCGCCTTCTCATATTCTGTCTTTTCCTCACTCTGGTCCTCCTCGATCAGAAGGGACAGGCGGCCCACATAAGCACCCTCATGATATATATTTTTATAGATCACCACTTCGCCTGCCGTATAGACAAAAGCCTCTTTTCTCTCCTCCAGTTCCTTGAACCCAGGCATGCTGGTCAGATCATTGACATCATCCAGGGGAAGCTGGTTCATATCATCCACGAATTTGCGGCGCATACCCTCATCGCTTGTATATGCGATATATTTAAAATCCCCGTCCATAAGTGCAGCCGGTTCCGGAAGCACACTCCGGCAGCTGTCCAGGATCTCCTGATATCCCACATTTCCGCCTACTATCCTGCTGAGCTTTTCATCCCAGTTATCGAAGGTATCAAATATCTCTGTCAGCGCATTGAACAGCCTCCGCTCCGATATCCCTGCATCCAGAAAGACTGCGTCGTTCTCCCCACAGTCAAAGCTCCCGTTAGGATAACCTGCCAAGAGAAGGACGCAGCCTGTCAAATGCCTGACACAATGTAGAGCATTCTCCGCGTCCACAATGACAGCCCTCCCCTCCGTATAGACAGAAGGCTCATAAAAGACAGGGCGTCCCACAGAATATTGTTGTGAATATTGTGCATGATTTATTTTAAACCGTTTGGACAACTGGTAATATATCATAATACTGTTCAGTCTCATATATACTTCTCCTTTTTTCAACCCATCATACACATTGTACACCATCCGACAAAAAAAGCAATCAGATTCATGGATTTACACTTTACGGATTCCGGGATACTATTAAGACAGAGCATCCTAACTCTCTCCTGCCAGCCTCCCAGGCTTCGCGCTGGCGGAAGCCATGTGAAAGGAGTATATCCTGGGCAGAGAATTGCTGGCGGACCCGTGGGCGGCATGCAGGCAGCCCTTACCTGTTCCAAAATGGGACATAAAGTCATTCTCTGTGAAAAAAATGAGCGGCTGGGCGGTGTACTTCGCTGCGAAGAAAACGTCGCCTTTAAGAAAAACCTGGATTACTATTTAAACCAGCAGGCGAAATGTGTTGAGGAAGATAAAAATATAGAACTTCGCCTGCAGACGAAAGTGACGCCAGAATATGCGGAGGACTTAAATGCAGACGTCATCATCGCAGCCCTGGGTGCAGACCAGGTTGTTCTATGCAGCCGGTCTGCTGAGGGAGGAGACCACAGCTCTTGCCTGCTGCGCACCTGAATTTTACATGCTGGGGGACTGTGTGACCCCGCAGAATATCACGGCAGCTACATCCACTGCCTATATGACAGCCAGAAATATAGGCAGGGATTACTGACATATTGTTTCCCATTTCTCTATTGTCTGTAAAATAGCTTACCCCTATTTTACAGACGACAAAAGGGCATTGCAGCCGCAATGCCCTTTTATCATGTCTTAGACCGCCCCTTAACCGGCAATCGTAAAATAGAGAAGCACAATAACGCCCAGTACGATCCGGTACCAGCCGAACACCTTGAAATCATGCTTCTTGATATATCCCATAAGAAATTTAATAGCCAGAATGGAAACCACAAAGGAAACCACCATTCCCACAACCAGTATCATCAGCTCCGCCCCGGTAAAATGCAGGCCGAATTTGACCAGCTTCAGCAGACTTGCACCAAACATGGTGGGTATTGCCAGGAAAAATGTATACTCCGCCGCCACGGTTCTGGAAGCCCCCAGTAGGATTCCGCCAATAATGGTAGCTCCCGAACGGGAAGTCCCCGGAATCACGGCCAGAAGCTGGAATACACCGATGAGAAGGGCCATCTTCCAGGATATCTCATCAATGGAGTTTACCGCCGGCTCTCTTTTCTTGTTGTAGTCCTCAATGAGAATAAACAGCACACCATACACGATCAGCATGACAGCCACCACAAAATAATTATTGAACTTCTCCTCAATAAAATCATTAAAAGGAAGCGCCACGATGATAGCGGGCAGACAGGACACAACGATCTTAAACCACATGATCATTTTATCTATCTGGACAAAACGGCAGATAAAACCGGCTGTTTTCTCTATCTTTGTCACATTATGATGTTTTAGCCTTCTGTTGTGGAATGGCCAGAGATCTTTAAAATACAGCACCACCACTGCCATGATGGCTCCAAGCTGGATCACCACCATGAACATTTCCCAGAATTGTTTACTCACATCCAGCTTTACAAATTCCTCCACCAGTATCAGGTGGCCGGTGCTGCTGATGGGAAGCCATTCCGTGATGCCCTCCACAATCCCAAGAAAAATAACCTTCAGTAATTCAATAAAATCCATTACACCCTCCCTTATGTAAGAAACTGCACAGTCATGCGCAGACCTGACGAAATACTCAAGAAACCGCCGCAAAATATCATACGACGGTTGTCTCTCATTATGTCACAGTATTATATTGCTGCGATATCGATCAGCTCCAGCTTCTGGATATCTGTATTCTCCAGACTGGTTACAAGCGCCTCCGCCGTATCTAAGGCAGTCAGCACATTGACACCTGTCTCAATGGCATTCCGGCGGATAATAAACCCATCTTTTGCCTTTTCCACACCCTGGGACGGTGTGTCGATCACCAGATCAATCTTATGTCCGAGGATCAGGTCCATCAGATTAGGGGATGCCTGCTCAATTTTATTTGTGCGGACAGCCTTCACACCGTTCTCATTCAAGACTCTGGCAGTGCTTCTGGTTGCATAGATGCGGTATCCCAGTGCCTCAAAACGCCGGGCGATCGGTACAATATCCTGCTTATCCTCATCCCTCACGGTAATGATCATATTTTTGTACTTCGGCAGATTGATGCCTGCCCCTAAAAATGCCTTGTAGAGCGCCTCATTGAAAGACTCCGCAATGCCCAGGCACTCACCTGTGGATTTCATCTCCGGTCCCAGGCTGATGTCAGCCCCGCGGATTTTCTCAAAGGAGAACACCGGCATCTTGATGGCCATATGTTTTGCCTCAGGCTGCAGGCCCGGCTCATATCCCAGTTCTCTTAACTTATATCCCAGGATTATCTTGGCTGCCAGCGGTACGATGGGAATGCCAGTCACCTTGCTGATATACGGTACCGTACGGCTGGAACGGGGATTTACCTCGATCACATACACATCCTCGCCGCACACGATAAACTGTATATTGATCATACCGATAACATGCAGGGATTTTGCCAGTCTCCTGGTATACTCTTCAATGGTTTTCTTTGCCGTATCGCTGATAGTACGGGCGGGATATACGGAAATACTGTCGCCGGAGTGGATGCCCGCACGCTCAATATGTTCCATAATACCGGGAACCAGAATGTCCTCACCGTCACAGATGGCATCCACCTCGATCTCCTTGCCCTGCAGATATTTATCTACCAGAATCGGATGTTCCTGGGCAATTCTGTTGATGATGCCAATATACTGGTCCACATCCTCATCGTTTATGGCAATCTGCATTCCCTGTCCGCCAAGCACATAAGAAGGACGGACAAGCACAGGATACCCCAGTGTATTTGCCACACGGATTGCCTCGTCTGCCGTATATACTGTATGCCCCTGAGGCCTCGGAATATGACATTCCTCCAGAATCTTATCAAAAAGTTCCCGGTCCTCCGCGGCATCCACATCCTCCGCGGATGTTCCCAATATTTTTACGCCCATCTTCATCAGGGCTTCTGTGAGCTTGATGGCAGTCTGTCCGCCAAACTGCACAACAGCGCCGTCCGGCTTCTCTATATTTACCACATTCTCCACATCCTCCGGAGTCAGCGGTTCAAAATACAGCTTATCCGCAATGTCAAAGTCCGTACTTACAGTCTCCGGATTGTTGTTGATGATGATCGTCTCATAGCCTTCTTTTTTGAAGGCCCAGGTACAGTGTACAGAACAGAAGTCAAACTCTATTCCCTGGCCGATACGAATAGGACCGGAACCCAGAACCAGGACTTTTTTCTTCTCTGACTTCCCTTCCGCCTCATTCTCCCCGCCATAAACAGAATAATAATACGGTGTGGCAGCCGCAAACTCAGCCGCACAGGTATCTACCATTTTGTAAGCAGCGGTGATGCCCCACTCATGGCGCAGCTCTCTGATGTCCTCTTCCCTTTTACCGGTCAGACGCGCGATCACATTATCCGGGAATTCAATCCGCTTTGCCTCACGAAGCAGGTCTTCCGTAAGCTCCTTTGAAGCCAGAGCCTGTTCCATCTCCACAAGGATGGCCAGCTTGTCAATAAACCACAGGTCAATCTTCGTGACTGCATGGATCGTTTCATAGGAAATCCCTCTGCGGACAGCCTCAGCGATTCTCCAGATCCTCATATCGTCCACGATCTTCAGCTCTTCTGCCAGTTCCTCCTCGGTAAGCCCGGTAAAGTCATAAGACATAAGGCTGTCCACATGCTGTTCCAGAGACCGGATTGCCTTCATAAGAGCACCCTCAAAGTTATTGCAGATACTCATAACCTCGCCGGTTGCCTTCATCTGTGTAGTCAGGGTTCTCTTTGCGCTGATGAATTTATCAAAGGGCAGACGCGGTATCTTCACAACACAGTAGTCCAGCATAGGCTCAAAGCTGGCGTAAGTCTTGCCTGTGATGGCATTGGGAATCTCATCCAGTGTATAGCCCAGGGCGATCTTGGCCGCAACCTTGGCAATGGGATATCCGGTAGCCTTTGAAGCCAGTGCAGAGGAGCGTGATACACGGGGATTTACCTCGATGACGCAGTATTCAAAGCTGTCAGGATTCAGGGCATACTGCACGTTACAGCCGCCGGTGATTCCCAGCTCTGTGATGATATTTAAAGCAGAGGTACGCAGCATCTGGTATTCCTTGTCGCCCAGCGTCTGGGAAGGCGCCACAACGATACTGTCACCTGTATGCACGCCCACCGGGTCAATATTTTCCATATTACATACGGTAATGCAGTTGCCTGCACCGTCGCGCATAACCTCATACTCAATCTCTTTCCATCCTGCAATACAACGCTCCACCAGCACCTCGCCCACACGGGAGAGACGAAGGCCGTTTTCCAGGATTTCCACAAGCTGTGCTTCATCATAGGCAATGCCGCCGCCGCTGCCGCCCAGAGTGTAGGCCGGGCGCAGAACAACCGGGTAGCCGATCTTATTTGTAAAATCAATACCATCCTTCACGGTTTTTACAACCAGGGAAGCTGCAACCGGCTCACCAATCTTCTCCATGGTATCCTTAAATTCCTGACGGTCCTCCGCCTTCTTGATCGTCTCAGAGGTGGTACCGATCAGGCGCACATTCTGTTCTTTTAAAAAGCCTCTCTCCTCCAGCTCCATAGCCAGATTCAGTCCGGCCTGGCCGCCCAGAGTGGGCAGTACGCTGTCCGGCTTTTCCTTGATGATAAGCTGCTCCACCACTTCCACGGTCAGAGGCTCAATATAAACCTTATCCGCAATATCTTTATCTGTCATAATGGTAGCAGGATTGGAGTTCAGAAGAACAACCTCGATTCCCTCTTCCTTCAGGGAGCGGCAGGCCTGCGTTCCCGCATAGTCAAACTCTGCTGCCTGACCGATGACAATCGGGCCTGAACCGATCACAAGCACTTTTTTAATATCCTGAATCTTCGGCATTATTCGCTCACCTCCATCATTTTCATAAATCTGTCAAATAAGTATCCGGAATCCTGTGGTCCCGGACAAGCCTCCGGATGGAACTGTACGGTAAAAATATTCTTACCTATATATTTTAATCCCTCATTTGTTTTGTCATTGACATTTTCAAATGCCGGTACAGCCACCTGAGGGTCCAGAGTGTCCGTATCTACCATATATCCATGGTTCTGTGATGAAATATATACCCTTCCGGTCTCCAGGTCCTTTACGGGGTGATTTCCGCCTCTGTGGCCGTATTTCATCTTCCTGGTATCCGCGCCCGTTGCAAGTGCCATGAGCTGATGTCCGAGACAGATTGCGAAAACCGGCACCTGGGAATCATAAAGCTTTTTGATCTCTTCTATTATAGACGTACACTCTTTCGGATCACCAGGACCGTTGGAGAGCATAATGCCGTCAGGATCATCTCCCAGAATCTCCTCTGCTTTTGTAAATGCCGGATATATGGTAACCTGGCATCCGCGCTTGTTCAGGGAACGGGCAATATTATCTTTTGCCCCAAAGTCCATAAGAGCCACCTTGGGTCCGCTGCCCTTCAGCACTATCTTCTCCTCACATGTCACCCGCTCTACGACCCTGCCGGTGGTATAAGCTTTTAATCTTGGAAGAACCTTCTCCAGTTTATAGTCTGCATTGGTGGTGATCATGCCGTTCATGGTTCCTTTTTCCCTCAAAATCTTGGTAAGGGCTCTTGTATCAATCCCTGCGATCCCGGGGATATCATATCTCTTCAGAAAATTCTGTATGGTGTCTTCACAGCGGAAGTTGCTTGGAATACGGGATAATTCCCTGACAATGTAGCCATCCGGCCACGGTCTTAAGGATTCCTGGTCCTCATGGCAAATGCCATAATTACCAATCAAAGGATATGTCATGCAGACTGCCTGTCCGGCGTAAGAAGGATCTGTAAGAACTTCAAGATAACCTGTCATCGAGGTATTAAAGACGATTTCGCTGATAATTTCTTTCTTCGACCCTATGCTGGTCCCGGTAAAGACGGTGCCGTCTTCCAGTATTAAAAATGCTTTCATGCTTTCACCTGTCTTCCTTTCTATAGCGTACTGTTAATGGTTCCCCAAATTTTCCCCAAATTGTAAAAAGTGTATCACAACATCTGGTGTTTTTCAACCTTTTTTTCTTGTTTTTTTTGCGGTTGTATTTTAAAAAATTCTACAGCCCGAAAACTGTATGATAATAAACAGGAATCTGGTTTTATGCTGGGGTGTTTTTGTCATTTTATAAGGAACAACAAGGCCGGAATACGCGGGAGATTCTTCGTAATATGTCGGGAAATAGAATTGCGTTAATTTTTTCAAAAATTTTGAAAATTAGTGTTGACATTTCCTGTAAAATCATGTAATATATGTTTTGTGCTTGAGAGGGCACGAACTTAATAGAAGATGCAGGAGTGGCGGAATTGGCAGACGCGCAGGCTTCAGGTGCCTGTGGTAGCAATATCGTGTGGG
>PPYE01234925.1_pt1 | contig 10694 bp, 9 predicted proteins | sample 1559881 | NCBI WGS metagenome assembly PPYE01 (sample SAMN08240022, study PRJNA423297) | Human gut metagenome, whole genome shotgun sequencing project.
GGGATCAGCGTGAAATTATAGGCTTTGCCGGCCTGGAAGGAACGATCCATCAGCACCTGCTGCGCACGCTCAAAGGTCAGCTGGTTGGTGCTGCTGTAGTTGGTAAACGCGATAGCGATAGTGCAGATCAGCGGAAACAGGACAAACAGGCCCATGCCGGCGAGGCCGGGATAAACATAGCGCCAGGCATAAGCCTTGCGATTAGCGAAAATATACAGGCCAACTGAGCTTAAAATCAGCGTCATGATGGCGAACAGGTACTCCCCCTGGGCGTACATCAAAACAACAAGGTAACCCACCAGCAGGCACAGTAAGCCAATCACAGACCATGTGAGTTGCGGGCTTTGCCACCAGTGTCTCTTTTTAACGGCATCCATGGGGATCATCCTCTACAGCGGTGAAAACTTATTTGTCAGGTGGCGCTTCGCTTACCTGACCTACGGTCCGAGCCGTAGTGGTAGGGCGGGTAGGCGCACGCGCCACCCGCCGTTTTCTTACTTAGTGATACGGCTCTGTGCATCTTTCAGCGCAGCATCGACAGTCTGGCGACCGCTGGCGGCGTTGATAACCGCGGTACGAACGGCATACCAGAAGGCAGACATCTGCGGGATGTTAGGCATGATTTCGCCTTTCTGGGCGTTCGCCATGGTGGCAGCGATGCGCGGATCTTTTTCCAGTTTTTCCTGGAAGGATTTCAGCGCCACGGCACCCAGCGGTTTGTCGTTGTTAACGGCTTCCAGACCCTGATCGGTCATCAGGTAGTTTTCGAGGAACTCTTTGGCCAGCTCTTTGTTCGGGCTGGCGGCGTTGATCCCCGCGCTCAGCACGCCAACGAACGGCTTCGATGGTTTGCCTTTAAAGGTTGGCAGCAGGGTCACGCCGTAGTTAACCTTGCTCTTATCGATGTTAGACCACGCCCACGGACCGTTGATGGTCATCGCGGTTTCGCCTTTGTTGAAGGCCGCTTCCGCGATGGAGTACAGTTCTTTATCCAGCGCCGGGATCTCTTCCCAGGTCTTCGGCGGGTTCGGCACCAGGTCTTTGTTGTAAATCAGGGACAGGGCTTCGACTGCGATCGGGTAGGCGATCAGTTTGCCGTTATAGCGAACCGCATCCCAGGTGAACGGATAGAGTTTGTCCTGGAACGCTTTGTCCGGGGTGATTTCCGCCAGCAGGCCCGACTGCGCGTAGCCGCCGAAACGGTCATGCGCCCAGAAGATGATGTCCGGGCCGTCGCCGGTCGCCGCAACCTGCGGGAATTTCTCTTCCAGCTTGTCCGGGTGTTCTACGGAAACTTTAATGCCGGTGTCTTTTTCAAACTTTTTACCCACTTCAGCGAGGCCGTTGTAGCCTTTGTCGCCGTTAATCCAGATAACCAGCTTACCTTCTTCAATTTTTGCGAGGGCAGAGGCGGAAAACATCATCGTGGTCAGTGCCGACAGCGCGAGGATGCGAGCGCCAGTTTTGATTTTCATATACCCGTCCTTTTTGGTGTTGTACTCGTGGATACACTTCGGTGGCTTAACGATGATGAGTTTCCTTTTTTAACAACCCCTTTCCATCCTCCCCAGGTCTACGCCCCACCCGCTGGTTGTGTGATCTCCATTGCAAAAACGGCCGTATTGCGTCCTGGAGCACAGAAAAAAGCGCCCAATTTTGTCGCCTCCATCACGAAATCACGCTCCGCCCGCCATCCCCCGCGGCGAGAGCCAATCTCTCATCCTCCCATCTCCTCCCCCATAAAAAAGCCGGGGGGTGGAGGATTTGCCTGCGTAATGAATGCCGCATAGTCGACCCATCTTGAATGTGACTGTTAGTGACAGGTTGTAACGAAGGGAGAAGGGCATGGCGAGCGTACAGCTGCGAAATGTAACGAAAGCCTGGGGTGACGTGGTGGTATCGAAAGATATCAATCTCGATATCCACGAAGGGGAATTCGTCGTGTTTGTCGGGCCATCGGGCTGCGGCAAATCTACCCTGCTGCGTATGATTGCCGGGTTAGAAACTATTACCAGCGGGGACCTGTTTATCGGTGACACCCGCATGAACGAGATCCCACCGGCAGAACGCGGCGTTGGGATGGTATTCCAGTCTTATGCACTCTATCCCCACCTTTCCGTTGCGGAAAATATGTCGTTTGGCCTGAAGCTGGCCGGCGCGAAAAAAGATCTGATTAACCAGCGGGTGACTCAGGTTGCGGAAGTGCTGCAGCTGGCCCATCTGCTGGAGCGTAAACCGAAAGCCCTCTCCGGCGGTCAGCGCCAGCGCGTGGCGATTGGTCGTACGCTGGTGGCAGAGCCAAGCGTTTTCCTGCTGGATGAGCCGCTTTCCAACCTCGATGCCGCCCTGCGCGTCCAGATGCGTATCGAAATCTCCCGTCTGCATAAGCGACTGGGCCGCACCATGATCTATGTCACCCACGATCAGGTGGAAGCGATGACCCTCGCCGACAAGATCGTGGTCCTCGACGCCGGCCGTGTGGCGCAGGTTGGGAAACCGCTGGAGCTCTATCACTATCCGGCTGACCGCTTCGTTGCCGGCTTCATTGGTTCACCGAAGATGAACTTCCTGCCGGTCAAAGTCACCGCGACGGCTATCGATCAGGTGCAGGTTGAACTGCCGAACCGTCAGCAAATCTGGCTACCGGTGGACAGCGCCAACGTGCAGGCGGGCGCCAATATGTCCTTAGGTATTCGACCGGAGCATTTATTGCCCAGCGATATCGCCGATGTAACCCTTGAAGGCGAGGTCCAGGTCGTCGAACAGCTCGGTCACGAAACGCAAATTCATATCCAGATCCCCGCCATCCGTCAGAACCTGGTTTACCGCCAGAACGACGTGGTGTTGGTAGAAGAGGGAGCCACATTCGCTATCGGTTTGCCGCCAGAACGTTGCCATTTATTCCGTGAGGATGGCACCGCTTGTCGTCGGCTGCATAAAGAGCCGGGCGTGTAAGGCTTCCCATTAAAAAAGCGCGAACCCGGCTGGCGATATACCGGCGAAGCGTGCAAAGAAAAGCAATGATCTCAGGAGATAGAATGATGATTACTCTGCGCAAACTTCCTCTGGCGGTCGCCGTCGCAGCAGGCGTGATGTCTGCTCAGGCGCTGGCTGTCGATTTCCATGGCTACGCGCGTTCCGGCATTGGCTGGACCGGCAGCGGCGGCGAGCAACAGTGCTTCAAAGCAACCGGCGCTCAAAGTAAATACCGTCTTGGTAACGAATGTGAAACCTATGCGGAACTGAAGCTGGGCCAGGAGCTGTGGAAGGAAGGGGATAAGAGTTTTTATTTCGATACTAACGTTGCCTATTCCGTGAATCAGGAAGATGACTGGGAAAGCACCTCTCCGGCGTTCCGTGAAGCCAACATCCAGGGTAAAAACCTGATCGACTGGCTGCCGGGCTCCACGCTGTGGGCGGGTAAACGCTTCTATCAGCGTCATGACGTTCACATGATCGACTTCTACTACTGGGATATCTCCGGCCCGGGTGCAGGTCTGGAAAACGTTGACCTTGGCTTCGGTAAGCTCTCTCTGGCCGCTACCCGTAACTCAGAAAGCGGCGGCTCTTATACTTTCTCCAGCGATGACACCAAAAAATATGCTGCGAAAACTGCCAACGACGTCTTTGATATCCGTCTGGCGGGTCTGGAAACCAACCCGGGCGGCGTGCTGGAGTTAGGGGTCGATTACGGCCGTGCTAACCCGCAGGATGACTATCGCCTGGAAGACGGCGCGTCGAAAGACGGCTGGATGTGGACCGGTGAACATACTCAGTCTATCTGGGGCGGCTTCAACAAGTTTGTGGTTCAGTACGCCACTGACGCAATGACCTCCTGGAACAGCGGCCACTCTCAGGGGACCAGCATCGATAACAACGGCAGCATGATCCGCGTTCTGGATCACGGCGCGATGGACTTCAACGATGACTGGGGCCTGATGTACGTGGCAATGTACCAGGACGTGGATCTGGACAGCAAGAACGGTTCTACCTGGTACACCGTGGGTGTCCGTCCGATGTACAAATGGACGCCGATCATGAGCACCCAGCTGGAAATCGGTTACGACAACGTGAAATCCCAGCGTACCAGCGAAAACAACAACCAGTACAAAATTACTCTGGCTCAACAGTGGCAGGCAGGCAACAGCGTCTGGTCTCGTCCGGCTATCCGTATCTTCGCAACCTACGCGAAGTGGGATGAAAACTGGGGCTACAGCAACACCTCCGGTCTGCAGACGAAAGACAGCAGCGGAAGCGGCGCTTTCACCTCCAGCCGCGGTGACGACAGCGAAGTTACCTTCGGTGCCCAGATGGAAGTGTGGTGGTAATACCGTCCGCAGGACGGGTGTAACCTGGGAGGGGCGTCAGCCCCTCCTGATTATTCAGGGTTAGCGCGCTATTGCCTGGCTACCGCTAAACCGATGCTATCCAAGGTGAGAAGAATGAAAATGAAGAAAACTCTCGTCGCTCTGTGTTTATCCGCAGGGATGTTGGCATGCGTGCCGGGGATGAGCCTTGCCGATGTTAACTTTGTACCGCAGAACACCAGCGCCGCGCCGGCTATTCCAGCCAGCGCGCTGCAGCAGCTGATCTGGACGCCTGCCGATCAATCAAAGACGCAGAGCGTTGATTTAACCACCGGCGGTCAACGCCTGGATGTCCCGGGGATCGTCGGACCGGTCGCCGCCTGGAGCGTGCCGGCCAATATCGGTGAGCTGACCCTGACGCTCGACAGCGAACTGAACAAACATAAGCAGATTTTTGCGCCGAACGTGCTGATTCTCGACCAGAACATGACGCCCGCGGCGTTCTTCCCCAGCAATTACTTTACCTATCAGCAGCCGGGCGTGATGACCGCTGACCGCCTGGGCGGCGTGATGCGCCTGACCCCGGCGCTGGGCCAGCAAAAGCTCTATGTGCTGGTGTTTACCACTGAAAAAGATCTCCAGCAGACCACGACCCTGCTGGATCCGGCGAAAGCCTATGCCAAAGGCGCCGGCAATGCGGCCCCGGATATCCCGGATCCGATCGCTAAACATACCACCGATGGCGTGCTGAAGCTGAAAGTGAAAACTAATAGCACTTCCAGCGTGCTGGTAGGGCCGCTGTTCGGCTCCTCCGGCCCGGGTCCGGTAACCGTCGGCAACACCGCGGCGCCGGTAGCCGCGCCAGCCGCCGCCGCGGCGCCGGCCGCCAAAAGCGAACCGATGCTCAGCGATACCGAAACCTACTTCAACAATGGTATTAAGCAGGCGGTGAAACAAGGTGACATCGACAAAGCCCTGAAATTGATGAACGAAGCTGAGCGCCTCGGCTCGAAATCCGCTCGTTCCACCTTTATCAGCAGTGTAAAAGGCAAGGGGTAATCGTCTCCCCACAATGCTGATGTTTAGGCACAGCCTTTAGGTGCATCCTCCGGGATGCACCTTTTTTTGCACGCGCGGCAGCCTGTTGCATGGCTGTTGCGTGAATGATCGTATATTGACGTTTGCCCGCCACCAACCGCCTATTCTGCGATACAATGCTTTCACGTTATGTACCGGAGAATCAGGCATGTCCCATCCTGCGCTTACGCGACTGCGTGCGCTGCGCTATTTTGCCGTTATGCCATCCCTGCCGCCGCCGCTAAGTGACTGGCTGCTGCTGGAGGACTCAATGACCCAGCGCTTTGAACAACAAGGAAAGCAGGTCACCGTGACCCTGGTTAACGAAGGGTATATCGGCCGTGACGCGCTGACTGACGAAGCGGCGCTGCTGCCCGACGAGCCGCGCTACTGGCTGCGGGAGATTATACTCAATGCCGATGGCGAGCCCTGGCTGGCCGGGCGCACGGTGGCGCCGGAGTCGACGCTGTGTGGTCCGGAGCTGGCGCTACAGCAGCTCGGGCAAACTCCGCTGGGCCGATACCTGTTTACGTCGTCGACATTAACCCGCGATTTTATTGAAATTGGTCGCGATGCAGCGCTGTGGGGGCGTCGTTCCCGCCTGCGGCTGAGCGGCAAACCCCTGCTGCTGACCGAGCTTTTTTTGCCTGCGTCGCCGTTGTACTAAGAGGAAGAAAAAATGGAGTGGAGTCTGTCGCAGAATAAGCTGTTGGCGTTTCATCGCCTGATGCGCACTGACAAACCGATCGGCGCTTTGCTGCTGCTGTGGCCGACGCTGTGGGCGCTATGGGTGGCCTCGCCGGGCGTCCCGCCGTTGTGGATCCTGGCGGTATTCGTCGCCGGCGTCTGGCTGATGCGCGCCGCCGGCTGCGTGGTGAATGACTATGCCGACCGAAAATTTGATGGTCACGTAAAGCGTACCGCCCGCCGTCCGCTGCCGAGCGGCGATGTCACCGAGAAAGAGGCGCGAACGCTGTTTATCATGCTGGTGCTGCTCTCTTTCCTGTTGGTGCTCACCCTCAACACCATGACCATTCTGCTGTCGGTGGCGGCGCTGGCGCTGGCGTGGGTCTATCCGTTTATGAAGCGCTACACTCATCTGCCGCAGGTGGTGCTGGGCGCGGCCTTTGGCTGGTCGATCCCGATGGCCTTCTCGGCCGTCAGCGAATCGTTGCCGCTGAGCTGCTGGCTGATGTTCCTCGCCAATATTCTGTGGGCGGTGGCCTACGATACCCAGTATGCGATGGTGGATCGCGATGACGACGTTAAGATCGGCATCAAGTCGACGGCGATCCTGTTTGGCGAAAACGATCGTCTGATTATCGGTATCCTGCAGGTGGCCGTACTGGCGCTGATGGGCGCGGTGGGTTGGCTGAATGGGCTGGGCTGGGAATATTACTGGTCGCTGTTCGTGGCGGCGGGTCTGTTTGGCTGGCAGCAGAAGCTTATCTTCAATCGCGACCGCGATAACTGCTTCAAAGCGTTTATGAACAATAACTACGTCGGGCTGGTGCTGTTCCTCGGCCTGGCGATGAGCTAGCGCAGGGTCAACACCAGGGTGCTGAACACCGCTTTGTCGAAGAACTCCGGCGCATTGATGCCGTGTAGCACCGACAGACGCTGGGCCACGGTGCGACTCTCTTTTTCCAGCGAGCTGCGGTTGATCGCCGGGTTAGCGCTCAGCAGCCAGAAGGTGATGGCATAGCGCTGCAGCGTCTCGCGGGCGCCAGCGGCCAGCAGCTGCAGGGAGCGAGAGTGCGACGGGTTGAGGCTCATGACATCGCCATCGACGACGATCAGCTCCTGACGCAGCATCTCGGCAATCAGCGCATCCACCACTCCGGCCAGCTCCGCTTTTTCCCAGCGCAGGAACAGCTCGGCCTTGAGGAACGGATAGAGTGTTTCCACATGACGCAGCACTTCGGCACGGCTGAGATGACGATGCTGAGTCACCAGAGCGGCTAACAGCGACGGCATCACCAGCATATGGGCGATATTGTTGCGATAGTAGGTCATCAGCACCGCCTGCTCGCGCGGCAGGATGATGATGTCGCCAATGGTGTCCTTCTCCACTTCGAACTTGTTCATCTGCAGAGCCAGGAGGGGCGAACCGCTTCGATCGGGTCGATCGCTTCCCGCCAATCCGGCACATGCTGGTTAAGATAGGTCATCAGCGGCAGCGGTTCGCCGAAGTTAACGTAACCCTGGCCCAGGTTGCGCAGCTTGCTTAAACCGCGCACCATCTGTGGCAGACTCTCTTTCTCTTTAGTGGCGCCGCGCAGCTCTTTGGCGTAGGTTCCTACCTCCATCACGTGCTCATAGCCGATGTAAATCGGCACCAGGGTGATCGGTCGGGTTCCGCCGCGCAGCATCGCCTGGATGGTCATCGACAGCGTACCGGTCTTCGGATCGAGCAGACGGCCGGTACGGGAGCGGCCGCCTTCGACGAAATACTCCACGGAATAGCCGCGGCTGAACAGTTCGCCAAGGTATTCGCGGAACACGGTGGAATAGAGCTTGTTGCCCTTAAAGGTGCGGCGAATAAAGAAGTATGAGAAGTTCGCCGCAATCTCTTCCATCAGCGCGATAGCGTTCTGCTGTGCCTTCTCGTGCGAAATTTTCTTGCTGCGCGCTTCGTCTTCCACCGCGCGGGCAATCGCTTTCGAGGCCAGCAGTTTATTAAACAGATCCTGGCGGGCCGGCAGACGCGGGCCAACGGCGGCCAGCCGCTGGCGGGCAAAATGCATGCGAGCGACGCGAGCCAGCTTCTGGGCGATGATCTTATCGGTACCGTGCTCATCCGCCATGCGGCGCAGCGAAACGGACGGCGAGAAGCGCACGAAACTGTCGCGGCCGAGCCAGGAGACGGCGAAAAATTTCTGAATGCCGTTCAGCATCCGCAGCGGCGGATTGACTTCTCCTTTCTCGCGACCCGGCGAACGGCCGAACATGACCGAAACCGGCACCATTTGCACATCGAGGTCCGGATGGTTGCGGTGCAGATCGAGGTAATCGTGGAACAGCTTGATGGACTCTTCTTTTGGCGTGTAATAAGTAAATACGCGCGGCCCACCGTGGATGAATACGTAACGCGGCAGCAGGGCGCCGTCGATTTCCAGCGGTTCAAGCGGGTCAGGTAAATCATGCGCCAGGCATTGGGCGCGCAGCGTCAGCAGGTCCGCCTTCGAATTATAGGGCAGGACGTACATGACCGGACGCGAGGTATCGAGTCCTAATTCCTGGGCAGGCTCTGCCGGAATAGACTTGCTTTTTACCAGCACCTGTAATGGTAAATTCAGTAATTTATAGTAAATTCGTTGCCAGCCGGACATAAACGATGTGAAGCCTCTGGTTAATCATGCAAATGCGCGGCAAGAATAACAGAAAGTGGGCAAAATTTCCGTTACCACGCGGCAAACGCGCACACTCATCGACGTCATTTACGTAAAAAGGTTTTGTGATGGCCAATAATACCACCGGGTTAACCCGGATCATTAAGGCGGCAGGTTACTCCTGGAAAGGATTTCGCGCGGCGTGGATCAACGAGGCTGCGTTTCGTCAGGAAGGCGTCGCCGCTATCGTGGCCGTCGCGGTAGCCTGCTGGCTGGACGTCGACGCCATCACCCGCGTATTGCTGATTGGCTCGGTCCTGCTAGTGATGATAGTCGAAATTCTCAACAGCGCGATTGAAGCGGTTGTGGACCGTATCGGCTCGGATTTTCACGAGCTTTCAGGGCGCGCCAAAGATATGGGGTCGGCGGCGGTTCTGCTGGCGATTATCATCGCGCTGATCACCTGGGGAACGCTGCTGTGGAGCCATTATCACTAACGTTCTTCGCTAACCCTCGCAAAATATGAACAATCCGCCGATTTTTGTGTGCCATGTGGTTCCAAAATCACCGTTAGCTGTATATACTCACAGCATAACTGTATATACACCCAGGGGGCGGAATGAAAGCGTTAACGACCAGGCAGCAAGAGGTGTTTGATCTCATTAGGGATCATATCAGCCAGACGGGCATGCCGCCGACGCGTGCGGAAATTGCTCAGCGCTTGGGGTTCCGTTCCCCAAACGCGGCGGAAGAACACCTGAAAGCGCTGGCGCGTAAAGGCGCGATCGAGATCGTCTCCGGCGCTTCTCGCGGTATTCGCCTGCTGACGGAAGAAGAGCAAGGCCTGCCGCTGATCGGCCGCGTCGCCGCCGGTGAGCCGCTGCTGGCGCAGCAGCATATTGAAGGCCACTATCAGGTCGACCCGTCGATGTTTAAGCCCAACGCCGATTTCCTGCTGCGCGTCAGTGGGATGTCGATGAAAGACATCGGTATTCTGGATGGCGATTTGCTGGCGGTCCACAAAACCCAGGATGTGCGTAACGGCCAGGTGGTTGTCGCGCGTATCGATGAAGAAGTGACGGTGAAGCGCCTGAAAAAGCAGGGCAATGTCGTTGAACTGTTGCCGGAAAACAGCGAGTTTTCCCCGATCGTCGTCGATCTGCGCCAGCAGAGTTTTACCATTGAGGGTCTGGCCGTTGGCGTGATCCGTAATGGAGAATGGCTGTAGCGCCTGCCTCTGCGCAGCGTCATCTGTTGCGTGACGCTGCGACGTTTTTCCTCAATCAGGTCCTCAAACATGCTGCTCAACGCTGCCGATAAAGCGCTGTGGCGTCTTGCCCTCCCTATGATTTTCTCCAACATCACCGTCCCGCTGCTGGGGCTGGTGGATACGGCGGTGATCGGCCACCTGGACAGCCCGGTATACCTCGGCGGCGTAGCGGTCGGGGCGACGGCCACCAGTTTCCTCTTCATGCTGCTGCTGTTCCTGCGCATGAGCACCACCGGGCTCACCGCTCAGGCCTGGGGCGCCAAAGATCCGCAGCGCCTGGCGCGGGCGCTGGTGCAGCCGCTGGCCCTGGCGCTGGGCGCCGGGGTGCTGATTATCCTGCTTCGCCTGCCGCTAATTGACCTCGCTCTGCATATTGTCGGCGGCAGCGAGGCGGTGCTTGAGCAGGCGAGACGGTTTCTCGAAATTCGCTGGCTCAGCGCCCCCGCCTCGCTGGCCAACCTGGTGCTGCTCGGCTGGCTGCTGGGCGTCCAGTACGCCCGGGCGCCGGTTATTCTGCTGGTGGTGGGTAATCTGTTGAATATTGTGCTCGATCTGTGGCTGGTGATGGGCCTGCGGATGAACGTCCAGGGAGCGGCGCTGGCCACGGTCACCGCAGAGTACGCCACCCTCATTATTGGCCTGCTGATGGCGAAGCGGGTGCTGACGCTGCGCGGCGTGTCGCTGGCGATGCTGAAAAATGCCTGGCGC
>PPYE01322271.1_pt1 | contig 10694 bp, 16 predicted proteins | sample 1559881 | NCBI WGS metagenome assembly PPYE01 (sample SAMN08240022, study PRJNA423297) | Human gut metagenome, whole genome shotgun sequencing project.
AGTGTGAAGTAATTGTTCTGTGGTATAAGTCCCTTTCAAGGAGCGGTTTAATAACCGGAAATGTAACAGAGCAAGAAAGTAGGTGAGGAAATGAGCCTTAATCCGATCTTCACGGTTTAAGTAAACGGGTCTGGCTTCAAAGTCTGTTTTCATAGTTCTGAAACAGGCTTCAATCTGCCATCTTCCTTACCCGAATATAAAACTTCTCGCTGCCTCTCTTTCACTCTTTTTGACTTCGTGTTCATTATTGAGCTTGTTGTTAATTGATAATTCAAGTATAATAATCTCTATACGAGAAATACATGTCTTGCGTGAGGACTTAAATATTGATAATCCTCATTTTTGACAATATACGGGGAGGAAATTCTCATGGGTAAACAATCCACCAGGGAGAACAAAACAATTTACCAGCTTTGCCGAGAAGCGGCAGGACTTACAAGAGCAGAGGCCAGTGAAAAAATGAATGCTGTCTCTGATTCAAAAATTGAAAAATTTGAATATGAAACACAAGAACCTACGCCTTATGATATCCTCCAGATGGCAGATGCCTATAAAAGACCAGATCTTTGCAATTATTATTGCTCTCACAAATGTGAAATAGGCCATCGTTATGTTCCAGAAGTAGAAATGACTGATCTGTCAAATATCATTTTGGAGACAATTGCCAGTCTAAATGAAATCAATCCTCTTACCGGTCGTCTGATCCAGATTGCCCGTGACGGTAAGATCAGCGATGATGAAATGAAAGATTTTGCTTATATTAGTAAAAAACTTGATGAAATTTCTTTAGCCATAGACTCTTTGAATCTTTGGGTAGATAAGACCGCCGGAGAACAGGGGCTTAATCTTGAGCTCTTAAATATCGAAAAAGAAAAATTAAAATAATCCATAACGCGACAAAAGGCAATGAACCATTTCTGACTCATTGCCTTTTCCTTTACATACGCTGTAATTGATTGACTATACTTTCTGTTTTCTTCCTCCTGATCGATTATGAATGTGACGTCACCAGTGCTATAATGCCACCGACAATCAACAATGGAAAAGCAATGTACATCAGTCCACCTACAACCATACCTATCAATATCACCGGGAAGAAAATAACTGTGCAAAGTAGTTTCATAATTCCCCAGGATGCTCTTAACCCAAAAACAAAAAATTTTCCAACAAACCAAATTATACAAATTGTAAATAATAACGATAACATTTTTTACTCCTTCTAAAACTCATTCTGACATGTGTCTTTCATTTTTTCTGTTCTTTTTCTGATAAATATTCAGATGTGTTCTTTATGCCAAGCTTATTACTGAATGCCGGATTTTTCTCCATCTTTTCTATTATCCGGATTAATCGAATTCTCTGTGCTGCTTCCATCTGATCACCCCATTTATATTCTGCTTTTTTGTTGATATTGTCACTATAACAAATTTATTTCTCATAATACACATCCACCATGAGGAATTGCATCTTTATATTTCTCGAATTTCGAGAATTCTGTCTTTATAATTCTCTATACAAAGTATATATCTATCTATGTTGTTTCTATTATAATAAACATATCCGAGTAACACTATGAATTATTATTAAAGGTAAAGGAGTCAGTAGTAATATGCGAATTGAAAATTTACAAAATGAAAACAGAAAATATGCAAAAAGCATCGGAAACTTCCATGTGCTTGAATATGTGCAGGATGCCAGCGTTTCACCTATGAATGCAATGAATGAGTATTTTATGAGTAAAATGAATGTCAGAAGAAGACAGGTTGTTATTGATATTGATAAAGACCATTCAGCTGTTATCCAGGCTGGTTCCATGCAGTGGATGGGTGGTAATGTACAAGCCACATCTGGTGTAAAAGGTATCGGGGATTTCCTTGGAAAGGCACTCAAGGGTGCGGTTACCAAAGAAACTGCGGTTAAGCCAGAATATGTTGGTGAAGGCTGCCTGGTACTGGAGCCAACATATAAATATATTATCCTGGCCGACATTGAAAAATGGGGTTCAGCAGGAATGACAATTGAAGATGGCATGTTCCTGGCTTGTGATGCAAATGTAAAAAGTAGAGTTGTAGCCAGAAAGAACCTTTCATCAGCCGTATTAGGTAGCGAAGGTCTGTTTAATCTGAGTTTGCAGGGAAATGGTGTAGCTGCACTGGAGTCTAATGTTCCCGAAGATGAATTGATTGAAGTCATATTGGAAAATGACGAACTGAAAATTGATGGAAACCTTGCCGTATGCTGGTCATCAAACCTTGAATTTACCGTAGAACGATCAACCAAAACACTTGTGGGATCAGCGGTTAGTGGAGAAGGCCTGGTAAATGTTTACCGCGGAACAGGACGGGTACTGATGTGTCCGGTTGCACCGACAACTTCCTTGTTTGAGTCCACCAACACCATGGCAGCTAAAGCTGCTGCTAAATCCAGCAATACATTTGGGAAATAAGCGTAAAACACATTCTCACGTAAACAACAAACGCCGGTATAGGATTATAAAAATCCTGCATCGGCGTTATTAATAATGGGGGACGGTGTTTGTGGCTTTTTTACTGTCCCTAGTGCCACTCTATTCCTATAAATTCGGTAAGCTTGTCGTCCCTGCAAACTTGAATTGAGATTTCATCTATTCCAAGTAATTTAATAATTGTTATATTTTATTATCAAATACCTCTCAAGCCCTTGAAAACACTAAGTTTATCACAGGTTAGCTTTCCCTTATTATTTCCCTTGTGTTATATCGTCCCGTCAGTGTTTACGAACTCTCATAAGGGCAAATACAAGGGCAAGAAAAATCTATAAAACAGTATAACACAAAATAAAAGTGACTTGGTGAACTGATTGAAATGCTTCTGATGTTTATAACGAATGATTGATTGAATGATAAGGAGATTCGATACGATGATAAAAATATTTGCAGAATACAATCCACACAGGAACAGCATTGATGTTTATACTTCTGCTGGTTATACGCTTCGCATTGACTGTTAGGAAGCTGAGAAGAACTTAAAGACCACTCCCGGATCGGATTGTGCACATTAAACGCACTTGCCATTGATGAGCCATTAGAATATGCCCAGTTATATCTTGACGGTTTCTCTTTCCATCTGACCGCCCCATACAGTGAAGAACGCCGAGAGGCGGCGTGAGAGTATGCCAGAGAACACGATGCTGCCGACAGGCTGAAATGATGTGGATTTGTTCATAGGTTTGTGTTATACTTCTTTAATAATTGGGCACCAAACAGAAAATGGAGGAATCTATGAAACATAACAACATTATAATCATGTCTGCATTAGCACTTGTGATTAGTTTAACCGGGTGCGGAAATACAAATAAGCTTTCCGAATATGACATGACCGGAATTAGCTTTATAGAATATACTGACATAGATACAGTATGCGAAGATAAAGAACTGATAACTGCTGGAAGCAATTTGCTATCTGACCAAGAGGACAATTTGCTCCTCTCCTATGTAGTAGATAGCGCTATTGAACTTTCTGCCGAGCTGGGAGATTATGACCATTTTGTGTTTACAAATCCCAAATGGATTGAAAACTTTGGCGATTCTGGCAAATTAAAACCCATAGAATATAGCAGCTTATCAAAAAGTATGCAAGAGTTTTTAGACAGTCAAATGCCGATATTGACAAACGACGGAAGTGTATTGCCAGAAGGAACAGGGTTATACGAATACGAAGGTGGCGGTCTGCTTGCATTTCCTGTAAATGTAACTCTTGGATCAGCGAAGCCGATAGAAGCAAAAAATCCTCTGGTTATGCTAATAGACAATCCGGCAGAAATACTGAAAGCTGATTCTTGTTTGTTGCCCTTGACCTCAAGTGGAAATGTGTTGTTTTTGGATAGCGATAATTTACAACAAGCTTTTGAAAATAGTGAGCTTAAAGATTACGGAGATATTCAAAAGTTTAATGAAAAATAACATTTTACAATTACATAACCAATCCGAGAGGACAGTCGAGAAAATCGATTGTCCTTTTTCTATGCCTATGAGCAGAAAGGAGCGACCACCCATGACAAAGCCAAGAGAGAAAACCCGCGAGGAGCTGCAAGCCGAGATTGAGGGGGGGAAAGAAGAAAATCCGGCAGTTTGAAAATCGGGAAAAGATGTTGCGTCAGAAGCTATTCAAAGAGGAACGCAGAACGCGCAGCCACCGCCTTATCGTCCGGGGCGCAGTCTTTGAAAGTATTGTGCCAGAAGCAAAGGGCATGACTAACGAGGAATCTGCCACCTTTCTCCTGCTTCTTTGCCATGTTTATTTCTCCTTTTTTCAAGCGTTAAATTTAAATTTTCCTGTTATACAAACTTGAAGTTATTGATCTTCTGAATCCAATCCAAGTTCTTTCAGCTCTTTTTCGTTTTGGATATCTTCAACAGTTTTCTTTCCAGTGATTGCACTGTAGGCTTCTTTGATGCCATTTTTCACTGCCCATTTGATAACGAAATACAGCGCAATCAAAATAACAATTGCGGTTCCTCCACTTATACCTAATTCATTCCACATAATTCAATCCTCCAAATTCCGATTTACCTTCACTTTATTTTACCATAGTGCTTTCTAAAGTGCTATTCTAATATATACAAAAGTGTAAAAGAACGATCTCACACATATACCGTGTTTTTCAATATAATCTCTTCTGCACTAACTTTTATATTATTCATTAACCTAACCCACTTCATCTGATCCTGTACCTTTAATTCTTCAGTTACACCCTTTTTTTCTGCCATCTGTTTCATAAGCATTTCCACCTGTTCTCTGGCTTCCTGATCAATCTGATTCAGATGTTCATTCAATTTTCCGGTCAATAACATGTATTGATATCTTGCTGATCTGTATTCTTTTAAGAACTGCTTTCGTAACATTCCATATTTTCCATATGTCGGTTCTTCTTCTCTTAAAACCAGATCCGGCAAATAGTAATCTCCATGCAACGTATAGCCCATTCCATTTTTCTCATCATAAATTTGTTTTTTCATAGTCTAAATCTCCAATCCTTTGTATTTTGTTTTATTTTTCTTACGTTGTTGGTTTTCAATCTGACTCTTTTGAGTCGCCCATTCCAACTGTTTCAGAACGCTTCCCTTTGGCATTTGCTCCGTTCGCCGTTTTTCTTCCAGTGCCCTTTGTTCTTTAATATCCTGCTGCACCACATCCTCTACAGTTTCCATTCCCAGAATACGCACCACTCTGTCATATCTGTCCGAAATCTCTTGTAAAAGTTGATTATCATTTGATAATTTTCCATTTTCTTTACGCACATCATCTAACTGTTTCTGGATATTATCACATTTCTCAACAGATTTTTGGTATTTGTTTTTCCAGTTTTCTACCGTTTTGTTAAGTTCTACAACTTTTCCAGCTAATGCAGCAATCTGATTTTTCATCTTGATAAACAATGGCTTGATTTTATTCTCCCTGTAAGGTACTGCACGTTCAAATGTTCCTGCCTCCGGTAAAAACATCTTAATCATTCCATATTCTTTTATTTCCTTACTGGCATTATCCATAATTGGTTTAATACATTCCGTCGATCTTCCAGACTTTTTAGTTCTTTTTCTACGTCCTCTGCCCTTTGTTCTGCTTCTTGCTTCTCCCTAATTGCCTGTTCCTTATCGTCTTTTAAAATCTGGATATCTGCTCTGGATTCCGCAATCTGTGCTGTCAGTTCTTCATTTTCTGCAGTTAGATACTCTTTCTCCTGCTCCAGCTCCTGTACTTCCTTTTTTCGTTCTTTCTTCTTGAAGTTATAAACATCCAAATGTTCCTCATGAGTACCTTTCTGTTCCCATTCAATTCCATGCTGCTTTGCAATCTCTGCCAGAACTTCTTTTTCATGGTTCATCCACTGGTTCAACTCTGTATCATGCTTATTTCCACCTTGAAATCCAAGACTTTTTAATGCCTGTTTCAACGAAACTCTGGTATCCATTCCTTTTCCTTTCCAATCAGTCACATAAGGAATAAAATCAATATGTAAATGTGGGGTAGCTTCATCCTGATGTAGATAACAACCAAATACCCGTAACGTTGCATTCCGTTTCTGGAAGTCCTTTACATATTCATCCAGTATTTTTACAGCCAGATCTCCTTCTGCTGTTCCGACAGCCATATCTTCTCGATTTCCAATTTGAAAAATTACTTCGTGGAACAACTTCTCTTGTTTTCCCTGCCGGATTTTTTCATAGTAATTTGTAATCTGTCTATCTTTTCTTTTCCCGATATTATATCGTTCTACAGCTTCATCAAACAGTTCTTTATAAACTTCTTTTAAATTCTCATTCTGATAGCAAATATTTAGTTGCACTCTGTTTGGATCAACATTTTCTGCTATAAATTCCCTTCTATTATGAGCCAGAGAACCTGTCCCGATCATACCACTAATTGTTCGTTTCAGCGTCATGTTCGTCACCCCACTTTCTAAAACCAGTGCCAGACATGGCACATAAATTTGTATCTTTACCAGCTATAGTATAAAAAGAAATCTTCGCCGGATACGGCGGTTTTGTTACTTTTGTCAAAAGTAACGCAAAAGCACTTTCGACAGCCGTACCGTCCATCAAAACACCAGATACCATTCTCTTGCTGGATTCATCTCCATTCTTGTCCGTACCCATTTATCATCAACCAGTACCTCAAGACCTTCTCCACAGTGAAATCCCGTATCAATCCATAAGTCCGACGCTAATAACCCATATCTGTCATTGCTACTGTTATATCCTAATCTTCCCTGCTTCATCGAATCGTTCTCCCTTCTTCACAACTATCAAATTTACAGCAACCTCACCGTCCAGCCTCAGCTTTCCGTATGCGCCTTACCACTTTCTTCTTGTTTACTTCTCACAGGGGCGTGACACGCTCCTGTAAAAAGATAGTCAACAAGAACTGCTACCATCGAAAGCTCTCTTGCATTCCTTTTCTGTCCAGATACTCCTGCCGGAACTTTTCCCGTTCTTCTTTTGTTGGTGCAGTTTTGGATTTACTGTACACCTCACGATTTACCATTGCATCCAGTTTTTTCTCCAGACCTTTTCTTATATCATCTGCTTCCTGTTCCTGATCCAGTAAATGATATTTTATAATCTTTCCAAATAACTCCTCTGGAATCATAACGTTTTTCAAGTTCTCACCTTCTTACAATTTATGTAAGGACGCAACACTGCAATGTCTTTACAGATTGCAACCTTGCATTTTAACTCCGCATTTTCTATATACTCTGCAATGTTGCACCCTTAATTTATTCCGGCTTAACTTTATTTAAATCCCAATACCAGGAATTACCGATTCGTCTTGCCTTAATTCCAAGTTCCTTTTTTGCATTTTCCAGTGTTCTTTTAGAAATATTCAAATCTTCTGCCATATCAAAGATTTCACTGCTTTGCACAGAAGTTGATGTTTCTGCCAGTTCCCTCAGCATCTTTTTTGCCTGTTCCAGTTTATTTACCTTTGGAGCAATTCCACCAAGCACCTCATCTGCTGTGATTTCATAGTCACCTATCCACTCAAATCCGGTTTCTGTCAGGCGAAATGCTTTGGAATGTCCAAATGCAGCCAGATTATTTTTAATCTGAACCACTGCTCTTAAGTCCGGTTCTCCCTCTATTCTTCCTACCAGTAATACGCTTCTGGCTACTGCAAAAAAGTCAATCGAACCCATTCCTCTATATGCAGCTTTATTTCCACCAGCTTTATTCATATGTCCGATTAATAAAATTGCACATTTATACTTTTCTGCCAGCAAGCTCAATCTTTTTGTCATATCCCTTGCTTCATTTGCCCGGTTCATATCCATTGTTCCTCCAAGGTATGCCTGAATCGGATCTAAAATAAGCACTCTCGCATCAGTCCGTTTGATAGCAGTTTCCAGTCTCTCATCTATCATGGAAAGTGATTTTTCTGTTTCATCTATAACCATGATTCTTTCACAGACCGCTTCTGCCAGCTCCAGTCTGGGTTTTACCGTATCTGCCAGCCCATCTTCCGCTGTCTGATAAATAATATTTACTGGTTCTGTTACTTTCATATCGTTATCCAGACCTTCTCCTTTAGACAATCTCGCTGCAAGATTTAATATCAGCGTAGTTTTTCCATCGCCCGGATCACCCTGAATGATCGTTAATTTCCCATAAGGGATAAATGGATACCAGAGCCAGTCCACTGTCTGGGACTGGACATCTGACATCTTTATCATTTTCAATTCTGTTTTATTCTCATTTCTCTGTTCCATAAATTCCTCCATTTTCCCAACTGTTCTCGCCAATTCTCTGTTGTTCTCTGGAAGAATCCCTGCTATAATCAACTTGTCTAGGGTTGACATTTGTGGATTCGTCCCCATTTGTCACATTGCTCCGGTTGTTCGTACTTCCGGAGCTTTTTATATTTTCATCATCCAGCATATCTGCCACCACTTTCTGCTGATCTGGATATAAGTGCCCATAAGTATTCAATGTAATACGAATGTCCGTATGTCCAAACCTTTCTTTAATCATCAATGGTTGCACTCCCTTATTAATCAGAAATGCCGCATGACTGTGACGAATGTCGTGTACTCTTATCTTTTTTACTCCGGTCTTTTGAACCACCTGTTTTAACTTATGCTGTACCGCTTCATGAACCATTGGAAAAATCCGTTCATCTTCGGGCAACTCATACAGTCTGCTAATATAGTCCTGAATCTCTTTTTTCAGAAATTCCGGTATGGAAATCGTACGGTTCGATTCTTCTGTTTTGGGAGATGTAATCACGTCCTCTCCATGCATACGGTAGTAAGTTTTATTGATCTGAAGTAGATTCCTTTCAAAATCAATGTCAGCAGGTGTAATGCTGAGTGCTTCGCCTTCTCTCGCTCCTGTCCAGAATAATAATTCAAACAGCACATAATATTTGCTTCCCGGTTCTATTCCGGTCATAAACTGCCGATATTCTTCAATTGTCCAAAACTTCATTTTCTTTTTTGAAGTCTTTCCCATACGTTTTACTTTGTCACAGGGATTATCTGCCAGATTGTAGATATTCTTCGCATGATTGAACAATGCCGTCATCTGATTCTGTATTGTTTTCAGATAATCATCTGAATATCCTTTTTCAATAATCGTATTCTGCCACTGGATAATCTCTGCTGGTGTGATACTGTTCATCGGTCTGTCCTTAAAATACGGTAACAGTTGAGCATTCATCGTATCTCTTTTGTTCTTGATACTCCTGTCCTTCAATGACTGAGACTTGTCTCGGAAGTAGACTTCTACAAACTCTCCCATTGTCATATCCATGTCTGCTTTCGCTGTTCTTTTATACTCCGCTTCAAAATTTAATGCTTCTTTCTTAGTGCGGAATCCTCTTTTTACTTTTCGCTTTTTGGCTCCTGTCCAGTCCTCATAATAAAATGAAACATACCAGGTTCCTCTTTCTTCATCTTTGTATGCTGCCATACTTTCTCACCCCCTTACATTGCAATCTGGGAATATCCATAAAATTTCTTTTCCCAGAATGCCCTCGGTATCTTGCCCGAAACGGTTACATATCCCTGATCTGCAAGCTCTTTGTTCAGTTTGCGAAGCAGTTTGTAAGCATATCCAAGTGAAATCCCCATGCTCTCTGCAACTTCTTCCGCTGTAATCATATAGTTCTGTCTCTGCATATCATTTCCTCCTTATCTATAATTATCATTTTCACTGATACTATATCATTTTAAATAATCATTGTCAATAATTTTTATCTGTATGAATGATATTTTTCTATATTGTTGATTTTTATCATTTGTGATATACTAATCATAGCTTTTAAGGAGGTGGATAATATGCAGGAATCATCTATTTCAGAAAAAATAAAAGAGCTGCGAACTGATCTGAAGATGAATCAGAAAAACTTTTCCGCAGCTATCGGTATACGTCAGTCAACTTTATCCAGTTATGAAAATGGTGTAGTTACTCCCTCTAATGATGTGTTATTGACTATTGCTCAGAAATTTCATGTCTCACTGGACTGGTTATTTGGATTATCTGAAAATAAAGTACAGATTTCTACTCTCAGCGATATTCTTTGGGTTTTACTGCAGATGAATGAATCCAATGAACTCCGGTATGAACTGGATATAAATAATAAACTTCCCGGTGATATAGAAACAGAAACACAGAAATGGTATGCCGGACTTCGCTTTTATGGAAATGATCCGGAACACTCTTTAAACGCAGATATGTGTAATTTTCTTGCTGATCTGCAGGAGAACAGAGAAAGCCTGGAATCTTATTTCACAGGTAAAGATATGTTTGATATGTGGAAAAAGCAGATGTTGGAATACTACACTTCCAAACCTGTCACCCATAAAGAAATTGAAGAACTGGATTTTGAGACACGAATCCGTAAGCGAGATGAACTTTTAGCACAAAAATTTTCCAATAACGAACAGAAATAGTATCATAACAGTATCACAGGCAGATATGCGAAGATTTTCATTTTCTTCCCATACCTGCCTGTTTTTAATTTATTCGCTATTCTTTACAGCCTTATTTTAAACTTTTTACACAACAGAAAAACCCCGGAAACCTTACGGTTCCGGGGTATCTTACGTTTGGACACAATGTACCTTGCGGTACTCTATTTATATAATTAAGATGTTATGCTAAAATTATTCGATAACTGTAGCAACACGTCCTGATCCAACAGTACGTCCACCTTCAC
>PPYE01586230.1_pt1 | contig 10694 bp, 14 predicted proteins | sample 1559881 | NCBI WGS metagenome assembly PPYE01 (sample SAMN08240022, study PRJNA423297) | Human gut metagenome, whole genome shotgun sequencing project.
TACCATACCGGAACCTGATTGGATTTGAGGAGGCTGAGAAGAAATGAGGTGGCTGAACAACATGAATGAGACAATCAAGAGGGGCATTCGTACCTGGCTAAATGTGGTACCGGCCAGCGGGAACTGCATCCAGATTAACGAGGTCCTGGACTTCGAGGCCAATGCCATCCGAAATCGCATCTGGTACCGTGGCGATGGTAACGAGCTGGAGCAGATGTATCAGCAAGCTCCAGAGTACGCTGACAAATACAAGTTCTGGTCCAGTAGGTGTACACCGGGTATGGAGATGCGCAAGATACATACCGGCCTGCCCGGGCTGATTATCCGTATCCTGTCGGCTATCGTCCTGAATGACATGAACGATTTTGATTTTGCAGGTAACGACCAGCAGGGCCAGCTGTGGGAGGAAATTGCAAAGGATAATAAGTTCGCCCGTAAGATGGAGAAGGCATTGAAGGAGGTCCTGTACATCGGGGACGGCGCCTTCAAGGTCACGGTTGATACGACCGTCAGTGAGTATCCAATCCTAGAGTGGTATCCGGGGGAGCGGGTTGAGATTGTCCGGAACCGGGACCGGGTGAAGGAGGTTGTGTTCAAGACGCCATATAAGGCGAACCACCAGCAGTATGTCCTGTATGAGCATTATGGATACGGCTACATCCATAATGAGCTGTATAAGGGTGACACACCAATGCCCCTCAATGCCATCGATGCCACCAAAGGCATCAAGGACACGGAGTTTGATGATAATGTCATCCTGGCGGTACCCTTGCAGGTGTACGAGTCCACCAAGTATGAAGGTCGCGGTGGCAGTATCTTTGATGGTAAACTGGACAGCTTTGACGCCTTTGACGAGGCTTGGTCCCAGTGGATGGACGCCCTGAGGGCTGGAAGGGCCAGGACGTACATACCGGACTGTCTGGTACCGCATGACCCGGAGACAGGTCAGGTCATCCGGCCCAATCCATTTGACAACCGGTACTTTGCGTCTGATAACGATATGTCGGAAAAGGCCGATAACAAGGTCAATACGGAACAGCCGGCCATCCCACATGACAGCTACCTGGCATCCTACTGCACGGCATTGGACCTTTGCCTGCAGGGCGTCATCAGTCCGTCCACTCTGGGAATTGACGTCAAGAAGCTGGACAATGCCGAAGCCCAGAGGGAGAAGGAAAAGGCCACACTGTATACCCGCAACGCCATTGTGGAGGCCCTGCAGGAGACACTTCCGGAACTGGTCGGCGCGGCAATCAATGCCTATCACATCCTCCTGAAACAGCCGGTTGAGGAGGTCAAGGTGGACATCCCATTCGGCGAGTACGCCAACCCATCCTTTGAGAGCCAGGTGGAGACCCTGGCCAAGGCCCGGCCCGGTGCCCCCATGATGAGCATTGAGGCCCAGGTAGAAGAACTGTATGGGGACAGTAAGGACGAGGCGTGGAAACAGGAGGAGATAGCGCGGCTGAAGGCAGAGCAGGGCATTGCGGAAGTGGAGGAACCCGGGATCAGTACGGCTGCCGGCGGCTTCCAACTGAAAATGGAGGGAGGGGGAACGGATGAAGGTCAAGGTAATGAACCGCCTGTACCAGATGAACCAGAAGGAGTACCGGGGGCTGCTGCAGGTGGCAAGTGAGCAGGTGCCGTTCGGGATATACGCCATCGAGAAGCAACAGTATGCGGAACTGCGCTGTGATAAGTGCAGCAGCGTGACACAGCTTAAGGACCTGACCAGACAGTTCAAGGCGCAGGGGTTCCGGGTGTATGCCAACAAAGGTGGTCAACTGATGGAAGGTGGAGCTGATGGAGCGGAAGGGGCGCTGATGAGTGCGACATAATGAGTATGATATAGGTGCTGCCTTCCAGGCCATTGAGAAGGAACTGATAACATCAATGATCCGCAACATGGACCGGCATCGGGCGGAAGAGACCAAGGAAGGCATTGAGTGGTCCATGTGGCAGACGGAGCAGCTGAAAGCCCTGGAGAAGTATAAGAAGGATAACCAGAAGCGCTATGGAAAGCAGTTCCAGGACCTTAACAAGGAAATGGGTGAACTGATACGGATATCCAGGCAAAGAGGCAACATGCAGCAGGAAATCCAGATTCTGAACGCCATCCGGAAAGGATTCCCGGCAAAGAAAATCAGCAAGGGAGCCACCGCAGAGTTCTTCCGGCTGAATGACCGTAAGCTGGAAGCGCTTATCAAGGCCACTACCAATGACATGCAGCGGGCTGAGACAGCTATCCTGAGGATGGCAAACGACCAATACCGGAAGGCAATATTTAACGCCCAGGTATATGCCAATTCAGGTGCCGGCACCTATGAGAAGGCCGTGGATATGGCCACCAAGGACATGCTTTCCCGGGGGCTTAACTGTGTGGAATATGCCAACGGTGCCCGCCACACCCTGGCGGATTATGCCGACATGGCCATCCGGACGGCATCCAAGCGGGCTTACCTTCAGGGGGAGGGAGAGAAGCGGCAGGAATGGGGGATTACCACGGTCATCATGGCCAAGCGGGGAAACCCATGCCCTAAGTGCCTGCCATTTGTCGGTAAGGTCCTGATTGACGACGTCTGGTCCGGGGGAAAGAAATCCGATGGGGCATATCCTCTCATGAGTAAGGCCATAGCGGCTGGTTTGTATCACCCCAGATGCAAGGACAGCCACACAACATACTTTCCTGGTATTTCCACGGCGGACGACACCTGGACTGAGAAGGAACTGGAGGCGGTCGGACAGGCCAATAAACGGGAGGCCGGGCAGCAGTATGCATCAAGGCAGGCAGAAAGATATGGGCGGCTGGCTAAGTATTCATTGGATGAGGACAATAAAAAGCAGTACGGACAGAGGGCGAAGGAGTGGCAGGACATCCAGTTTAAGACTGGCGGCATGGGTAGGTCAGTGGATGTTACAGAAGAATGGATAAAAGGGGCAACACCAAACTCGCATGAAATAGTTGATTTATCTGAATATACGTCAAATGGCACTACATATAAGGTTGATGGGAAGCATGTGTTGTTGGACTATTCAGACAAGGAGAAACAGGTTGCGCAGCTTTTGGAACGTGAACTTGGGGGCGAGATATCCATGGTTCCCAGGGTTTTGAATCCACCTGGAATATCAACGCCGGATTATATGTTCAGAGGAGAGGCATATGATTTAAAAGAATTGTCAGGGACAAGCAAAAATCTGGTTTATAATGTGATTTCAAAGAAAAAACGACAGGCGGGCAACTTTGTCCTGGATATTTCAAAATGTCCGTTGGATGAGGATGAGATATATAAACAGGTAGACGATATTTATTGGTCGAGACACACAGCCTTTGTGGATAAAATCATACTGATTAAGGATGACCAAATAAGAAAAATCTTAATCAGAAAAAATTAAAGAGAAACGATGGCCCAACCCAATAAGTGGGGGTCAGGTACCGTTCCTCTTTAAAAGATATCTTATCCATATTATACTACAATATGTTTAAGATGTCAAATTAGGCATAGTTCAACCCACCAGTCATTAATGGCTGGTGGTATTTTATTTGTTGCGATATCGCAACGGAAAGAGAGGATTATATGATTATTACAGGAATGAAGCATTTTGAAAATGTATGCCAGAAGAAATTGGTTGAGTGGTATAGAAAAAATAGACCAGGAGTTGAAATTGACTTAGGCGATGTATTTATTGTTTGGTCATGCAAGACTTTACAGAATTACAAGTGTCTTGCATCTACGACAATAAGCGGAGATGGAATCTATGCTGAATATACGTTTAACGGCGATAAGCAAGAATTGTATGAAGATGTGTACAAGAAGCTGACAAATATTTGCCACAAAGAAGAATAAGCACGCAGGATTATCCTGGGTGCTATTTTTACGCCCAAACACGAGCATGGCTTTAAACTGCTGCGTGGCCAGTGACACTGATGACAATGGATGAAACGAAAATCACAGGGTGACACCCTTAAAATGGAGGTATTGACGATGAGAGACATGTTACCAATGAACTTACAGTTATTTGCAGAGCCCGCAGGCGGGGCAGGCGGCGAGGGAGGGGGAGGGGCACAGACCCAGCAGCAGGGAGCCCAGGCCAGCCAGCAGGCGGCATCCCCAATAATTGATTATGCCAAAATCCAGCAGATGCTGGAGGGAACCCTGGCAGCTAAGGAGGACACGGCCCTGAAAGCCTACTTCAAGCAGCAGGGACTCAGCCAGGAAGAGATGGAGCAGGCGATTGCTGCATTTAAGCAGCAGAAGGCGGCATCACAACCAGATGTGGCTGCGTTACAGCAGCAGGCCACTCAAGCCCAGGCCCTCGCCCAACAGGCACAGATGCAGGCCGCGGCAACCATGGCCGCGGTATCCCTGGGAATTGACGCCAAGACAATCCCTTATGTCCTCAAGATGGCTGATTTAAGTCAGGTCATGGGACAGGATGGGAAAATCAATGATGAGGCACTTAAGGCAGCCCTGAACAAGGTGCTGGAGGACGTGCCGGCACTGAAACCCCAGGCACCAGGAACCACCGGATTCATCCAGGTGGGCGTAGCCAGTGGGCAGCAACAGACCCAGGCAACAGATGATGCCCTTAAAAAGGCGTTCGGACTTTAATGAAAGAGAGGATTAAGAAATGGCAGTATATGATTATGCAACGACCTTTACACAGCTGCTCCAGCAGAAGTATGCAAAGGAATTATGCTCTGATGCTTTAACGCAGAGTAACCAGCAGGTGAAATTTATCAATGCCCAGACCATCAAACTCCCAAGGATGACGGTGACTGGGTACAAGGACCATACCAGGACACCGGGATTCAATGTAGGTACCCTGAGCAATGACTGGGAGGCAAAGAAACTGGAACACGACAGGGATGTGGAGTTCTGGATTGACCCCATGGACATTGACGAAACAAACTTGACCTTATCCGTAGCAAACATACAGAACACCTTTGAGACCGAACAGGCTATCCCGGAAAAAGATTCCTATCGTTATTCCAAACTTCATGCAGAACTGACCACTTATTCTGGTCGTATCAGTACTGATGTCATCACGGCAGCCAACTTCATGGAAGCTTTTGATGAAGAGATGGCGAGAATGGATGAGGCTGGCGTCCCGGAAGAAGGGAGAATGCTGTATGTCACCCCAACCATGAATAAGATTGTGAAGGAGGCGGAAGGACTCCAGAGGGTCATGACCGTAACGTCCCCGTCCACAATCAACCGTAAGGTACACAGCCTGGATGATGTGACCATTAAGATGGTGCCTGCGGCCAGGATGAAGACTAAGTATGACTTCACTACAGGATGTGTGGCTGCTTCTGATGCGAAGCAGATTAACTGGATTCTGATTCATACCTCTTGCGTGGTATGCCGGGATAAATACAGCTATATCAAGCTGTTTACCCCAGGAACAGATTCAAGGACGGCAGATGGGTATTTGTATCAGAACCGTTGCTACGGAGACCTGTTCCTTCTTGAAAAGAAGGTTGAGGGGTGTGCCATGAATGTGGAAGCAGCCGGAGCATAAGGAGGTAATATGAGAGCAGTAAAAGGAAATAAGGAGTACGCAATTGATGAAAGCCAGCAGAAGTCCTATCAGGATGCAGGCTTTGATATTGTGAGTGAAGATGGTCAAGTGACCGCATATGGACGCGGAAAGACAATACCTTATGATGAATACATGAAGGCAGTGAAAGAGATTGAGCGCCTTCGGGGTCTGGCGACTGAAAGGGATGCCGAAAATGTAGCGTTGAGGGAGGAACTTGCTTCACTCCGGGCCGCAAGGCATGAACCGGCAAAGAAAGCGGAGAGTAAAAAGGCAGGTGAGTAATATGCCCTATGAACCCTATGTCACCTACGAGTACTACTGTGACGCATACAAGGGGAACGTAATCCCCATGGATGAGCTGGACAAGGCTCTTAAGCAGGCCAGCCGTCACATTGATTCCCTGACCTACAACCGCATTGTAGGCCGGGGATTTTCTAATCTGACGGCCTTCCAGCAGGAAACCATACAAGAAGTGGTCTGCCAGCAGGCGGACTTTGAGTATGAGAACACAGACGAGATAAACACCATCCTGCAGGGCTACAGCATCAATGGTGTGTCGGCACAGTTCGGCAGCAGCTGGAACGTATTTACAGACAAGGGTGTAGCCATGAAGCGCGATGTGTACGCCCTGCTGTCCCAGACGGGTCTGTGCTGCCGGTTAGCGAGGTGAGCCATGAAATACCCATGTTTAGTGCCAAAACGGCTATGCAGGACGGATATACACGTCCATCTGGAATCAGAGGATACAGACAACCGCGGCCATCCAGAGAAGGTAATGGACCTGGACCTGAAATGTAACTTCCAGGACCGGGCCAAGACCATTCTGACCGCAGAAAAGAAGCTGGTACAGATAACCGGTACAGCCCTGTTCCCCGGGGACATTGCCCCAGACTTCCCAACCTTAAGCGGAGGTACCGTAACTGTATTTGGAGAAGAGCGGAGGATTGAACAGGGGATGAAAGCCAGGAACCCGGATGGGACAGTGAACTATTGCCAACTGGAGGTGGTTTGATGCAGGTTAAATCAACTGTAAAGATGAACTTCCCGCGGATTAAGCAGCTGACACAGGCAGCAGTGACCGCCCTGGAAATGACAGCGGAAGCCCTGCACACAGAGGTGGTGCAGGCGCAGGTGATGCCATTTGATACTGGACGCCTAGAGGAGGACAGTTTCTTTGCGGATTACAGCCATTCCAGACAGGGGAAGGCAACTCTGGTAGTAAGTACACCTTATGCGCGCCGCCTCTATTACCATCCAGAGTATGACTTCCAGACGGACGAGAACCCGTTTGCCGGCGGAGAATGGTACGAACCGTGGCTACCTGGTGGAGTAAGCCAGGATTTTGCCAGGAACGCATTTAAGCGGTTTTACAAGAAAGTAGGTGGTGTATGATGCTGACCTTGGATGACATCCGGGGATACATAGGAGGCCTTGGGATTGCAGCTGACAGCAATGTCTATATCGGGAAACTGAACAGTAAGAAAGACCATTCCATAGGCGTGTATCACCGGCAGGGCAGTGGTCCTCCCGTGATGGCCCTGGGTGGCCATGATTACAGCAGCTATGATGTCCGGCGTATATCACTGCTGGTCCATTGGGACAAGGATGTGCAGGCATCAGAGCGGGCCGCCTATGAGTTATATGAGAAACTTAAAAACGTATCCAGCCTATCCATAGGGGATACACCCATCAACTGCATCATCCTCCAGGTCCCGGAACCGGTGGACGTGGGGACGGATGATAAGGGTGTCTACGAATATGTGATATGGCTGGATTTTGTATATCAGAGAAAGTGAGGTATAAGAGATGGCAGATGCAGCAAAGGGAAAAGTGTATCCCGTGCATAACAATGTGTTTAAGTTTGGCACTGCGGGCCTTGAGAGTACAGATGAACAGATGGTGATGCCAGCCGATCTGGAGAACTTTGCACCATCCATAGACGGTACCGTTGAGGAGTGGTATTCCATGGATGCTGCCGGATGGGCCAAGGCTGCCATGACCGGTAAGAAACTTGGGTTCAGCTTCAAGGGAAAACGGTCGGTTGGGGACCCGGGGAATGATTATATTGCCGGCCTGGCGTGGAAGTTTGGACAGGACGTGATGACCAAGTTTGAGTGGACCATGGTCAGCGGAGCAAAGCTGGCCTGTGACGTAGTCGTTAATGTGACGACGCCCGGAGGTGGTGACACGACAAATATTGACGGTCTGGAGTTTGAGGTGACGGGTTATGGTAAGCCAACTTTCACTTCGGCGCAATCATCAACAGTATAAGGAGGGTTAGACAATGGCGAGAAAAGTAGATATCACGGATAAGCTGAGTTTTGAGGAAAACCCATCCCTTGTCATTAAGGGTGAGGTGCTGGAGGTCAATGCAGATGCCCCGACCATGCTTAAGGTCATGGGACTGATGTCGGCAGATACCCCCGGAATGGATGAAGTTCTGCAGGCCTACAACCTGATGTTCCCCGAAGAGTCCAAGAAGAAGATTGAAAAGCTGAAAATCGGATTTAAGGATTTGGTTACAGTCATTATGGAATCCATACAGCTGATTACCGATGAGGTAGACAGCCCGGGAGAGCAGTGACCCGTACTACGACATGTTCGAGGACTGGGACCTGATAGTTTCCAGCTTCCTGTCGCAGTACGGGTTGCGTTTACGAACGAAGGAATTTGTGTCAGTCTCTTGGGACGAGTTCAAGGCGCTGATTGCCGGCCTGTCCCCGGAGACTGCCTTGGGACGGGTGGTGGCCATCCGGTCAGAGACGGATAAGGACATTATCAAGCATTATACAAAGGACCAGCGCCGGATATATGATGACTGGCGTAACCGGGAAATGAAAGAAATGGATGAGAAAACCTTCGAGAAGGAAATGGCCAACCTGGAGAAGATGTTCGCGGCCATGTGTGGATAGGAGGTGGTACCGTGGCTGACAGCGTAGGCCAGATTGGCCTTGACCTTGTGGTCAACCAGAATCAATTCAAGCAGCAGATGGCGGGCATCCAGGGGCTGGCCAAAAAGGCAGGTGCCGCCCTGGCGGCGGCATTTGCGGTAAAAAAAATCATAGACTTCGGTGCAAAATGCATTGAATTGGGTTCCGACCTTTCGGAAGTCCAGAATGTGGTGGATGTCACATTCCCACGGATGTCCAAACAGGTGGATGACTTTGCTAAGAATGCCATAACCTCCTTCGGTTTGTCAGAGACCATGGCTAAGAAGTTCACGGGCACCTTTGGAGCAATGGCCAAGGCATTTGGCTTTGGTGAGCAGGCAGCCTATGAGATGTCCACGACCTTGACTGGCCTGGCCGGTGATGTGGCATCCTTCTATAACATCAGCCAGGACGAGGCCTACACTAAATTAAAATCTGTGTTCACGGGTGAGACTGAGACCCTTAAGGACCTGGGCATCGTCATGACCCAGAACGCCCTGGACAGTTATGCCCTGGCGAACGGCTATGGCAAGGTTACAGCCAAGATGTCCGAAGCTGAGAAGGTGGCTCTGCGATATAAGTTTGTGCAGGACCAGCTGTCCCTGGCATCCGGGGACTTCATCCGTACGGCGGATGGCTGGGCAAACCAGGTGCGTGTCCTGAAGCTGCAGTTTGACAGCCTGAAAGCCACAATCGGACAAGGACTCATTAATGTGCTGACACCGGTCATCCAGGTAATCAACCGCATCATCAGTAAGCTGATGAGCCTGGCCAATGCCTTCAAGGCATTCACGGTAACTGGGAAGAAGGGCGGGGGCGGTGCATCTGCGGCCACGGCAGGTATGGATGCAATGGCTCAGTCTGCGGATAAGGCAGGAGCAGCTGCAGGGGGAGCCGGCGGGGCTGCTAAGAAGGCCGCTAAAGACATGAAAAGTGTCAGCACAGGCATTGATGAGCTTAATATCATTAATCCTGATGCGGATTCCGGAGGCGGTGGTTCCGGAGTTGGAGCTGATGGTGGGTATTCTGCGGACGAGTTTGATATGGGTGAGCTTGATACCTCGCTTATTGATGAGGTAGACAGCAAATATCAAGGATTATTAGATAGAGCGACCCAGCTAAAGGGCATATTTTTAGCCGGGTTTAAGATTGGTTTTGGTGATACCAGCGTTCTGGATAGCATGAAGGAATCCATCCAGAGCATCAAGGACAGCCTGACGGAGATATTCACATCTCCGGAGGTGCAGCAGGCCGCCAACCGGTTTGCCAATATCCTGGCCATCAATCTGGGCAAGATAGCAGGTTCTGTCGCCAGTATAGGGGCATCCATTGCGGATAATCTGTTGGGTGGAATCAGCCTGTTTTTACAGCAGAATAAAGACCGTATAAAGGAATATATCGTTGCCATGTTTGACATTGGCTCACGTATTGCTGAAATAGAAGGTAAAGTAGCAAAAGCGTGGTCAACGGTTTTTTCGTCCCTTCGCAGTGACAGTGCAAAGCAGATTAATGCCGATATTATTGGGATATTTTCCGAAGCCTTCATGGGTGGTACGGAACTAGCAGGGACTTTTGCGGCGGATGTATTGGATACAATTACGGCTCCCTTCATCGAAAATGCGGATTACATCAGGACAACCCTGGAAGATACATTCAGCGCGGTTGAACCTGTTTTTTCTACAATCAAAGATTTAGCTGCGGAAACTTTTGAAAAGATAGGTACCACATATGATGAGCATGTAGCCCCCATGCTGGCAACTTTCAGACAAGGGTTTACGGAAATTGGTACTTTGTGGCTTAATCTGTATAATGCCCATATCCTTCCGGTATTACAGAATTTGTCAACGCGGTTTGTGGAATTTAAGGACCAGTATCTCAGCCCGCTGATTGATAAATTCTTGGAATTTGGTGGAAAAGTAGCAGATGCGATCACAAAATTATGGACCGGAGTTCTACAGCCATTCATTGAATGGTTCATGACCAATGTGGCACCGGTCATAGCTTCATGCCTACAAACCGCCATTGATACATTCTTTGGTTTCTGGGAAGCCGTTTCGGGTGTCATAGAAGGATTGCTCACAGCGCTTGGCGGTGTAATTGACTTCATTGTTGGTGTGTTTACTGGTGACTGGAGTCTTGCCTGGGAAGGAATCAAGGAAATATTCACCGGTATTTGGGAGGCATTGAAAGAGCTCGTTTCTGGTGCAGTAACATTCATTC
>PPYE01483781.1_pt1 | contig 10691 bp, 11 predicted proteins | sample 1559881 | NCBI WGS metagenome assembly PPYE01 (sample SAMN08240022, study PRJNA423297) | Human gut metagenome, whole genome shotgun sequencing project.
CCTAAAAATGCTTCATCAATCTTGATTCCACGCACTTCCTTTGCCGGACTTAAATTATCTACAAAATCAGGTTTTGCCACGACCGGTTCCACTTTAGAAAGATCGATTGTATACTCTCTGATATAATGCGCATCCGAATCACTGTGAAATACAGCTTTCGGCTCACGGCCATGCTCTTTCAGGTATTCCATTGCTTTTTCATCTGCCTCGAAGATACCTGTCTTGGCTCCGGCTTCTACTGCCATGTTGCAAAGTGCGATACGATCACTGATACTCAGTGTCTTGGCACCTTCTCCTGTGAACTCCATCACCTGATAGTTACATCCGTTCGCACCAACCTGACCGATAATTGTCAGGATCAGGTCTCTTGCATAAACACCTTCCGGAAGTTCTCCGATCAGATTGAATTTCACGGATTCCGGAACAAGTACCCAAGACTGTCCTGTCACCATTCCATAAAGGAAGTCTGTACATCCGACACCTGTACCGAACGCTCCGAGTGCTCCGTAAGAACAAGTATGGCTGTCAGCTCCGAAGATCAGTTCTCCCGGACGGACATAGTTCTCCATCATAACCTGATGGCAGACACCCTTTCCTTCCCAGAAGTCAATCCCGTTCTCTTTTGCAAAATCTCTCATTTTCTTCTGAGATGCCGCTGTCTTCGGACTGTCTGATGGCACATTATGATCCACAATGAATACCAGTTTCTTCGGATCTGCAATACGAGGATTCTTTAATTTGTTATTATACATATCCACAGTAAGATGTGTTGTTCCATCATTACTCATCATTCTGTCCAATGTTACTGTATGGATATCTCCCGGTTTTACGCTGTCCACACCGGCTGCAGCAGCGATGATCTTCTCTGCGATTGTCATTCCCATAGTTCTAGTCCTCCTTATTCAGTGAAGCGATCAGTCCACCCTGATTCAGAATATTCTGCATATACTCCGGCAGCTTTGTACAGGAATAAGTCTTTCCATTCGCCTCAGCTGTTCCGTCAGACATGCGAAGTTCCATTGTATCACCTGTCTTCACCTCATCCGGAAGCTCCTTACAGACAATGACCGGAAGTCCGATATTGATTGCATTTCTATAGAAGATTCTTGCAAATGATTTCGCAATGACAGCCTGTACTCCAAGTGCTTTGAGCACACCCGGTGCCTGCTCTCTGGAGGATCCACAACCAAAATTCTCTCCTCCGACTACGAAATCTCCCGGTTTTACTTTTTTCGCAAAATCCGGATCCAATGATTCAAATGTATGGCTCTTCATCTCATCTAAGTTCGGCAGAAGCAGATACTGGGATGCGATGATCTGATCTGTATCAAGATCATTATGAAATTTAAAAATTGTACCTTTTTCCATAATAATAATGTCCTTTCTGTTGTCCTGTGGATAAATTGTATCAATTTAACGTGATGAAGTCCATGAACTATTTTAACAAATCTTCATCTTATTTTGCATTGATTTTCTATATCATACTTCCACTTCGAATGGCAGAAGATCTAAAATATCTTTCTGCACATCGATTCCAGGATATACTTCTATCAATTTCAGCCCCTTCGGTGTCAGGCGAAATACACAGCGTTCAGTCACATAAAGTACTTTCTGTCCATTTGCGATCGCACGTCTGGCAGAAAAACTGATACTCTTGACTCGATCTACAAATTTTGAAATAGAACCTTCCTTCTCAATTTCAACAATCCCCTTTTTCTGTGAAACTTCCAGTCCTTTTGCCGTAAAGCTGAAACAGAATACAACGGTTGGTGTCTTAGCTGTGATATTCGCAAATCCTCCGATTCCGGCAAACGCTCCCGGTCCACGGTGTGCATTCACATTTCCTTCTTTATCCACTTCAAGCGCGCCCATAAAGCAGACATCGAGGCCACCATTATCATAAAGGTCAAACTGGTTTGCCATATCATAGACAGATGCCGCACCGATCATTGCTCCAAATGCTTCTCCTGAAACAGGAAATCCTCCGATTCCTCCGGACTCAACCGTCAATGTCACCATATCAAGCATTCCACTCTTTCTTGCAAAACGAGAAACCATCTCCGGAATACCGATTCCAATATTTACAATATCATCTACACGTAATTCCTTCGATGCACGTTTTCCGATGATATTTGCCACCGTATTGTTCTTTGACTGTTTCACTGAGACAGAATCTAAACGCTCACTCCATGTGTTCCACTCTTCATATGGAATCTCAAAGCTTCCAGTCAGTGCTGTATAGGCTTCATTTCTTGCTTCCGGTTCTGCCACAACGATCGCATCTACCAGACATCCCGGAATAATTGCATTTCTCGGTCGTGACGGGGTGTCCACCAGGCGGTCTACCTGTACGATCACCTTGCCGCGATTCGCTTTTACTGCCTGACAAATAGACAGCGCATCACCGGACATAAACATATCGTCAAAAGTAATATTTCCCTTTCGGTCTGCTGCTGTTCCTTTAATCAATGCAATATTAATTTTCGGTAATTTATAATAGAGAAATTCCTCTCCATCCACTTCCACATGCCTGACCAGTGAATCATCAATTGAGATTCTGTTAATTCCAGGCCCTTCTTTTCTTGGATCTACAAATATATCCAAGCCAACCTTTGAAAGTGCACCTGGGAGACCTCCAGCCTGTGCACGGATTGCATGTGAAATGCATCCAAGCGGAAGATTGTATGCCTCAAACCGGTCTTCTAAAACCAGTTTCTTTGTACTGAGCATTGCTCCAAAATGCCCGCAGATAAGCTTGTCCACAGCACCCTCTCTGATGTATCCTTCTGCATTATGTTCATCATCCCAGACACCAAAACCGGCACTAGAAATCATTGTCAGATGTGTTGGGGACTGCATCTTCTGGTATCTTCTGTAAATTGCTTCGTGAAGTTCAATTGGATTCTCTATTCCGACAAATGAATTCACACAGATACAGTCTCCGTCCCGAATCAGCCGGATTGCTTCATCGGCAGTCATTATTTCATACATGGCGTGTTTTCTCCTAGTTCTCTAAAATATCTTTGGAATACATTATACACTATCTTCGGAAATCAATCATTACAAATCATACAATTATTTTTCATTTGTCTCATTATTTCAACCGCCTGGTCACTTAATTCCATGTAAAATCATTAAAAGTGCAAAAAACGAGACAAACCTGTTCACACTATTTGCAGGAGGGATTAGAACTATGCCAAAACGAACACCTACTACCGGAGAGAAGAATCTGATCGGCAAAAGGCTCATTGAACTTCGTCGGCAACGCCATATGTCACAGAGACTTTTAGCTTACAAACTCCAATTGCGCGGATATGATATGGACAAAAATGTAATTACAAGAATAGAAACCAACAAACGTTACGTTACAGACATAGAATTGAAAGCTCTAACTGAGATCTTCGACGTTTCTTATGAATATCTCATTGAGGGAAAAGACATCCTTGAACCTTAACGGATGATAGAAACGGAGGTGAAACTATGGCAAATATTCAACTTGCGGATAATCTACGGCGTTTGAGAAAGCAATATAACTACACACAGGCTCAGATCGGCAAAAAGCTGCATATCACTCATCAGGCTTATTCAAATTATGAAACCGGCGTACGTGAACCAAACCTTCAACTTCTTGCTGAACTATCCTGGATCTTTCACACCTCTGTCGACTCGCTTATCACTCAGTACTGCAATGCAAAGAATCCATCATCAGTTGAAGTAAAAAACTATTTCTGTATTAAAATTGAAAATAGTGAAAACGACATTCTTCTTACAAAAAATGAAGTGAATTTACTTTTGAAATACCGTTCTGCTGGAGAAGCTGAACGTAAACTTGCACATGAAGCTTTAGATTTTACTGAACGTTGATTTCTATTTCAAAAAGAACTGAACCCATTGACATTAATTCTCTGGGTTCAGTTCTTTTTTATCTCTACTTTCTTCTACGCTGATATTGCATTTCCTGTATACAGCTGATAATACTTACCTTTCTCTTCAATCAACTGGTCGTGTGTACCTCTCTCGATAATCCTTCCCTGTTCAAGTACCATGATACAGTCAGAATTACGAACTGTTGACAAACGGTGTGCGATCACAAAGGTAGTACGTCCATGCATCAGCCGGTCCATACTTTCCTGGATAATACGCTCTGTGCGGGTATCGATTGAACTTGTTGCCTCATCCAGAATCAATACTGGTGGATCTGCTACTGCCGCACGGGCAATCGCAAGAAGCTGTCGCTGTCCCTGACTTAAGTTTGCTCCATCTCCGGTGATCACCGTGTCATATCCTTCCGGAAGTCTGCGGATAAATCCATCTGCATTTGCCAGCTTTGCTGCTGCAATGATTTCTTCATCTGTTGCATCCAGCTTTCCAAAACGAATATTATCTTTCACTGTACCAGTAAACAAATGTGTATCCTGCAATACGATTCCAAGAGAATGTCGAAGATCTGCTTTCTTGATCTTGTTAATATTAATTCCGTCATAACGGATCTTACCATCCTGAATATCGTAGAAACGATTGATCAGATTTGTAATTGTCGTCTTACCGGCTCCTGTTGAACCTACGAAAGCAATCTTCTGCCCCGGTTCTGCATATAGCTTCACATCATGAAGGACGATTTTGTCATCATTGTATCCGAAATCCACTCCGTCAAATACAACATTTCCTTTTAACTCAACATAATCAACAGAACCATCTACCTGATGTGTATGTTTCCATGCCCAGCGGCCAGTACGTTTCTCACTTTCTGTCAGTTTTCCATTCTCTTCTTTCGCATTAACTAATGTAACATAACCTTCATCCACTTCCATTTTTTCATCCAGAAGTGTAAAGATACGCTCCGCACCTGCGAGTGCCATAACAATCGCATTCAGCTGCTGGCTCACCTGGTTGATCGGCATACTGAAGCTTTTATTAAATGTAAGAAAACTTGCAAGACCGCCCAATGTAAATCCACCGACATGGTTAAGAGCAAGTGCACCTCCAACGATTGCACACATTACATAACTGATATTTCCAATCTGCGCATTCATAGGGCCGAGGAAGTTTGCATAAGTATTTGCACGGTCTGCGCTTACAAACAGATCCTCATTCAACTTTTTGAATTCTGTCTTACTTTCTTCTTCATGACAGAATACCTTCACAACCTTCTGGCCGTTCATCATTTCTTCAATATATCCGTTGATCTTACCAAGATTCTTCTGCTGCTCAAGGAAATATTTTCCACTCTGTCCGGCAGCTTTCTTTGTTCCCCAGATCATGATCGCAACCATAACCATCGTCACTGCTGTCAGTGGAATATTCAAGATCAGCATACTGATAAATACACTGACAATTGTAAATCCACTGTTGATAATCTGCGGAATACTCTGGCTTACCATCTGTCTGAGTGTATCAATGTCATTCGTGTAGATTGACATAATATCACCATGCGCATGTGTATCGAAATATTTAATCGGAAGTTTCTCCATGTGACTGAACAGATCATTTCTCATGTTCATCATCATTCCCTGTGTCACATTGATCATAATTCGGTTGTAAGTATAAGTTGCCACGATTCCGACTCCATAAAAACAAGCAACTTTTCCGATTGCATGTGCAAGCGGTGTAAAGTTCGGTGTATCACTGGACAATAAGAACGGTGTAATGTATTTATCAATCAAATCTCTTGTGAACATTGTTCCCTGAACATTTGCAATAACTCCTACAAAAATAAGGATGAATACTATAATGCAATGAAATTTATAATCCCGGAAAATATAATCCATCAGACGTTTAAGTAATTTCCCAGGATTTTCCACTCTATTCTTTGGTTTTCCCATTGATCCGCGCATTATGCTTCACCTCCATTTTCATCAAAATCTCCGCCTCCCTGTGTCTGAGACTCATATACCTCGCGATAAATCTCATCTGACGCAAGCAGTTCATCATGTGTTCCGAATCCATGAATCTTTCCTTCATCCATCACAATAATACGGTCTGCATCCTGAACACTGGATACACGCTGTGCAATGATCAGCTTTGTCGTATCCGGAATCTCTTCACGGAATGCACGTCGGATCTTCGCATCTGTTGCAGTATCAACAGCACTTGTACTGTCATCAAGAATCAGGATCTTCGGCTTCTTTAGCAATGCTCTTGCAATACAGAGTCTCTGCTTCTGACCACCGGACACATTGTTTCCGCCCTGTTCAATATGCGTATTATATTTATCCGGAAAGCGCTCGATAAATTCATCTGCACAGGCCAGTTTACATGCCTGGATACACTCCTCATCTGTCGCTTCTTTGTCTCCCCAACGGAGATTGTCTAAAATACTTCCTGTAAATAAGACATTTTTCTGAAGCACTACAGACACCTGATTACGGAGCACCTCAAGATCATATTCTTTTACATTTTTTCCACCAACCAGAATTTCTCCGTCCGTGACGTCATACAGACGGCTGATCAGATTGACCAGACTTGTTTTTGCACTTCCGGTTCCTCCGATAATTCCAATCGTTTCTCCGGAACGAATCTCCAGATTGATGTCTTTGAGAACCTTCTCTGCACTGTCTTTCTTATAAGAAAAGTCTACATTTTTAAATGTAATGCTTCCGTCTGCGACTTCATATACCGGATGCTTTGGATTGTGAATATCTGTTTTTTCATTCAGCACTTCCGCAATACGGCGCATACTTGCCATACTCATGGAAATCATGACGAAAACCATCGAAAGCATCATCAGACTCATAAGAATATTCATACAATAGGCAAGAAGACTCATCAGTTCTCCGGTTGTAAGAGAATCCACAACAATCATCTTCGCACCAAACCAGCTGATTAAAATGATACAGGTATAAACTGTAAACATCATGATCGGCGCATTCCAGATAACATTCTTCTCTGCTTTTACAAAAATATCATAAATATTCTTGCTTGCACGCTTAAATTTACTTGTCTCTTCCTCTTCTCTTACATATGCCTTTACAACACGGATTGCAGAAACATTTTCCTGAACAGACTCATTCAATGCGTCATATTTCGGAAATGCCTGTTGGAAATATGCAGTTGCATGACGGATAATAAAAAACAAAATAATTCCAAGAATCAAGACTGCCACAAGATAAATACTTGCCATCCTTGCATTGATTGCAAATGCCATCACCATCGCACATACCATACTTGCCGGTGCTCTCATCATCATACGTAACATCATCTGATACGCATTCTGCACATTTGTTACATCTGTTGTCAGACGCGTTACCAGTCCTGCTGTACTGAAATGATCAATATTTGCAAACGAATATGTCTGAATCCGATCAAACATTGCATTTCTCAAATTCTTTGCGAAACCTGTAGAAGCCTTTGCTCCATAACGTCCTCCCGCCATTCCAGCAAGCAGGCCTAAAAATGCTGCTACGATCATGATTCCACCCACTTTATAAATGTGGTGGATATCACCTGTATTAACCCCTTTATCAATGATCGATGCCATCAAAAACGGGATCAATGTCTCAAATAAAACTTCAAGAATCATGAAAATCGGTGTCGCGATCGATGCTGCCTTATACTCTTTTACTTCTTTTAATAAAGTACGAATCATGAATTCTCTCCTCTCATTTTTCTTAGATTGAGATGAACCTTATGAGTCACTCTCAAAAATGCCTGTAATTCTTCTTCGGTAATTCCTTCTTCCAGTTCTGCGTCCATTCGCTTGAAAATCTCTCCAAGCTTTTCGTGACTTTCGCGTCCTGCCTCTGTCAGCATAACCTTTTTCAATCTTGCATCACTCTCAACCGAAGCACGACAGACGAGTCCTTTCTTCTCTAAAGCCTGAATGATATTCGTTACTCCCGAACGGCAGATTCCGAAATACTTCTCTATGTCTTTCTGATAAATCTCTGCATCCTGATGTTCATAGAGATAACGCAAAATCCATCCATGCATAAGGGTTACTTCATCCAACCCTTCCGCTTTTACTCTCGCCTCAAGTAATTTTGAAATGGAACGATCCATTTTATGTACCTGTGGACCGATATGAAAATGTTCTTCACACAAAATTGTAATCCTCCTTTCTATCTTCACACGCAGGAACTGTTTACCAGTGAATTGTTCATTTGCGAACAGTTCCTGCATAAACAAGTTTATCACATTGGTTTTTAATGTCAATAGAAAATATTGAGTTGTCTTCTATTTTTATTTTGCAAAAGAAAAGCTCACAGCTGATCATATACAACCAGCCGTGAACTTTTTATTCTAAGTTTCATAATATGAATCTATATTTACATTCTATCTCTCAGCACATGATACAACTCTGCCTCTGTATAATACTGATACGGATTTACATAAAGGAAAGTTAAGATTCCAAACGTACATGCCCCCAGCAAATGCCAGCCGATAAAGGAAAGATCCAGCACAAACGCATCCCATTTATTCCCCATCATCATTCGTTTGCTCTCCGCAAAAATCTCCTGTCTGCTCATCTCCGGATGGTCAAGCAGAAGATACGGTACCATTGCATATTCATATCCTTTGATCACACCGGGAACAATAAATAACAGTGACCACAATGTAAGATAAATTGTCTTCAGAAGCATTGTCATACGTACTGTCTTATTGCAATCTCTTACCATACGGAAAATATCTTTCACATCCTGTCTTCCGTCTCTTCCATTTTTGAAAAATTTACAACAGCCGACAGTCATTGGATTCCATAGGAAATAGGCAATAGCCAGATATACAATAAATGAAATTACAACCACAACTGCTACAGTTGCTGCAATCCCAAACATTAGAATCGGATGAAAACCTTGTATCGAAGTTTCCACCTCACTATTCTTATTTTTTAGTATATTATAAGAATGCGTAAATCCATTTCCCAAAAGAAACGTATAAATCAATGCTGCAAGAACAGAATACCAATAATTCTGTTTCAACAGGAACTTTGCTCTTCCCTTTAATTCACTTCTTGTCCACAACATAAAAATCCCTCCTGATGTCATTCTGTTGATCGAACTGATTGCTACATAATCATTATAGCATATTTCATCTTCCAGAAATATCTCAAGAGGGATATTTTTCTTAATCTTTCGATATCTACATGCCATCCGGATACTCTACACCTTCCGGTAGTGGATCCCAGTCATTCAATCCCAATGACTGTTTATATCTGGCACGATCCAATGTCAGTATTTCCACAGGCTCATTCAGATAATCCATGAGCTCTTTGATACCTTCCCGCGTCTTATTATTTACTTCGAAAATGCGCTCACATCCGGCATTCTTCATCCAAAGTCTCACCATATCAACATTTGCGTACGGTGAATCAATCTTTGTAATGATTCCGATCAATGGACGTTGGATAAAACATCTGCTTCCAGGTCCGAACAGATTGAACGGTTCATCTGCAGCCTGCACCATGGCAATCACGTCTGCCTCAAATGAAAAACAGGCAAGTCCAACACTGAAATGCTTAGACTCTGCATACTCTCCCGGAGAGTCGATCGTATCATCTTCTGTATTCGTATACTGTGTCTTCACATAATGCAGTTCTTCTCCCTTAAGAGCCTGCGTCAGTGAAGTCTTCCCCGCTTCACTTCTCCCCATCAAAAATATCTTTTTCATCCTGTTACGCCTCTGTCTTCTTAACTTCTATGAACCTCGCACACTGCAAAGCCAAGTCTCTCATTAAAAAATCGAACTACTTCTTCCACCGCTGTCTGTACCTGTGTCAATCCGCCGGTCAGAATCAGTGTCCCGCAGAATCTGTCCATAAATCCAATCTCAACATCTGCGCTCTTGAATGCTACATCTGCAGCAACCACAACTGCTTCCCACGGTGTAAAACGCAGAAGTCCGATAGACTCTCCTGTGTGATCCTCACCTTCATGAGTTCCAATATGTAATCCCAGATTCTGGTAAATAACCTCATCTGATCTACTGATAATATGCGCCATGCAGACTTCCTTCCCCGGCACGCGCACACGAGTCATACGAAGCTTCTTTCCTTTCAGATTCTCATAGTCATCATGAAACAGACGCTCCATGAGCTCTTCTCTCGTTATACGTTCCCGTTCCATAAGCGCACTTCCTATCGTTTTGTAATATCACAGACTACATAACCAAGAGAATCTCTGAAATAATCCACAACTTCTGTCAATGCAGATGTAACATCAGAAATCTCTCCTGTAATAATCAGTGTGCCTGTAAAACGGTCTGCGAATCCAAGATAAACATTACCGCTTTTCACTGCAATATCAGATGCGATAACTGCTGACTCCGGTGGAGTCATATTCATAACTCCAATTGCAGAAGAACGATAATCCAGATGTGGATTTAATCCGAGTTTCTGATAAATAATCGGAGCCGGACCTCCCATTACATGTGCAAATGTAATCTCCTTACCTGCAACTGTTTCCTGTACAATTCTAATCTGTTCTCCGTGATCATTCGCCATCTGTCAGTTCCTCTCTTTCACATAGATTCTGTAATTCTCATTCATACAATCCTGTATGTTAATCCACTAACATTCTCTGTTCACAGCCAGTCTCGTTACTGTTCACACGATGTGACCAGCAACGCATCTCGCCATTTTAAATCGCCTTTGGCGATGGGCGAAGTGATTGACACGGGAGTGAACAGTAACCCCGTCTCAGCTATAAACTCTCTTACTATAAATAATACTATCTATATGCCTTTCTGTCAAGGAG
>PPYE01108134.1_pt1 | contig 10690 bp, 22 predicted proteins | sample 1559881 | NCBI WGS metagenome assembly PPYE01 (sample SAMN08240022, study PRJNA423297) | Human gut metagenome, whole genome shotgun sequencing project.
GGCAAATTGTAGCATTATATTTCCACTTAGTCAAGAATAAAAATTCCAAAAACGGAAATATTTTTTAATTTTAGGTGTTGACAAATTCCAAAAATGGATATAATATTGAGTTACAAATTCCGAATTTGGAAATTATGGAGGTGAGAAAATGAATTGTGTATACCCGAAGATGGAAGAAAAAATTGCAACAAGAGGAATCAAGAAAAAGGTAATGGCATCCAGACTTGGGATTTCTCAAAGATGCTTTTACAACAAATTGAAAGGGATAACACCTTTTACATATCAAGAGGTAGAGGATATGCAAAAGATTTTTTTCCCTGATATGACGAAAGAACAGATTATGTACAAAGAAGGTGAATGCGACAAAGATGCAAGTTAAAAGCGGTGCGTTTCATTAAGTAAAAACGCACCACTTCGGTTATTACAATCTATTACAATCGTGATGAATCTTGCATCAATGTTCGATGCAGGAATTGATGATAATTTCCGCAAGGGCATCAATATCATCAAGAGAATTTAACTTGCATTTCCATTGTGATTGTTTCTTATTTTTCTGCGCAGAGAAAAGAGGACTGTCGATATATTTTTGTCGATCCTCGGGAGCAATAAGGATTGTAACCCATTTTGTTCTGTCTGTGTATTTAAAGCGAAGGAAATCATTGACATCTCCGTAAAATACACTCAGATAACTGTCAGAACGGCGTTCAAGATGCAATTTACTAATATCCCTGCAAGGAGAAACGATTTCAGCAATTTTTTGGTACAACAGGAGTTCGTTTTCGTTGGCGTTCAATTCTTTTTCTTTAATGCCGGCAAAGGGCTTTCCTGTTTTATCGATTCCAATAACTATTTGCATTCAAATCATCCTTTCGTTGGTATGTAAGTAATTGAAATAGTGTTTGATTTCAGAATAGGGCAGGGGGAGAAAATTGTCAAGGAAAGTAAACTGTTTGGCATCAAAGAAGATAAGGACGCAAGTTGAGGGGAGGTGATCCTAATGAGAAAGGATAAAGAAAAAGCATTTGACGAAAAGGTCAAACGCTTCAATATGTGGACTTTTGCAGTTTTTTTAAGTGTTTCTTCAAGCATCATTACAACACTGGTTCTCTTGGCGAAGTTGGGTGTACTTAGATAACTCCGAACAATGTCAAAGTGATATATGTGGTAATGACTGATGCGATGATAGATACAACAATTGGAATAACGATAATGCAAAGAAAGTGTTTAACTGTTGCTCTGGCAAAAATCTGGAAGGTACGAATGCCCTTGGTAGTGAGAGCAAAACTATTCTTATTATCTTTTGTATAGGTCAAATAGTTTTCTTCTGTAAGAGAATCAATGAGAGCAGTAATCTCACCTGCGTATTTATGGTAATCATAGGTTTTATCATAATCGTAGCCTAAACAAATTTCAGTGCTATTGCCAAGCATATTCATTTCGGTGGTGGTATTTTTGGATAGTTTTCTTAGATTATGCAAAACAAGAAATGCTTGAATGGTAATCATAATTATTCCCCACTTTTTTAGATACTCAGCTGCGGAAACAGCCTGTATTTTCAGAATAGGGCAAGGGGAGAAAAATGTCAAGGAAAGTAAACTGTTCGGTATTAAAGAAGATAAAGACGCAAGTTGAGGGGAGGTGCTTCTATGACGGAAGAAGAATGTGCTGCAATTATTATTCTGTTAGCAAGTGCAGTGCAGGTTTTGATAATGGTAATTGCTTTTGTTTGCAGGCAGAGAAGTCAGAGAGACGAACTGCATCCAGGCTTTAGACCACCTTGCTCTCCACCTCAGAACAAGAAAAAAGAGAGTGAATAATCACTCTCAATTCTTCGTAGTTGTTTTCGGGGGTGGAGTAGGCGGACGATAAGTGGGAGTAGGGGCGTTGTCACCATTAAAAGTATGTTTGGAAGGAGCAGCAGGTTGGTTAATATTGTTTGTTTTGTTTTCGGACATTTCTAAGCCTCCTTAAAAATTGTAGTGATAATCAAAATGTTCTTTTAACGATTTATCAGCTTTCCTTTTACAGCATTCTCTGCGAGGAAAAGGATAGGAACCGATGTAGTCTTGCTCCAATGAAATGAATTGTTTTTGAAATTCATAAATAGATTCGGTTATTTCTTCATCACTAAGGCTATCAATGTGCTCCCATTCTTTTTTGAGTTCATTTAGAAGTCTTTGAAGTGGAGGAAGAAAATAGTCGATTTTGGTAATACGTTCCTGAAAGGGAAGAAGGTGCTGTATACATTGGTAAGTTTGGGAAATTGCAATAAGGATTGTCCACAGCATGGGAGCGTTTCGTTTTAGCAGTAGACAAGCTACACCTGCGCTAGTTGTGAAAGTTGAGATAACACAAAAAAAGAGATTTATTTTCTGTGATAAATCTCGATATTGCCAGTAGTAGAAGTAAGTAAATTGCGTTTCGGAGTACATAGCCCAAAATCTATCTCGCATAAAGAATCCCCCCTCTCCCCTAAATATATCACAAATTGTAGGTAAAAGGAAGATTTTGATAGAAGAAAATGGTGCAGGTAAAGATGCAAGCTAATGAGAGGTGAAAAAATGAGAAATAAAATTTTGATTAAAGAAAGAAACGAAAAGGTAATTGAGGCGGAACAGAAAACTAAGGCTGTCGTAAAAGAGCTATACGATTTTCTTTATAAGAGCGTAGATACATACGAAGAACTTGAAACAGAAATAAAAAGAAGTGCCTCGGATATGCGTTGGAGAGGTTCAAGCCTTGAAGAAGAATTTCTTTTGAAAAGCATGAAAGATATTTTAGAAAAAGAAAAAGGAGGCTTACCTCTGGATCATAAAAAAGAGCGTGGACGGATTGAACTGAAAATTTCGGCAGATACATCAGAAGTTGATGATGCAATCGAGAAAACCAAGCAGCTAAAAGAAATTATGGAAGAAGCGGAAAGGACAAGAAAGGCAATGAATGCCAGCTACATAAACGGAAATCTTCTTCCGATTATTTCTATCGTGATAAGCCTGCTGGCAATCATCAGAACGATTTGAAAGGAAGGCACAGAATGTTGAGTATACTTGCCGCTCTCGCCCTGCTGACCTTCGCAGGTGTAGCGGGGTTGATAGCGGTTCTGATTGCGCTGTATGCTTTTTCGTTGGCATCAGAGGCAGTGAGCCGCCGCAAAGAAAATGTCCGAAAGGATAGGTAGCATAGGACAAAAACCGATTGAAATAAGGTATAGAGGAGGTGTTGGATATGGCAAAAAAACCATTAAAGGTAATCACGAAGATTGTGAGAGAGGATGGGATTATCCCCTATGATTCTCTGAGCGAGCAGGAAAAAGCGGAATTTGGAAAACGTCTGAATCAGCGAGCCATTGAGGCGGTAGCGAAGGCACATGGCTATACGGTGGATTTTCTGGACGATCCGCCCGATACAGTGACGGCATGACGGGGCTTTGCCCCATGAGAAGGACAAGCTATGAAAGGATAGAAATGAAAAATCAACATATTATTCGGATGCCGAAACCGGGAAGGTTCAAAAAAGGTGTTCTGTTATCCTCTGAGCCTTTATATCTTCTGGAGTTTTGCCGGAAGAACGGAGAAAGGTGCTTAATGGAGCTGACGAAGCGGCAGATCCTAGACCTTCTGGAGGAGGACGGGATCATACTGATACATCTGGAGGCATCCATGAACGAACAGGGAAATTGGAGAAAAAGAGAGGTGAGATTATGAAAAAACGCAGACGTTTACGGAAACCGATTCGCTGGGCGTTACGGTTTGTGTGCTATGCCGTAGCGGCAATCGTAGCGGACCTGACGGTAATCGGTGCAATTCTGTATTACTTCGGAGATATGTACATTATGGCGGCTCTGGGCGTGTGCCTGGGGGTGAATATTCTGACAGAGTATTTCTTTTTCAAGGATGAATTTCGCAGAAAGGTGGTGAAGGAATGAAGGACGCAGGATGGAGCATTTACCCGAATCTGGAGAAATGGATATGGATGAACTGTAAATCTATCAGTGACTTTGCCGGAAGAATCGGGGTAGCACATAAAACGGTAATCACATTGATGAAGGGAGAGAGAGGAACGACGAAATATGTCATTGACCTGATCCTGAATGAGACTGGCATGACATACGAAAAGTGTTTCGAAGAAAAATAAAATATCCCCTTTGGCGGTGGCACGCCTCGGGGGAATGGATAAATAGTCAATTACATAGTAGCAGAAAAGCAGGATTTATGCAATGAAAATATGGCTTCTCGAAGCAGCATCCCCGGAAATTTAAAATAACGATGCAAACGGAAAATCAATTTACTTCTCCATTAAGGTAACTGGAGGAAGTATTGAGTACATGAGCAACGGCACGCAGGTTCTTGTTTCTGGGTTCATATTCTCCGCTTAACCAACGCTGAACGGTAACAGGAGAAATGCTTGCCAGAAGAGCAAGCGTGCTGATATCCATATTCATTTTTTCCATAGCGTGTGTCAGACGCTCGGAAAGAATGTTAGGAAACTCCCAAAAGAAAAAGAAGAACATAGTAATCACCCCCCTTTGACCGGGGATGCTGCTTCGAGAAGCCATCTAAAATCATTTTATCACAAATCGAAAGGAATTGAAAAATAATGAAAAAACCGGGATGGGGCGTATATCCCAATCTGGAAAAGTGGATAAACGAAAACTGCGAATCTGTTTCGGAATTTGCCTGGTTGGTGGCTGTATCACCGACCACGATGTACAACATTTTAAAGGGGAAAAGTGACCCGAGATATGAGACGGTGTGTGCGATTATGCGTGTTACACACATGAAATTTGATGTTATTTTTGAAAAAGCGGAGAAATAACTTGGAGGTTTTGACAATGGGAAAAATCGAGGATGCAATCAAGAAGATAAATACAGAGATTCAGAAGGAGCCGAGCAACAGGTATCTGGCATTGGTCGGGGAGCATATCATTGACAACATTACATCCGAAGCGGCAGCGGAAAAGGTATTAAAGAAAGAAAAAACGCTTGCAAAAGCCTTAACCGGTATCGAGAATCAGGCTTCCAAGCAAAAGGAAGGAGACTGCGCTGTCATTGAGGATTCTGTAGTATACGGCTGGGCAAGAGAATATTTCGGCTTAACGGCAAATCCGCAGGCACCTGCGGAAGAACCCAAAAAAGGCGTTTGCGTCAGTCTGGAAGATTTCCTGTAAGGAGGCGAGGGCATGAATCTGAAAAAGATACAAGCAATGCCGTTTGCTCCGTTCTGCGAGGAAAGCGGGGTGCGCTGGAAGGTAACGGTCAAGGAGCCTGTGGTGGACGGGGAACGTCTGCTTGTGGTTGATTTTTTGGAAAACACCGCTTGTAACGTATACGCAAGAAACACACCCTCCTTCCGCATTGTGTGCGCCAAGAAAAGCAAAGAGGTAAGGGGCATCAATCACGAAGGCAGAATTCAGCAGAAGGTTCTGGATTGTTTCAGCGGATCTATGTGGTGGAATGGGTATGTTCTTATTTCTCCGAGGGAGGAGAAGCTGCTGCAACGGTTTTTGAAATCAACCGGAACGAGGAATCATCAGCTGGACAACCTTCAAAAATGGGTTTCGCAGACCATAGAACACATAAAAACAAAGGCCAGAAAGGATCGGGGCGAACTGATGGATGAGGACTATCGGCTTTGCCCCGAAGCCTTACCGGAAGGAATGATTGACTACATACGGCGGGAGGTTCTGCCGGAGGACAGAGTAATCATTTATAAAAAAGGAAATGTCCAAGGCACCTGTTCTGTTTGCGGCAGGAAAGTCCATGCAAGGGGCAGACGATTCGTGCAGGGTACAAGGGTTAACTGTCCGAACTGCGGCACAAGGGTTTCCTGTGTTCTGGAGAATGGCTCTGCGTTCGCATCAAATTACATTGAAAATATCGTTGCGGTGCAGAAGGGAACGGATGGAGAAACGGTGTTCTTCCGGCAATGGCTCTTGCATCGGGATAACTCGGCAAGATGGGAGCATATAGAGGATTTCCTACAGGAAACCGTGAGATATGCCATCAGAGGGAATAAAGCAGCCAAATGGCAAAAGCAGGGGAAGGAATCCTACTATATGCGTACAGAGCGGTACGAGCTGGACGAATGGACCAGATGGCAAGACAACCGTATTTATGACGGCAGTTATTTCTTCTATCCCACCGGTATAGAAGAAGCCCTGAGCGGAACGGCAATGCAGTATGCCGATCTGGAGGGGTATCTGGAAGAAAGGGGACACAACAAAAATCCGATTTATTTCTTAGAATACCACGCAAGGTATCCGGTCATCGAATTTCTCTGGAAAGCAGGTTATCGGAATATTGTACATAACAGAATTTTCGGTATAGATAAGGAAAACCGAAATGCCATCCTCTGGGAGCGGAAAAAGCTGAAGGAGTGCTTTAAGTTTCCGCTGCGGATTTTGAAGCTGATGCCGCCGGAGGAATGGAAACTGGACGATGTGCAGCGGGCGAATTACCTTTGGAAGAATTACGGCGAGAGAATTACAGATGCCGAAATGCAGACAGCGTTGCAATCAAGATTGGACATGCAAAGTCTAACAGGGGCAATGCCGTATGCCGGAATCGGAAAGATTCTGAAATACATCCAAAAGCAGACAGAGAAACGAAAGGAAGAAAAAGGACACACAACTTATACACTGGAAGGAATGATACGAACCTATCGGGATTATCTGCGTGAATGCGAGCAGTTGCATTTTGATTTACATGACAGAGAGATTCTCTTTCCGAAGGATTTAGTAGCGGCACATGACCGCACCATGAAACAGATTGCATTTGAAAAGAATAAGGCAGACCGGGAGAAATTCCAAAAGGCGGTAGAAAAGCTGGAAAAATTCGCATGGAGCGAAGGAGAATTTTTCATTCGCCCTGCAAGAGAGCAGATGGAGTTGACAGCAGAAGGAAAGGCTCTGCATCACTGCGTCGGCGGCTACATCAGGGATATGGCAGAAGAAAAGACTGCGATCTTTTTCCTGCGAAAGGTAAGCGAATCGGACAAGCCCTTTTATACATTGGAATTGCAGAAGAAAAGGGTTATCCAATGTAGAACAGAGCATAACGCATCCTATGACAGAAACCCGGATGTGAAGAAATTTGTGGATATGTGGATGGAAAAGATTGTGAAAAAAGGCGGAAAAAAGAAGGCTAAGGAGGCAGCAGCATGAACGAAATCACAAGACCGATTGAGGTCATTACACAGGAAATCAATTTTTACAAATTACAGGCAGGCAACGCCATTATCGAGATTGGGAAGCGTCTGCATGAGGCAAAGCTGACACTGCCGCATGGCGCATGGGGTGCATGGTTGCGGAATGAGGTGGAATTTTCGGAACGTACCGCACAGAATTTCATGCGGATTGCCAAGGAATACAGAAATCCGCAGCTGATTGCGGACATGGGGAACAGCGCAACAAAGGCACTGCTTCTGCTTTCCCTGCCGGCAGAGGAACGGGAGGAATTTGTCGGCGAGGCACACGAGATTGACGGGGAAGAAAAAACGGTTGCCGCCATGACAACAAAGGAAATGGAGCGTCTGCTGAAGGAACTGGAAGCGGAACGCACAGAAAAAGAGAAATTACAGTCGCAGTTGGATCTGTTCCGGACGGAAAAGGGTAACGCCTTGGATGCCGCCTATAAGGAGACAGAGGATAAACTGGAAGCATTGGTTAACCAGAAGGAGGCGGCGGAGCAAGCCAAGAGAGAAGCGGAGGAAAAGATTGCCGCCATGGAGAGTGAAATGGATGAGCTGCGGATGCAGGCAGAGCAGACCGCCCTTCCGGACGAATCCGAATTGGAAAGAATCCGCAGAGAAGCGGAAAACACCGCAAAAAAGAAGGCAGAAGAAGCCATGCAGAAGAAGCTGGATAAAGCCAAGAAGGATGCAGAGAAAGCCAGAAAGGAAGCGGCAGAGGCACAGGCAGCCATTGAAGCGCATGAAGCCGCACAGAAGGAAGCGGAAGAAGCCATGCTGAAAGCCAAGGAAGAGTTGGCACAGGTAAAGGCGGACACTGAAAAGAAGCTGAAAGCGGCAGGCTCTTCCGGCATTACGGTTTTTAAGGTGCATTTTGAAGCGGTGCAGGGAGAAATCAACAAAATGTTGACCTGCATCGGTGGGGTAGAGGAATCAGAAGGCAAGGAAGAAGCGGATAAGCTGAGAAAGGCTCTGAAATCGCTTTGCCAGAGCGTACAGGATAATTTATAAGGAGGGAGCGGTATGACAGATAGAAGGAATAAAGGAAAGTATGAGGTTTGTCAGGATTGCGGCGCACATCTGGACCATGGGGAACAGTGCGACTGCGCATCCTCTTATGAGGAAGAAGCAGAATCAGTATATAAGGAGGAAACACGATAACACATAAAAAAAGCCCGCCTGTTGACGCAGGCGGGAAGGTCTTGGGAGACCGTACATATCTATATCTAATATAACACAGAATCCTTGATTTATCAAGGGTTTTACGGTATTCCCGAGACTGTTTTTTCAAGAGACGGCGGTCTCTTTAGACTGTCCATAAAGCAATTAACTTAATGGACACGCTCTTATTTATAAAAAGGAGGAACGGGAATGCCAAAGTACAGGAAGAAGATTCGGTCGGGGGATGTATACGAGGTGGAGGAATTTTACTCCCCTCGGACGATAGGAAAAAAATACGAAAGAGGTCGGAGCGAAAATCTCACCTCAGAGGAACAGGCAAAAAGAAATCTGCAAATCGCCAGAAAGAAAATGACACGCATTATCAATGTCAATTTCAATGGGGATGATTATTTCGTTCTGCTGACCTACGGAATGGAGGTATCTCTGGAGGAGGCAAGAAAGCTGCTTGCAAATTTTCTCCTGCGGCTGAAACGGTATCGCAAGAAAAACGGATTTTCAGAATTGAAGTATGTCGCGGTAACGGAAACCCAGGGGAAGAACGGAAGGGTGCATCATCACATTGTCATGAGCGGATTTGAAGGTCTGAGCATGAAGGAGGGCTTGGAGATCCTTCTGGAAAAATGGGGGCATGGCACAGTTCTGATAAAAAAGCTCTACAAGAACCAGAAGGACAACCGCCTTGCAAGCTACATATCCAAGGAGAACATCAGAAAGGGCGCAAAGCGTTGGAGCACCAGCAGGAATCTGAAAAAGCCGGAAGTAAAGCTGGAGGTTATCAAGGAAACCAAAAGAAAGGTATCCCTGAGACCGCCAAAGGGATTTGATGTGATTGTGCAGACCGAGGACTACTTTGCAGAAATCGGTTGGGTGCGGTATATGAAGGCTGTCCGTCGGGGCGGCATGGACTACGGAGAATATGAGGGAGGAGCGGAAACAGATGCAGGGAGCAAGAAAAGGCAGTCATAACTATTCCATTTTGCAGGGGAAAAGTAAACGCTGCTATTTTACAGACACAGAAACGGGTCCGTTGGAGCGGCACCATATTTATTTCGGCGCAGGAATGCGGCAGATATCGGATAAACACGGATTCTGGGTATGGCTCAAGCCGGAATGGCACAGAGGGACACAGGGTGTCCATGGACGGGACGGGCATAAGATTGATTTGCGGCTGAAACAGGATTGCCAGAGAAGGTTTGAGGAAACCCATACCAGAGCAGAGTTTATGGCAATCATCGGACGGAACTATTTGTCGGACGAAGCAGAACAGAAAAAAACGCAGATGCCTGCGGATACGGGTGAATTTTATTTATTGTAGGAGGTATGGGTATGGGCAAGGGAATTACATATAGCACAAGCGGAAGGGACTGCCCCTGCTGCGGATGCCAAGAGAGGACTGTCGGTTGCCATGGGACGTGCGAGAGATACAAAGCATGGGACGGGAAGCGGCAAGCGGAGAAGCTGGAGAGATTCAGAAGGATAAGTATACTGCATGAAGCGGACAAGCGAAAGAGCGCAGCGGTAAGCCATTACAAGAGAAGGGGGCGGCAGATATGAACAGGGTGATTTTGATGGGGCGGCTGACAAGCGACCCCAAAATGGATTGGACACGTTCAGAGGATTCCAAACAGTACGCCACATATACATTAGCAGTCAATCGGCGGTTCAAAAAGAATGGACAAGCAGATACAGATTTTATCTCCTGCGTTGCATGGGGAGCCATGGCGGAGTTCGCCGAAAAAAACATGAAGAAGGGTGCTATGTTCGCTGTTGAAGGGCGGCTGAATGTCAGAAGCTGGGAGAAGGACGGCGAGAGGCACTGGGCGACAACGGTAATCGTGGAGGAGTGTTACTTTACTGGTGGAAAGAAGGATGCAGAGAGCAAGCCGGCACAGAGTAAGCCTGCGGCACAGACAGGGAAACAAATGGGGTTGGCGGAGCAGGAGGGTTTCTATCCGATTGAAGAAAGTGTGGAGGATGATGATTTGCCGTTTTAAGGAGTGAGGGAAAATGCAAAATGTATTAGAGCGGATGGAGGCCATCGGCGCGGAGCGGAAGATGGCGGACTTCAACGTAAAAATGAAAATGGACTACGAGTTTAAAAAGAACTACGCCTACATCAGGGCGTGGGAATTTTACAACGAGTGCTGCGCCAGAGGGCTGAACTGCCATGTATCGGTCGGTGGATTGGACAGTATTACGCTATTTTTGTTCCTGCGAAGCATCGGGATTTATGTACCCGGTATCAGCGTGTCCCATCTGGAGGACAGGAGCATACAGGAAGTACATAAGCAGCTCGGAATTGAGCGGGTTCAGCCGTTGA
>PPYE01294200.1_pt1 | contig 10690 bp, 10 predicted proteins | sample 1559881 | NCBI WGS metagenome assembly PPYE01 (sample SAMN08240022, study PRJNA423297) | Human gut metagenome, whole genome shotgun sequencing project.
GGTTACTGGACGTGAATTTGAAATGGTAGATGGTTATGAAGGATTGATTCATGTGAATGGTGGGCAGGCAACAGCTTTTTGTCGTATTCGCTATACACAAGGTGATGATTTTAAAAGAACAGAACGTCAAAGACTTGTTATTGAAAAAATTGTTGAAAAATTACAGTCTGCTAATTTAGCTACAATAAATAAAATTATTGATGATGTATTTGATGAAGTTGGAACAAACTTTACTTTGCCGGAAATATTATCTTATGCGAAAGATTTTAAAAGTTATAAATTAGGAGAGACAACAGGATTTCCATATAATGTTTCAACAGGAACTTTGAGTGGAATTGGAAGTACAGTTATTCCGACTAGTTTAACTAGCGATGTACAACAATTGCATCAGTTCTTCTTTGGAGATGACGGATATACGCCGTCTGAAACTGTGCAAAATATTGAAGCAGGAATAAAAAAGAAAGCAACTGATGTTGGTAAAGGTACAACAAAAGATAATGACAGTTATTACGATGACAGCTCCAACAGTTCTTCTAAGGGTTCATCAGGAAGCAGTTCCAATAAATCTTCAGGAGCTTCAAGTAGAGGCTCCGGTAGCGGCAATTCCTCTGGCAGTGGAAGCTCCGGTGGCAGTAAATCAGACAGCGGAGCAGGCAGTGGCTCCGGCAACAGTAGTTCAGGCAGTAGCTCCGGTGGCGGAAGTGAATCTGGCGGAAGCAGCTCTGGTGGCAGCAGTTCTGGTGGCGGAAGTGAATCTGGCGGCAGCAGCTCCGGCGGCGGAGAATCTTCCGGCGGTGAAAGTGCAGAATAATGCATAACCATTCTTAAAATACAGAAACTATAGAAAAAAGAGGTAAAGTACATGAAGTTTTTAAAGAAAGTACTGGCTGCAGTTGCCTGTGTATGTGTGCTGGCTACCAGCGTGACACTGACATCCCATGCAGCTGGCGGTAGAATTTCTTTTGCAGATCCGAGTACGGCTGTGGGAGATATGGTAGACGTAAAATGTGTTTTAAAATCCAGCAGTGGATCTCTTGGAAGTTCATCAGTAACACTTTCTTATGATGCCAGTGCATTGAAGTTTAATTCCGGTGATGGAGTGACCGGTGGTGATGGAACCCTGACATACTCAGGAAATGGCGGCTCTTCAGAAGTGTCATTTACCATGACATTCCAAGCACTGCAAGAAGGTTCCACAGAGATTACGGTAGCATCTCAGGATGTGAAATCCAGTTCTGGTTCAGAGGTTAAGTTGACAGAAGGAAAATCTACAGTGACAATCGCTGCCGGAGATCCTTCTAAGATCGTGGATGATACTCAGGCAGCAGAAGGTGCTGACACAGCAGCTAGTGGCGATGTTACAGTTGAGGTGAACGGTACATCTTATACGCTGAATGATTTTGTAGAAGCTTCTGTTCCAGCAGGATTTACAAAGACAACAATGAATTATGAGGGCGCTGACCGCCCAATGGCTTATAACGAGACAAATGGTGTTTACCTTGCTTATCTGACATCAGCGGATGGTAATTCCAATTTCTTCTTATATGATGATTCAAATGCAACATTTGCACCATATGAAGAGATTGATATTTCCGATACAACAACGATTGTTCTGTTAAGTGATACAAGTGTGAAGCTGCCATCTAATTATGCGCAGACAACACTGACGCTGAACGGACAGGAATTCCCTGTATGGCAGGATAATGACAAAGATGGATTCTATCTGATGTATGCTGTAAACAACAATGGTACGAAGAATTTCTACGAGTATGATTCTCAGGAGAATACGTATCAGAGATGTGATGTAAAGCAGGATACCGGAGCAAGCAATGCTAAGAAAAAGGCCAATGGTTTCTTTAATAAGATGCAGAATGTGATCGACGGACATTTTAAAGTATTTGCGATTATCTTTATTGTTATTTTACTTCTTCTCATTATCCGTCTGATCGTGGTTCGTGTGAAGCTTCGTAACCGTGATATTGAGCTGGATGATCTGTATGATGAGTATGGAATCGACTTAGAAGAGGAAGAACCGGAACCGGCTCCGAAGAAGAAAAATAAAAAGAAAGCTCAGCCAGCTCCGAAAAAAGGCAAAAAGAAAAAAGTCGTAGACGAAGATGATTTTGATGACTACGATGATGACGAATTTGATGAATTTGACGATGATGACGATCGTTATGATAGCAAGCGTTATGATGACGAAGATGATTATGCAGATGATGACTTTGAAGAAGAGAAATTTGATGAAGTCAGAGAAGCACCGCTTCGTACAGTGAAATTCGATGATTTTAATACCATTACGGATATGTCTTTATATGAAGATGAGAACTTCGAATCATTTGTGATGGATGAGGAGGAAGAGGATGATATGGTAGATGATTTAGATGATCTGCTCAGTGAGCGTCCGAAGGAGAGACGCAGTCATTCTGAGAAGGATGACACATTCCAGGTAGATTATATTGATCTGGATTAATAAGAGTGAAATGAGTAACCAGGGAGGAATGCATAATGTAAGATGCATTCCTCTCTTAATAAATGGAACTTAAAAGGCATAAATGGAGTTTGAAAGGAATAAATGGAGCTTAAAAGGCAGCAGGAGGGATTATGTACGATTATATTATTGTAGGGTCTGGGCTTTATGGAGCAATCTTTGCCCATGAGGCTATGAAGGCAGGAAAGAGCTGCCTCGTTGTAGAGAGGCGTTCGCATATCGGTGGAAACATTTATACAAAAGAGATGGAAGGAATCCAGGTGCATCAGTATGGAGCACATATTTTCCACACAAGTAATAAAGAGGTGTGGGATTACATTGGACAGTTTGCAACATTTAACCGTTATACGAACTGCCCGGTGGCATATTATAAAGGCCAGATGTACAATATGCCGTTCAATATGAATACATTTCATAAGATCTGGGGTGTAATCACACCGGCAGAGGCGAAGGCTAAGATTGAGGAACAGGTGAAGGAATATGGCGTGAAGGAGCCGAAAAACCTGGAAGAGCAGGCAATCAGCCTGGTTGGAAAAGATATTTATGAAATTCTGGTCAAGGGGTACACCGAGAAGCAGTGGGGGAGACGTGCGACAGAGCTGCCGCCGGAGATCATTAAGAGACTGCCGGTCCGCCTGACTTATGATAACAATTATTTTAATGACCTTTATCAGGGGATTCCGATGGGAGGCTACACGCAGATCATTGAGAAGATGCTGGAAGGCGCAGAGGTCCGTTTGAATGTGGATTATCTGAAAGAAAAAGAAAATCTTCGCCCACTCGGTAAAAAAGTAGTGTATACTGGACCTGTAGATGCATATTTTGACTATTGCTTTGGTGAATTAGAATATCGTACGGTCCGTTTTGAGACAGAGATTCTGGATACAGACAATTATCAGGGAAATGCGGTGGTCAATTATACAGAGTATGAAGTTCCATATACAAGAATCATTGAGCATAAGCATTTTGAATTTGGAACCCAGGAGAAGACCGTTATTTCCAGAGAGTATCCAGTGACATGGAAGAAAGGGGACGAACCTTATTATCCGGTCAATGATGAGAAGAATACAGCACTTTATGCAAAATACAAAGAGCTGGCAGAGAAGGAAGAGAACGTAATCTTTGGAGGGCGTCTGGGACTTTACCGTTATATGGATATGCATCATGTAGTGGATGCGGCGTTACAGGCTGTAAGAGAAGAAATGAAATAAATGATAACGAGGTTAGAAACCGGGTATCATCAAAGGAAGATAATGAATGTAAAGAAGGAGAAAGTATTATGAAATGGAAGCAGTTTCGTTTAAAAACAACGACACAGGCGGAGGATATTGTGAGCAGTATGCTGGCAGATCTTGGAATTGAAGGTGTGCAGATTGAGGATAAGATTCCGCTTACAGAACAGGATAAGGAGCAGATGTTCGTGGATATTCTGCCAGATATCCCAGATGATGACGGAACAGCATATTTAACATTTTATCTGGATGAGGAAGAAGATGTGGCGCCGGTTCTTATGAACGTGAGAAAAGAACTGGAAGATATGCGCGCATTTCTTGATGTTGGGGAGTGCACCATCGAGGAATCTGAGACGGAAGATGTAGACTGGGTCAACAACTGGAAGCAGTACTTCCATCAATTCTATATAGACGACATTCTTGTAATCCCATCCTGGGAAAATGTAAAGCCAGAGGACAGCGACAAGATGGTCATTCACATTGATCCGGGGACAGCATTCGGAACAGGTATGCATGAGACGACACAGCTTTGCATCCGGGCGTTGAAAAAATATGTGACATCCGAGACAGAGATTTTAGATGTTGGTTGTGGAAGCGGGATTCTTGGAATGCTGGCGCTTAAGTTCGGGGCAAAGCATTCTCTTGGAACAGATCTTGATCCATGTGCCATTGATGCGACTCACGAGAATATGGAAGTGAATGGGATCCGCAAGGATCAGTATGAGGTCATGATCGGAAACATCATTGACGATAAGGCTGTTCAGGATGCGGTTGGATATGAAAAATATGATATTGTAGCAGCAAATATTCTGGCAGATGTCCTTGTTCCGCTGACGCCGGTCATCATTCATCAGATGAAGCCGGGTGCTGTATATATTACAAGTGGAATTATCGAAGATAAAGAAAATGTTGTAGTAGAAGCTGTGAAGGCTGCCGGGCTGGAACTTCTGGAAGTGAATCACCAGGGCGAGTGGGTATCTGTTGTAGCAAGAAAGAATGCCTAGAGGAGTAAAGAGAAAATGCAGCATTTTTTTGTAGATGCCTCTCAGGTATCGGAAGAAACAATCCGGATCGAAGGTTCTGATGTGAATCATATGAAAAATGTGCTCCGTATGCGGATTGGTGAGGAAGTGACGGTCAGTGACGGTCAGGGAAAAGAATATCTCTGCCAGGTTCGGGATTTTGAAGAGGAGCAGGTGCAGTTGAAAATCGTAGAGACGAAAGCTTCAGATGCGGAACTCCCATCAAAGATCTATCTGTTTCAGGGTCTCCCGAAGCAGGAGAAGATGGAATTGATCGTGCAGAAATGTGTGGAGCTTGGGATTTATGCGGTAGTCCCGGTCTCCATGAAGCGATGTGTGGTGAAGCTGGATGCGAAAAAAGGGGCGAAGAAAGTGGAGCGTTGGAATACAATTGCAGCCAGCGCAGCCAAACAGTCCGGGCGGGGGATCGTGCCGGAAGTGATGTCTGTGAAGACTTATAAGGAAGCCCTTGAGATGGCAAAAGATTTGGATGTTGTATTGGTGCCTTATGAGTGTGCAGAAGGTATGGATCACACAAAGAAACTGATACAGTCCATAAAGCCGGGACAGTCTGTTGGAATATTTATCGGACCGGAAGGTGGATTTGATCCAGATGAGATTGCGCTTGCATGTGAGACAGGCGGTCAGGTCATAACTCTCGGAAAGCGTATTTTACGGACAGAGACAGCGGGACTTGCGCTATTGTCTGTGCTGATGTTTCAACTGGAGCAAGTTACATATTAAATTGCAGGGACATATATTGATGATAAGAAGAGACAGTGATCAACTGTTATTGGAAAAAAGAAAACAGGAAGTGAGATAGAATGAAGGAAGTATATCTGGACAATTCTGCTACGACGAGAGCATACCCGGAAGTGGGAGATCTGGTCCGTAAGGTATTGTGTGAAGATTATGGAAATCCATCTTCCATGCACCGTAAGGGCGTGGAGGCTGAAAAATATATAAAAGAAGCGAAAGAGACATTTGCAAAGCTTTTAAAGGTGCAGGAGAAAGAAATTTTTTTCACCTCCGGAGGTACGGAAAGTGATAATCTGGCATTGATCGGGGCAGCAAAAGCGAATCGAAGAGCAGGGAATCATCTGATCGCATCCGGAATTGAGCATCCGGCGATCATTAATACGATGCGTTATCTGGAAGAGGAAGGGTTTCGTGTTACATTTCTTCCGGTGGACCGCTTTGGAAGAATCAGTCTGGATGCACTGAAGGATGCACTCTGTGAAGACACGATCCTTGTATCTGTGATGTATGTGAATAATGAGGTGGGATCCGTACAGCCGATCCAGGAGGCTGCCAGCATGGTAAAAGCGTATAACAAGAACATTTTGTTCCATGTGGATGCCGTGCAGGGATTTGGAAAGTATCACATTTACCCGAAGCGCCTGAAGGTGGATATGTGTTCCATCAGTGGACATAAGATTCATGGACCAAAAGGAATCGGAGTGCTTTATATTGATGAACATGTGAAGATAAAACCAATCGTATTTGGCGGTGAACAACAGAAAAATGTCCGTTCCGGTACGGAAAATGTACCTGGAATTGCAGGGATTGGTCTTGCTGCGAAGATGATTTATGAAAATCTTGATGAAAAAGTTGCAGCGATGCGTGCGATGAAGGAGCATTTTATTGAAGGCGTGAAGCAGATCCCGGATACGACCATCCATGGTCTTTATGATGAGACCAGTGCGCCACACATTATCAGTGTTGGATTTGCGGGAATCCGAAGCGAGGTTCTTCTACATGCGCTGGAAGATAAAGGCATCTATGTATCCAGTGGTTCTGCATGTGCATCAAACCATCCGCAGATCAGTGGCGTGTTAAAAGGAATCGGAGCCGGTCAGCAGTTTTTGGATGCAACGCTTAGATTCAGTCTTTCTGAGTTTAATACGATGGAAGAGATTGACTATACATTAGATACTCTGTATAATATAGTACCGATGCTTAGAAAATATACCAGACATTAGAGATAAATGAGGAGAAGATCGATGAGATTTCATACATTTTTATTGAAATACGGGGAGATTGGTATCAAAGGAAAGAACCGTTATCTTTTTGAAGATGCTCTTGTAAGACAGGTGCGTTATGCGTTAAAGGATGTAGACGGGAACTTTGATGTCCACAAATCCCAGGCAAGAATCTATGTGGACTGTGAGGGTGATTATGATTACGAGGATACGGTGGAACATTTGAAAAGAGTGTTCGGACTGGTCGGAATCTGCCCGGTTGTCCGTATGGAGGATAAAGGTTTCGAGGAATTGAAAAAAGACGTGGTAGCTTATATGGCAGAGATGTATCCGGACCGTAACTTTACATTTAAGGTAGAGTCACGCCGTGCCAGAAAGTCATATCCGAAGAACTCTATGGAAATAAGCCGTGACCTTGGAGAGGCGATTCTCTATGCGTTCCCGGAGATCAAAGTAGACGTACATCACCCGGATGTACTGGTAAATGTAGAAGTGAGAAATGAAATCTATGTTTATTCTGAGATTATTCCAGGAGCAGGCGGAATGCCGGTAGGAACCAATGGAAACGCTATGCTTCTGTTATCCGGCGGAATTGACAGCCCGGTCGCAGGCTATATGGTATCTAAACGAGGAGTTGGTCTTGAGGCAACTTATTTCCATGCACCGCCGTACACAAGTGAGCGTGCAAAGCAAAAAGTTGTTGATCTTGCGAAGATTGTGGCAAGATATTCCGGACCGATCAAATTACATGTTGTGAACTTTACAGATATTCAGTTGTATATTTATGACAAATGCCCGCATGACGAGCTGACTATTATTATGCGCCGCTATATGATGCGTATTGCGGAAGAATTCGCAAGACGTGATGGATGCCTTGGACTGGTGACGGGAGAGAGTATCGGACAGGTGGCAAGTCAGACTATGCAGAGCCTGGCTGCAACGAATGATGTATGTACGATGCCGGTATATCGTCCGCTGATTGGATTTGATAAGCAGGACATTGTAGATGTGGCAGAGAAGATCGATACTTACGAGACCTCCATTCTTCCATTTGAGGATTGCTGTACCATTTTCGTGGCAAAGCATCCGGTCACAAAGCCGAATATTGAGGTTATCCGCCGTTCTGAGGAGAATCTGGCAGAGAAGATCGATGAACTTATGCAGACAGCGTTAGATACAGCAGAGATCATTGAAGTGAAATAGAAAAAGTGAAATAAAAAGGGGCAGCCCTTCGAAAGGAAGAACTGCCCTGTTGTCTTTGCTGCTTTGCTTTTGATATATGCTTTTCGGCCTGAATCCTACTTAGGATCTTCGCTTACGATATAAGGCTTGATCGCTTCAAGAATAGGACCCATCTCAGAATCTGTTGCGTGGATATTCAGAGTTGTTGGCTCATTCAGATCCAGACTGAAGATTCCCATAACAGACTTAGCGTCTACGATATATCTTCCGGAAACAAGATCAAAGTCGTTGTCAAATTGTTCAAGCTCGTGAGAAAAAGAGTTCACCTTTTGGATTGAATTTAAATAAACCTGTACAGTTTTCATTGTACGTTACCTCCTTATTTATCATACTTCTATCATCTCTATCTTAAAAGTATGACAGATAAAAGTCAAGAAACAAATTACCAAATATTTTGAAAGGAATGTGTAAAATGAAAAAGAAAGCTGCGCTCCATAATCTGGGCTGCAAAGTAAATGCATATGAGACAGAGGCTATGCAGGAGCTTCTGGAGCAGAATGGATATGAGATCGTGCCATTTAAAGAAGGGGCAGATGTCTATATTATCAATACATGTACAGTCACCAATATTGCAGACCGCAAATCCCGGCAGATGCTTCATAAAGCACGGAAAATGAACCCGGATGCGGTAGTTGTGGCGACAGGCTGTTATGTGCAGGCAAGAGGAGAAGATATCGACCCTTGTGTGGACATCGTAGTTGGAAATAATAAAAAGAAAGACCTGATCGCGATTCTGGACGAGTATTACAATGCTCAGCATAAAGTAAAAAAAGAGCTGCTTGATATCAACCATGAGAAAGAATATGAGGAGATGCAGGTCACCCATACAGCAGAGCATACCCGCGCGTATATCAAGGTCCAGGATGGGTGCAATCAGTTCTGTTCTTACTGCATCATTCCGTATGCGAGAGGACGTGTCAGAAGCCGTAACCTGGAACATGTATTAGAAGAGGTGCGGACACTGGCAGCTTCTGGATATAAAGAAGTTGTGCTGACAGGAATCCATCTGAGTTCTTATGGAATTGATACCGGGGAGAGCCTTCTGGAACTGATCCAGAAAGTACATGAAATTGACGGTATTAAAAGAATCCGGCTTGGATCTCTGGAGCCGAGGATCATTACAGAAGAATTTGCTTCCAGTATTGCGGTACTTCCGAAGATGTGTCCACATTTTCATCTGTCATTACAGAGTGGCTGCAATGCGACCCTGAAGCGTATGAATCGTCGTTACAGTGCAGAAGAATATATGGAAAAATGTGATCTTTTACGGAAATATTTCCACAATCCGGCACTGACAACAGATGTGATCGTAGGATTTCCGGGGGAGACACAGGAAGAGTTTGCCGAGTCCATGGATTTTGTAGACCGCGTGAATTTCTATGAAACACATATTTTCAAATATTCCAGAAGAGCAGGAACGAAAGCAGCCGTGATGCCGGACCAGATTCCGGAGGAAATAAAAAGTGAGCGAAGCGCGAAAATGATCGAGCTTGGACATAGAAAACAGAAAGCTTATGAAGAAAAACTCCTTGGAACGACACAGGAAGTGCTGATGGAAGAGGCTGTTGAGACAGAAGACGGCATTTACCAGGTCGGGCATACGAAAGAATATGTTAAAATTGGTTTAAAAACAGAAGAAAATCTATCAAATCAACTGAAAAATGTTAAAATCGAAGATACAAAGCAAATAATTCATTGAATTTTGACAAATGATAGGTTAGAATAAGATTGAAGAAATGTAATTATGAAGATGTGAGAATAATTACAAAGTAATGTGAAGGACGTGAGTAGTATGAAAGAATTAAGCAATACACAATTTTTTCAGGTAGAGAGTGCACCACAGATTCAGGCAAAAGATATTCTTGAAATTGTGTACAAGGCTCTTGTGGAAAAAGGGTATAATCCGGTGAACCAGATCGTAGGTTATATTATGTCAGGTGATCCGACTTATATTACCAGTTACAATGGTGCCCGCAGTCTGATTATGAAGATGGAACGGGATGAGCTGGTTGAAGAGATGTTCAAGACGTATATTGAGCATAATAAGTGGGGATAATATATATGAGGGTTATGGGACTGGACTACGGCTCGCGTACAGTCGGGGTGGCTGTCAGTGATCCTTTGGGGATAACTGCGCAAGCTGTAGAGACTATATGCCGTAAGGACGAGAACAAGCTTCGGAAGACATGTGCCCGCATCGAGGAATTGGTGGCAGAGTATGAAGTTGAGAAGATTGTGCTCGGACTTCCGAAGCATATGAACAATGATATTGGAGATCGGGCGGAAAAATCTATGCAATTTGGTGAGATGATCGGACGACGGACCGGCCTTGAGGTCGTGATGTGGGATGAGCGTCTGACTACTGTTTCGGCAGAGCGGACTTTAATCGAGAATAAGGTAAGAAGAGAAGACCGCAAGAAGTATATTGACCAGATTGCGGCTGTTTTTATATTGCAGGGATACCTGGACTCCGCACACCTGAATAAAGAAGGGTAGAAGATTTATGGAAAAGATTACATTTGCGTCTGCAGATTCACAGGAAAATGAAGAGTTTTTTGTGTTGGAGCAGACAAAGTTAAATGGAGTATCTTATATTCTTGTCACGGATTCGGAAGAAGACGATGCAGAATGTTGGATTTTAAAAGACACGTCACCGGAGGAATCATCCGAGGCAATCTATGAGTTTGTGGAAGATGAAAAAGAACTGAATGGGATAATGGG
>PPYE01321284.1_pt1 | contig 10690 bp, 6 predicted proteins | sample 1559881 | NCBI WGS metagenome assembly PPYE01 (sample SAMN08240022, study PRJNA423297) | Human gut metagenome, whole genome shotgun sequencing project.
ATATGAAAATGTGCTAAACTAAAAGAGTGCATGATTGCTACAAAACAAACAATTCTGCAAATTTATCTAATCTGCAAAAAGACTTGGAAAGGAGTTTGAATTGCAGAGGAAAAGGAGAAGGTTATGAAAAGAAAACTTTTAAGTTCCATGCTCGCGGCGGCAGTAGTCGTGACGAGTACGTTCTCCACAACATCAGTCTCTGAGGCGAAGGAACCAGATGCCTCAAATGGCAAAGTTGAGGTTACGACGGAAGGAGATTCCGTGACAATTGGAAACGATGCCATTGAAAGAACATTTTCAACAGCAGATTCAAAGTTATCTACTACTGAAATTGTGAACAAGAGAACAGATGGTGGAGAAACTAACTTTACACCGGAAGAAGGTAGTGAAGAATTTATTGTCAAGACGACAAAAGAAAAGAAAGATCCGATTAAGCTGGAGGCTCTGGATCGAACTGGATGGACAGCAGAGGCGGACAGTTATCAGAATGCAAGTGGAGATTCTGATGGACCGGCATCAAATCTGTTGGACGGGAATGTCAATAGTATTTGGCATAGTAAATACAATGAGAATGGAGCAAAAGGCGATCAGGAGTACCCGCACAATGTTGTGATTAAATTTAATAAGTCGGAGACGTTTCAGTCATTTTCATATACGCCTAGAAAAGAGGGCGAGACGACAAACGGAAACATCAAAGGCTATAAATTGTATGCATCTACAAAGGCGGAAAAACTTGATTTTGAGTCAGAAGAATGGGGAGAACCGATTGCGGAAGGCGAATTTGAGTATGATGGCACCAATCCAATCTATGTGAACTTAAAAGAAGCATGCACAGCAACACAGATTAAGCTTGTGGCAACATCGTCAAATAACGGCGAGAAGTTTGCGGGTGGCGCAGAATTTAATTTACATAAAGACAAAGCGCCGGTTGTTGCGGACGACAGAGCGTTTAAGACAAGTGACTTACAACTGGAAGATGGCAAGGACGCCGTGAAGGTTGAAGATACAACAGCAACTATCAACGGGGAGAAGAAGACAGGTAAGAAGGTGGCGTTTTCCTTTGAACCGTATACACATAAAGATGTAGAGTATACAATCGACGAAGTAGTTGTTATGTATGAAGGGGATCACTTCATGCGTAAATATTTGGAAATTGAAGTTCCAGATGAAGATATGGGAAAAGCGGAAATTGACTATATCGATCTGGAATCTCTGAAAGTAGAAAAGTCTGATAAACAGTGGACAATTCCGAGAGGAAAAGGTGGAATTGTTCAGATGGAAGAGTTTAAGGCGAATCTTGGACAGCCAATCTATATTCAGGGTATGTTTTTTGGATGTGAATTCCCGGCAGCAGATACGGAGATTGTAGATGAGACAGGATATATGCGTTACTATACCGGAAAAACATTCGAAAGAATGAAAGAGGATAACCAACTGACAACAGATGGAAAATATGTGACATGGCAGACGGTTGCCGGAGCTGCAAGAAGTACGGAAAACGAAGTTATTCAGGCAGATTTCTATGATTACATTGATTCGATTGCAACTCCATCAGAATTTCGAATTCAATATAATTCATGGTTCGACAACATGATGAAGATTGACGATGAAAATATTTTGGAATCATTCATTGAAATTGATCGTGAGTTGAACAATGCGGAAGTACGTCCGCTGGATTCTTACGTTGTGGATGATGGATGGAATGCTTACAACGATGGAACACTAGGGGCTGGCTCTTATCCGCAATCGGGATCAGAGATTAATAAAGAAGGGTTCTGGACATTCAATGAAAAATTCCCAGATGAACTGACACCATCCAGCGAGTTGGTGCAGAAGTTTGGAAGTAATTTCGGTGTGTGGGTTGGACCAAGAGGTGGCTATAACTTCTATGGAACATTGGCAAATATCATAGAAAAAGCTGGAAATGGAAGCAAAGCCGGCGGTTCCATTGATGTTGCAGACCGGGTGTACGTAAAAAAATTTAAAGATATGGCAATTGACTGGCAGAAGAGATTCAAGGTAAATTACTGGAAATGGGATGGATTTGCGGATACAGGACAGTATAATCACTTTAATAATTCAGGTGGTGCGGACGGTGTTCCGGTATATAGTAAAACGAATCACCATATGACGGGAGGTTACCATCAGATGTACCATGTGACAGATTTGTGGGAAGCATGGATTGATCTTATGGAAGCAGTGCGCCAAAGTGAAAAAGAGGATGGCATTAACAATCTGTGGATTTCGTTGACATGCTATGTAAACCCAAGTCCTTGGTATTTACAATGGGCAAACTCTGTATGGATTCAATGTACACATGACCAAAAGGATGCTGGTTTTGGTACAACAAAAATGAACAAGCAGATCACTTACCGTGATGCATGTTACTATGATTTCCTGAAGAATCATGAGTTCCAGTTCCCATTGCAGAACATTTACAACCATGATCCGGTATATGGAAAAGAAGGAACCGGAATGAATGTGAATACGGCTACAGATGAAGATTTCCAGAACTACTTATATATGCTTTCTACACGTGGAACAGCTTTCTGGGAACTATACTATTCTGACAGTATCATGACAGATGGCAAGTATGAGATTACCGGAGAATTTTTAGAGTGGGCAGAAGAAAATTATCATATGCTGAAGAATTCTAAAATGATTGGTGGACAGCCGGACAATACAACTTTGGGAAGTACTTCTTCAAGTGAAGCATCAGCAGAAGCGTACGGATTTTCATGCTTTGATGGAAAAGAAGGAATCATTTCACTTCGTAACCCATCTGCTTCCGCTGATAAAGAAATTAAATTTACATTTGACCGAACTATAGGTGTTGCTGAAGGTGCAGGCACATTAGATTATTATTTGGAACATAGTTATAAGCTTTCCGACGAGTCTGCTCAGACAGGAACATTGACATACGGACAAGAATATACAGTGAATTTGAAAACAAATGAAGTACGTATTTTACGAGTTTCTGCACAAAAAGATACAAAAGCACCTGAGATTGACCGAATTATGACAGACGGTAATCGTGAAGTTACGGTAAAATTCAATGAAAAAGTATCTGGAAATCTCTTTGCAGTGGATGGTTCCGGAATTGCTTCAATTGAAAAGAGCGCGGACGACACAACATATCATATCACTTTGACAAAAGCGCCGGAGGATGGAAAGACAATCACGGTGACACCAAAAGATATCAAGGATATGTCAGGAAATGCGACGACAGCATCTGCATCAGTTGTATATCACAAGGGCAATGTAGTTGTCGAGAATAAGGAAATTACAAAAGCCGGAGAAATTGCAGCGGCAGATAAGTCATTGAACTCTAATAACGGATTCAGTGTGGCTGCATCTGTAAATACAACAGGTACAAATCAGACACTTGTAAAACAAAATGATCAGTATGAATTGAAAGTTACAGCAGACGGAAAAGCTTCCTTTACATTGAATGGTGCGACAGCGGTTTCCGGCAAAGCGATCAACGATGGTAAACAACATGTAGTTGTCGGTGTGAAAGAAAATAACGGTATGTTGAAGCTTTATGTGGATGGCAGTCTGGAAGGTTCGGATTACAAGGAAGGCAACAGATACCATAAGGTAGAAAAAGCTGTAATTACAGCTAGAGACGGTGTGTCAAAAGCAGGCGTATATGATACAGCATATGGCTATGATAAAGTAGATGAAATCTTCCAAGCAGGGTTCTCAAAATTGGAATTGACTGATGAGATGATTACTGTATCAAGCACAGAAAATGGAAGCAATAAAAATACGGTTTTAGATAAGGATGCAACTACGTATTGGACAAGTAATCCGGTAAGCGAGACTATGACAAGTAAAAATGCTTGGTTGAAAGTGGATTTGGGTGCAACATACAAGTTAGATCAAGTTGACTATACACCACGTTTCTATAATGATGCAAATAATTACTGGTGCTGTACCGGTAATATCAAAAAACTGATTGTAGAGACAAGCGCGGATGGAAAAACATGGACAGCAGTGACAGAAAGTGGTGGCCGTGATCTTTCGAAAAAAATAGTGAAAGAGAATAACAGCTCATTCTTCCCGGAAGAGATTACATTTGAAGCAAAAGAGGCAAGATATGTACGCATCAGCGGTACAAAATCACATCATTGGCAAGCTGATAAGGCAGATAAGCAGATTACTGTTGCAGATCTTGCAATTTATGGAGAAAAGGCAGGAGCAGAAAACATTGCAAAAGATAGTGATGTGACTGCGAAATGGACAAAAGATGACACAGATGCAACCAAAGGCGGAGACAGACCGATGTCTATGGTTGTGGATGGCAACAAGACAGATACTAACGGAAACTACGGTGAATTTGGTGCGGATAACAAAGCAGAATCTTCTTATATGCAGATTGATTTAGGAGAAGTGTGCGATGTAGATACATTGAATTTATATCGTTACTGGAATGGAAATCGTGTTTATGATCCATCTGTTATTTTAGTTGCAGAGGAAGAAGCTGATTTTAAAGACGGAACAGCGACAGTTGTATACAATGCAGATAAAGAGAAAATTCATGGGTTGAATGAAGCGTATTATAAAGATGTCAAGGATGAAACATATGAAGAAACTGCACAAGGTAAGTCGTGGAACTTACCGGAAAACACAAAAGCAAGATTTGTGCGCGTGTATATGCATGGAACATCAAACAACCAAGGAAATACAAACCATATCGTAGAGATGGAAGTGATCGGAACAAGACCTGACAAAGAAGAAGTGCCTGCAGTTGATCTTACAAAATTGATTGAGAGATTAACTGTGTTAGCAGCAGTGGATACGTCAAATGCAACAACAGACAGTGCGGCGGCATTTAAAGCACTTGTAAAAGAAGGATATGATCTTGTTGCATCTGGAGCAAAGACACAGGACGAAGTAGACGCTATGTTGAAGAAACTGGAAGGAGCAGAAAACAAACTGGTAGATACAAAAGCGCTGAAAAAAGCAATTGCAGATGCAGAAAAGAAAGTGGCAGAAAGTACAAAGACAAGTGCAGCAGCGACATTAGCAAAAATCGAAGAGGCAAAAGCACTTTTGAAAAATGGTACAACAGAAACGATGAATCAGATGATCAAGGCTTTGGAAGATGCCATGAAGACACTTGTTGCAAGAGGTGATGTGAAAGAACTGAAAGCATTGATCGACACATATGAAAAAGAAGAATTGAAAGAGGCAGATTATACAACTTCTACATGGAGTGCTTATGAGACAGCCTTGAACGCGGCAAATGCTATTGTTAAAGACAACAGTGACAGTGACCAGACACAGGTAGATGCAGCGAAGAAAGCGTTGGAGGATGCACATAAAGCATTGGGAAAACGCGGAAATACAGATGCATTGAAAGTGTTGGTTGAAGAGTACAAAGATTTAAAAGAAGCAGATTATACACATGACACATGGGTAGTATTTAAAGAAGCGTTTGATGCGGCAAAAGCAATTGTGGCAGACAACAGCGACAGCACCCAGGCGCAGGTGGATGCGGTAAAAGAAGCGTTGAAAAATGCTTATAATACATTGGAGGAGGCTCCGGAGAATCCACAGCTTGACACAAGCAGACTGAAAAAAGCAATTGCAAATGCAAAGGCGGTTGTCAAAGAGTCTTATACAACAGATTCTTACAATGCAATGAAAGTGGTTCTTGATGAGGCGGAAGACTTGTTGAAAGAAGAAGCTCAGGATCAGGATACAATTGATGCCAAGACAGAAGCGTTGAATGCGGCAATTGAAGCGTTGGTAAAACGAGGCGATGTAAAAGAACTTTCAGAATTGGTGAAAGCATACGAAGAAGAGAAACTGAATGAAGAAGTATATACAACTTCTACATGGAGTGTTTACCAGACAGCATTGGATGCAGCGAAAGCGATCATAACAGATAACAGCAATAGCGACCAAGAAAAGGTAGATGCAGCAAAAACAGCTTTAGAAGCAGCAAAAGAAGCGTTGGAAGAACGAGGCAATACAGACAGCCTTAAAGAGCTTGTGAAAGTATGTGAGGAACTGAAGGAAGAAGACTTTACAGCGGATACATGGAATGCGTTTGAGAAGGCGCTTGATGCAGCAAAAGCAATTGTTGAAGATAACAGTGACAGTAATCAGACACAAGTAGATGCAGCTAAAGAAGCGTTGCAGAAAGCAAAAGACGATCTGAAAGAAGCAGAAAAACCTGTTGATAAGAGCAAGGTGGAAGAAGCATATAACAAGTATAAAGATCTGAAAAATGATGGTTATACAGAAAACAGCTGGAAAACATTTAAGAATGCGCTTGATGCAGCAAAAGCAGTTTTAGAGTATGAAGATGCGACGGCAGAGCAGGTAGATGCAGCACTTGCACAATTAGAAAAAGCAGTCAGTGGATTGAAAAAAGCACCAATTGATGGAAGTGGAAACAATCAAGGTGGACAAAATAACAATCAGAAACCATCTACAGGTGGTTCAGGCTCAAACGGAAGTGTAAAAACAGGAGATTCTTCGGATGTAATGCTGTGGGGAATTTTTGCGGCAGCAGCTCTTATGGCTGGCGTAGTCGTAAAAAAGAAAAAAGCTTAGTGTAAAATCAAAAAGAGCAGAGGCGGGAAACCGCTTCTGCCCTTTTTCTAATCATTTCGCATAAGAATTGCTTTTTAAATATTAATTAAATATATATTATATACATAAACATAAATAAAAGGCACATCTACATTTTGATTCTGATTAAAGTTTTACGACATTGACTGCCTGAGGTCCTTTTGCACCTTCAGTTACTTCGAATTCTACTTCCTGACCTTCTTCTAAAGATTTGAAACCTTCCATGTTAAGTCCAGAATAGTGAACGAATACATCGTTTCCTGCTTCGTCGGAAATGAATCCGTAACCTTTTTGGTTGTTAAACCATTTTACTGTACCTTTGTTCATGTTGATACCTCCATAAAAATAAATAATAAAGTTGTATATTACTTGCGTAATATTGAATTAGATTAGCATAATTCTATATAAATGTCAATGTTTTTGAAAAAATATAATGAAAAATGCACAAATATAGGTTACAATAAGACGTAACAATGAAAATAAGGAGATAGAATATGAGAATTTCGACAAAAGGAACATATGCATTGGAAATAATTGTGGATCTTGCAATGCATTCTTCGGAAGAGCATTTAGAGCGGCTGAAAAATATTGCAGCACGGAGAGGTCTGTCTGAAAAGTATTTAGAGAGGATTGTCAAAGCAATGAAGAATGAGAATCTGATTTTGAGTACAAGAGGAGCAATGGGAGGATATCGTCTTGCGAGAAGACCGGAAGATATTACTGTTTTGGACGTGCTTCGCTCTGTGGAAGGAGAGCTTGCACCGGTGGAGTGTCTGACAAAAGAGACGAATTGCGGGATTGCGTGTGAGGATTGCTTGACACGAGGAGTCTGGGCAGATATGTGGAGAGAAATCTTGGGGGTTACGGAGAATGTCTCAGTGGCAGATATTACAAAAGAGGTAGTTGACAGAGCAGGAGAATAGGTGTATAACATAAAATATGTAATACTTAGCGAAGTGGTAGGAAAAGGAAAATTCTTATGAAAATATCGACAAAAGGAAGGTATGGACTGCGGGCGCTGGTAGACTTGGCAGTTCATGACAATGGAGAGCCAATTGCGTTGGCAAGTATTGCACAAAGGCAAAAACTGTCATTGAATTATCTGGAACAGGTCTTTAGTGTGCTTAGAAAGGCTGAAATTGTAAAAAGTCTCAAAGGGGTGCACGGGGGGTATCGTTTGGCAAAAAAGGCTGATGATATCACAGTGAAAGAAGTTTTGGAGGTACTGGAAGGAAAATTCTCGATTGTAGATAAATATGCACAAGAGAAGGGAACAGATGATGTGCATGCAGCAATTATAATCTTAGTCTGGGATCAGATTAATATACGGGTGAATCAGTTGTTGGAGGAGAGGACATTGAAGCAGTTAATGACATCGTTTGCCGATGAAAACAGAAGGCAGAAGTCTATTTGAAGGAGGAATTACGATGGGAAAAGTATATCAAAACATGACGGAATTAATTGGGCATACACCTCTTTTAGAAGTGCAGAATATCGAATCAGAGCTTGGGTTAAAAGCAAAGCTCCTGGTGAAATTAGAGTTGTTTAATCCGGCGGGGAGTGTAAAAGACCGTGTTGCGAAAAATATGGTGGTGGAGGCTGAACGTCAGGGAATCCTAAAGAATGGAGGGACAATCATCGAACCTACAAGTGGAAATACCGGAATTGGTCTTGCGTCCATTGCGGCATCAAAGGGTTATCGTGCGATCTTTACAATGCCTGAGACGATGAGTGTAGAACGTCGGAAACTTCTGCAAGGTTATGGCGCAGAGATTGTTCTGACAGATGGGAAAAAAGGGATGGCTGGAGCGATTGCAAAAGCCGAAGAGCTTGCGGAAGAAATTGACGGGGCAGTTGTTCTTGGTCAGTTTATAAACAAAGCGAATCCGGCTGCACATACCGTTTCTACCGGACCGGAGATATGGGAAGATACCGAAGGCAAGGTGGATATCTTCGTTGCGGGAGTCGGTACCGGTGGAACAATTACAGGAACCGGGGAGTATTTAAAAGAGAAAAATCCGGCGTTGAAGATAGTTGTAGTGGAGCCGGCGGCATCACCGGTGTTATCAGGAGGAAAACCGGGACCTCATGGTCTGCAGGGAATTGGAGCAGGGTTTGTTCCTGAAATTTTGAATACGGAGATTTATGACGAGATTGTGCAGGTGGAAAATGAGGAGGCATATGCGGCTTCCAGAATGCTTGCCCACAAAGAGGGGATACTGGTAGGAATTACATCCGGCGCAGCGCTTCACACGGCGATAGAGCTTGCAAAAAGAGAAGAGAATGCAGGAAAAACAATTGTGGCAATATTGCCGGATACGGGAGAACGATATTTGTCAACACCATTATTTGAGGTATAATTTTCAAGAAAAAAAGTCATTGTAAAGTATGATGCTTTGCAATGGCTTTTTTATGGCAATAAAGATTTTGCAGTATGCATAAAAAATAAAGTGGAAAATTGTGAATTATTTTGAATGAAAATGATTGACTTTGAATGAAAATGAATTTAAAATAGATTTAGAAGAGAGGTGTAAATATGCTGGCGGAAGAACGGTTTAACCGGATATTAAATATTGTAGAAGAAAAGAAAAGTGTCACAGTGACGGAATTGACAGAACTTTTGGATACTTCCGAATCTACGATACGAAGGGATCTGACAACGCTGGATAAGCGGAAAAAGCTGATTAAGGTGCATGGAGGTGCGACGGCAGTCGATATGGAATATATGACAAAAGACTCTTCGGTCTCTGTGAGACAGGATTTGAATAGAGAAGAGAAGATAAAGATTGGAAAATATGCAGCCGGATTAATCAGAAAAGATGATTTTGTCTATATCGATGCAGGAACAAGTACAGAATATCTTGTGGAGCAGATTTTGGAAAAGGAAGCAGTCTATGTGACGAATGGAATTTCTCATGCAAGAAAATTGCTGCATAAGGGATGCAGAGTATTTTTGCTCGGCGGAGAGCTGAAGAAAGAGACAGAGGCGTTGATCGGGGCGGAAGCATTGGAAAGCTTGGGGAAATATAATTTCACAAAAGGATTTTTGGGTGCGAATGGGATTCATAATGAATATGGAATCACTACGCCGGATCTTAATGAAGCTGCTGTGAAAGAAAGAGCGTTCAGACAATGCAGGAAAAAATATATTCTTGCAGATTCTTCTAAAATCGGACAGATTTCGCTTATTAAATTTGCGGAACTGAAAGAGGCGGAGGTAATCACAACTAAGCTGAAGCAGGGAATCTATCAAAAGTATAAAAATATTGTGGAGGTGGATGAAGCATGATTTACACGGTAACATTTAACCCGTCTTTGGACTATGTGATTCAGGTGGATGATCTGACACTTGGGAAAGTCAACAGGACAACCAAAGAGGTGATATTCCCGGGAGGAAAAGGTGTGAATGTGTCGGTTATTCTCTCTAATCTGGGAATTAAGAGCAAAGCACTTGGGTTTATCGCAGGGTTTACCGGAAAGCAGTTGGAAAAGATGTTGACAGACTTTGGATGCTACACAGACTTTATTGAGTTGCAGGAAGGTCTGACTCGCATTAATGTGAAGATGAAGTCGAATGAGGAAAGCGAGATCAATGGGCAGGGACCGGATATCAGTGATGCAGCAATTGCGGAGTTATTTGAAAAACTGGATTGTCTGAAAAATGGGGATATCTTAGTGCTTGCGGGCAGTATTCCGAACACATTGCCAGAGGATATCTATGAGAGTATCATGGAGAGACTACAGACAAAAGGCGTTCGTATCGTGGTGGATGCAACAAAAGATTTGTTGTTGAATGTTCTGAAGTATCATCCGTTTCTGATCAAGCCGAATAATCATGAGCTTGGAGAGATGTTTGGTGTCACATTAAAGACGGATGAGGATATTATCACCTATGCGAAGAAGCTTCAGGAAAAAGGAGCGAGAAATGTATTGATATCTATGGCAGGTGACGGGGCAATTCTGATCACTGAGGATGGAGAGATTCATAAAGGACTTCCTCCGAAAGGAGAAGTGGTGAACTCGGTGGGAGCAGGAGATTCGATGGTTGCAGGATTTTTGACAGGATATCTGAATACAGGAGACTATGAAAAGGCATTTAAAT
>PPYE01740853.1_pt1 | contig 10690 bp, 10 predicted proteins | sample 1559881 | NCBI WGS metagenome assembly PPYE01 (sample SAMN08240022, study PRJNA423297) | Human gut metagenome, whole genome shotgun sequencing project.
GCAGGTTGATGGTCACCACGCCCTGGTTGAACCGGCCGTAGTACTTGTGCTTGCCGGGCTCGTAGTTGCCGGCGTTGGCAATGTTGCCGATGCCCGCGTCGGTAAACCGGTCCGGCGTCAGGAAGGAGCGGCAGCCCATGCAGGTGTACACGTCGCCCTTGAGCTCCAGCATCTTCTTGGCGGAGATATAGTCGGGCACCATCCGCCGGGCGGTGCACTTGGCGGCCAGCTTCGTCAGGTAGTAGTAAGGAGAATCCTCGTGGATGTTGTCCTCTTCCAGCACGTAAATGAGCTTGGGGAAGGCGGGGGTGATCCACACGCCGTCCTCGTTCTTCACGCCCTGGTAGCGCTGCTCCAGCGTCTCTTCAATGATGAGGGCCAGATCCTTGCGCTCCTGGTCGTTCTTGGCCTCGCCCAGGTACATGAATACGGTCACGAAGGGAGCCTGTCCGTTGGTGGTCAGCAGGGTGAGCACCTGGTACTGGATGGTCTGCACGCCCCGGCGCACCTCGTCCCGCAGGCGGGTCTCCACCAGCTGATGCATCTTCTCCTCGCTGGGCTGAATGCCAAGGGTCTCCATCTCCTGCTCCACGATCTTGCGGATCTTTTTGCGGCTCACATCCACAAAGGGGGCCAGATGGGCCAGAGAGATGGACTGGCCGCCGTACTGGTTGGAGGCCACCTGGGCAATGATCTGGGTGGCGATGTTGCAGGCGGTGGAGAAGCTGTGGGGCCGCTCGATAAGGGTGCCGGTGATGACGGTGCCGTTTTGCAGCATGTCCTCCAGGTTCACCAGGTCACAGTTGTGCATGTGCTGGGCGTAATAGTCGGAGTCGTGGAAGTGGATGATGCCCTCCTTGTGGGCCTCCACGATATCCGGAGGCAGCAGCAACCGCTCGCTCAGATCCCGGCTCACCTCGCCGGCCATATAGTCCCGCTGGGTGGAGTTGACCACCGGGTTTTTGTTGGAGTTTTCCTGCTTGGCCTCCTCGTTGCAGCACTCGATGAGGCTGAGGATCTTCTCATCGGTGGTATTGCTGCGGCGGACCAGGGAGCGGGTATAGCGGTAGGTGACGTAGTGCTTGGCCACCTCGTAGGCCCCGTGGGCCATGATCTGATACTCCACCAGGTCCTGGATCTCCTCCACGGAGGGAGCGCGGTTCATCTTCAGGCAGCTGAGCTCCACAAATTCCGCGATCCGCCGGATCTGCAGCGGCGTCAGACGGGCCTCCTCCCCCACGCTGTCGTTGGCTTTGGACACAGCGGAAACGATCTTGTCGATGTCAAAATCCACCTCTGTGCCGTTTCGTTTGATGACTGTCATATGTTCCCTCCGTCTTTCCGTGTTCCCTCTCCTATGTTGTGTTGGCTCTATTGTAACACACAAGATATCGTGTCAAAGTTGCTTTTACCACTTCCGCCCGGCTTTTTGTCCGGGCGCAGCACGATGACTATCATCGCAAATCCGGAGCCGTTTGTAAATCGGGAAGTTTCATAGAAATCTTTTCTTTTTTTGTACATGTTTTTCTTCTTCCGGCATGAACCAAACAAAAACCGCCGGGCCGCGTTACGCGGCCCGGCAGAAGCGGCATATTCGGTTGTCAGTCTGTCACTGCACGCCTTCCCGGCGCAGCAGCTCCAGGATCTTGGCGTCGTCCTCCACGGTGGCGTTGGGCATGGGGAAGGTGCCGGCGCTGGTGGCGGCGATGCCCCGCAGCTTGCAGGCCTCCTTGATGACCGGCAGGAAGGGGCTGCGGACGGTGTAGAGGTCCATGAGCCGGTCGATGGACTGCTGGCCCTTGGCGATGCCGGCCAGGTCGTTTTCCCGGAATGCCTTCACCCAGGCAGAGCAGATCTCGGGCACCACGTTGCTCAGCGCGCCGATGCAGCCGTTGCCGCCCGCCAGCACGTTGTGGGCGAAGTTGTCGTCGAAGCCGGAGTAGATCTCAAAGGTAGGGATGTGGGACTTGACCACCTTGATCAGCTCCCGGGTGTGGTCCATACCGGAGATGGTGTCCTTCATGCCCACGATGTTGGGATGGATCTTGGCCAGGGACAGGACCGTCTCGGCGGGGATGGTGTAGCCGGTGTTGTCGGGGAAGTTATAGATGTAGATGTTGCCGTGGATCTGGCTGGCCAGACGATCGTAGTACTGCAGCAGGGCCTCGGCGCCGAAGTGGAAGTAATAGGGCGGCAGGATCATGACGGCGTCGGCGCCGGCATCCAGGCAGTAGTTGGAGAAGCTGACGATCTCGTCGGCCACCATGTGGCTGGTGCCGATGATGAGCTTGACCCGGTGGTCCACCGTCTCAATGGCGAACTTGGCCATCTGGCGGCGCTGGTCCATGGGCATGGCGAAAAATTCGCTGGAGCTGCCCTCCACCAGGATGCCGTCCACACCGTTTTCGATCAGGTTGTTGAACAGCTTTTCCTGGCTCACCAGATCCAGGGTGCCGTCCTCATTGAACAGGGTGATCGCAGGGGTCAGATATGCTGCGTTCATCGTAAATGCTCCTCTCTTTTTGTAGGGGCCTTGCCCCATTATTCCGTAATACGGAATAAAATTCCAAATCTTTTATACAAAAAAACAAATCTTGAAATCTGCTTCCAGTATAGTCCATTTTTGCTGTTTGTCAAGCACAAAATAAGAAAAAACGGACCCGCAAAAGCGGGTCCGTTTTGGGAAATGAGACGATATCAGACGAAGTTGCACACGCGGGCGATGGCCATCTCGGTGTAGCCCAGAGACTCGGCCTTGGTCTGCTTGCCGCAGGCCACTTCCTGGGTCAGCTTCAGTAGCTCGTTACCCAGCTCTTCCATGGTCTTGGTGCCATAGATCAGCGGGGAGGCGTCCACGTCGATGTTGTCCACCATGTTGGCATAGGTCAGCTTGTTGCCGGTGATCTTGATGACGGGAGCCAGGGGGTTACCGGTGGGGGTGCCGCGGCCGGTGGAGAACACCACGATCTGGGCACCGCCGGCCACCATGCCGGCCACGGAGGAAGGATCGTTGCCCGGGGTGTCCATGATGACCAGGCCCTGCTTGGCCTCGACCTGCTTGGCATAGTCATACACGGCATTGACGGGGCTGTGGCCGCCCTTGTGGATGCAGCCCAGGGACTTCTCCTCCAGGCAGGTCAGGCCGCCGGCCTTGTTGCCGGGAGAGGGGTTGCCCTCGCGGACTTCCTCGCCGACCAGCTGCAGAGCCTTCTCATAGCGGTGCACGATCTCGAAGATACGGTCGTGGACCTCGGGAGTCGCGGCGCGGCGGGCCAGGATGTGCTCGGCGCCGATGAACTCGGTGGTCTCGGACAGGATGGAGGTACCGCCCTCCTTGACGATCAGGTCGCTGAGCTGGCCGATCAGGGGGTTGGCAGCCAGGCCGCTGGTGGGGTCGGAGCCGCCGCACTCGGTGCCGATGATCAGCTCGGACATGGGGAACTCTTCCTTCTGGAGCATGGAAGCCTCTTCCACCATCTCCTTGGCATAGCGGACGGCCATGTCGATGGCCTTCAGGGTGCCGCCGGCCTCCTGGATGATGACCTGCTTGAGGGGCTTGTTGGTGCGCTGCTTAATGGCCTCCACAACCAGATCCATCTGGCAGTTCTCGCAGCCCAGGGACACGACCACAGTGCCGTAGACGTTGGGGTTGGCGGCGTAGCCGGCCATGACGTCCATGGTGAACTGCTGGTCGGAAGCCACCTGGGAGCAGCCCAGCTGGTTGTTGAAGGTGACAGAACCGACCACCTGCTGGGCAATGATGCGGGTGGTATCGGAGGCGCAGACGCTGGCAGGCAGGATCAAAACCTTGTTGCGGACGCCAACGCGGCCGTCAGGACGCTTGTAACCGTAGAAATTCATACTCGAATCCTCCTTTTCTCAGCCCTTGGCATCCAGGTTTTCCCGGTGCTCTTCCAGGTTGTGGCAGTGGACATGCTCGCCCATCTTGATGTCGCGGGCGGCCAGGCCGATGTGCTCACCGTACTTGCTGATGGGCTCGCCCTTGGCGATGTCGCAGGCAGCCAGCTTGTGGTAGATGGTGATGTCCTCCAGAGCGGTCAGGGTCTTCTCCGCGCCTTCGCACATGTAAGTAACGGTCTCTCCCTTCTTGATGGGCTCGATGGCAACGATGACGTTGTCCTTGGGCTCAACGATCATGGCATTCAGCATAGTGGAAATCTCCTTTCGATCCTCAGATTATCTTGGGAATGATTAAGCCTGTTTGGCAAACAGTTCTTTCTGGGCCTCGTCCTTGGGGAACCGGGGGCAGCCATACTTCTTGGCCCACCAGGAAGTGATGATGGGGACCAGGATGGCGGTCAGGATGGCAGAAGCGGCGACCTGAGAGGTAGCCACATCGGCCCACTGTGCCCAGGTGGGGTCGGCTTCCGCGATAACGGCGGGCACGGCCACGGCGTTACCGGCAGTGGTAGCCACAGCCCAGCCGGCATAGCCGGGACGGCGGCTGATGAACTTGTCGCACAGCACGATGAAGGCGCCGCCGACGAAGCAGGTGATCAGGCCCAGCAGGATGCCCTGAGCGCCGCCCTTGACGATGTTGGTCAGGTTCATGCCGGAGCCCAGGCAGAAGCCCACGAAGGGAAGCAGGATGCTGCCGGCGGGAGCCAGGAAGTCGGACAGGTCCTTATCCAGGTTGCCCAGGATCATACCCACCAGGATGGGGCCGATAGCGGCAACCAGAGCCATGAAGGGGATGTCGGCCAGGCCGCCGGCGCCCATGGCGATCATGGTCAGCATGGGACCGTCGTTGATGGCCAGCAGAGGCATGGCCGCCTGGTCGACGGTGTCGCCGTAGCTGTTCATCAGGGCCAGATACACAGAGCCGTTGGAGTTGGTGACAGCGGAGATGATGGCCAGAGCGCTCAGGCCCAGCAGGCCCTCGGCGCCGAACACCTTGCCCACGCCGATACCGATGGCGGCACCGATGATGAACTTGGAGATCAGCAGCACGCCGCCGCGCTTGATGACGCCGCCCATCTGACGGAACTGCAGCGTGGTGCCCAGGCAGAACAGCTGGATACCGATGGCGGTGTTGGCGCCGGCGCTGGTGAAGATGGCGGTGGTGAAGGAACCGATGTTGGTCACTTCAGGAATGAAGGTATTGATGACAGCACCCAGCAACATGGGCACGACCATCATACCTGCGGGGATCTTTTTCAGGAATCGCATGATCATGGGCTTTTTCCTCCTCGTTTTCTCGTTTCTCCCTGATACGCCTCGTTTCCAGAAATTCCGCATTACGGAATCTTATTCCAAAAAAAGAGGCGATACATACCCCCGCACACCGGGGGAATGTACTTTTCGTACACTGTATTTATAGCGTTTTTCAGTCAAGTTGTCAAGCAATTGTCTATTCTCCCACATTTTTCAGCAATAGTGCATGAACGATCCAAAACAAAACTGTAAAAAAAGTAAAAACAAAGACCCTCTTTGTTCAGAGGGTCTTTGTAACCGGATGACTCATGAGATAGTCCCGCCAGGCGGCGCAGCCCTTGGTGTTCAGATGCACCCCATCGGAGGTGAGCTCCGGGAGCAGGCATCCGTCCTCCCCCGTCACCGCCTCCGCCACATCCAGATAGGGGCAGTTCTTCTCCTCCGCCAGCTCCCGGAGCACATCGTTGAACTCCTGGATGCGGCGGTTATTGACATAGGTGCCCTTGGCGTCCTGGGCGGCGCTGACCGGCAGGATGGACTGGATGACCACCTGGGCGTCCGGATGGTCCTCACGGACCCGGTCGATGAGCTTGCCGTACTGGTCGCGGAACGTCTCCGTCCGGGGCCAGCCCAGCTCATTGACGCCCAGCATGATGTACACCTTGCCGCACTCCATGTCCGCCAGGGCATCCAGCATGGGCACCTTCCCCGCTTCCGCAGTCTGGGTGGGCTTGGTGAACACGGACTCCACTGTGGCTCCCACGGCGTAAAGGAACTCTCCTTCCGTCATGTTGCCGTAGAGGTACAATCCCTCCGTCCGGGAATCGCCCAGGAAGACCGCGTCGGAAAAATACTCCATGCCCACAGGCTCGCTCTGGGGCACCACCACGCTGACGTCCTCTTCCGCCTCCGCAGGCTCCTCCACCGGCAGCTCCGGCATGCGGGGCGTCTCCACGGGCGCAGTCTGGACGGACTTCTCCTCCGGCGCTGCCGCGTCGGATTCTCCGGCCCACTCTGCGGGGTGGTGCAGCACCCGCACAGGCTGCCGGAAGACCCCATTTTCGTCAGCGGGCTCCTCCGGCAGTGCCGCCGGCAGCTTGCCGGAAAACAAAAACGCCAAAGTCCCCGCCAGTACCATCAATCCCAATGCTTTGCCCAGCCCCCACCGGCGCCGTGCTGCTCTTTTTGATCTTTTCATCATGACCGCCCCTTCCCGTGTGGTTCCCTTCTATACTAATTAGACGGTTCTGGGCGGAAAAAGTCGAAACAAAAGATTGAAAATTCGGTATCAATTTTTTACAACCCCTTTACGGGCAAAAAAACGCCCCCGGCAAACACCGGGAACGCTCTTTTCATGAATGGATGCCGGAGGGCATATGCTTTACCCCCGCAGGCTTTCGGGATAATCTCCCCGCTGATGGAGCTTCCGCAGCTCTTCGGCCACCACGGCGCGGTCCTGCTGATAGGTCATGCCGAACCACTTGTCGGCGGAGTGGAGCACGGACACCTCCAGCTTTCCCGCCTTCATCTGCTGGTCCACCATCACCGGCAGCAGGCACTCGGCCTTGAGGTCCTCGCCCGCCTCGTTGCGCAGGAAGTTTTCAAAGTATTCCCGGAGGGCGGGGAAGATGCTGGGCATGAAGCCCCAGAAGTTCATGGACACCACCGTGTCCGGCGCCAGGGACTCGTCCCGGGCCAGGTCCCGCAGGGTGCCGTCCGGATAGAGCTGCACCTTCAGCGCCTCCCGCACAGACTGGAGCTTGCCGCCCGCCACGGTGCACACGCCCCGGGAGACCGTGCCGTGGAGACTGGCGGTATTTTTCAAAAGATAGCCCACCATGGTGGCCTTGCCCGTCTCGGGCAGGCGGATCAGCTCTTCATAAATGGTACGGTAGGCGTCGATGCCGTAGTAATCGTCGGCGTTGATGACGCAGCAGGGCTCGTGCACCACATCCGCCGCACACAGCAGGGCATGCACAGTGCCGAAGGGCTTCGTGCGCTCGGGGGGGATGTGATAAAAGTCCGGCACAGAGGAAAAATCCTGGAAGGCGTAGGCCACTTCCACAGGACTTCCGTCCCGGGCGGTCTTGCCTGCCAGATAGTCGCCGCACAGCCGGTGCATCATCTCCTCCATCTCCGGTTTGATGATGAACACGATCTTGTTGAACCCCGCCCGGATGGCGTCATAAATCGAGTATTCCATCAAGATCTCATGGTGGGGGCCGATGCCGTCCACCTGCTTGCTGCCGCCGTAGCGGGAACCCAGGCCCGCGGCCATGATGACCAGTGAAACTTTCATATCGTCTCTCCTACTCCCACGCCGCACCATGCGGCGCGTTTTGATAAGCCTACCATACCCCATTTCCCGGAAATTTGCAACTGCTCTTGACTTTTTTCACGGCCCGTTTATAATATGAAAACGATTTTCGTTTTCATATTGGAGGCAACGTATGTCCTATACCACCAAACAGCAGCAGGCGGTGCTGCGGTGTCTGGAGCAGCGGCAGGGAGAGCCCCTGACGGCGGCGGACCTTGCCCAGGCGCTGCGCCAGGACGGCTGCCCCGTGGGGCTGGCCACCATTTACCGCCAGTTGGAAAAGCTCACGCTCACCGGGCAGGTGCACAAGATCAACACGGCGGAGGGCGCCTTTTTCCATCTGTGCGGCCACGCCGGCGGCCACCGGGACTGCGTGCTGCTCAAGTGCAGCCGCTGCGGCCGGGTCCGCCATGTGGACTGCACCCATCTTCAGTCCCTGTACGACCACCTGGAGCGGGAGCATCACTTCCGCATCGACCCCCGGGGCACGGTGTTCACGGGGCTTTGCGAAAACTGTGCCGAGGAGGACGCCCATGGAACAAAATGAACTGATCGTCTGCCGGGACGTGTCTTTGGGCTATGAGGGCCAGAGCGTGCTGACCCATCTGGACCTGACCATCCGCACCGGGGACTACCTCTGCATCGTGGGCGACAACGGCTCCGGCAAGTCCACGCTGCTGCGGGGCCTTCTGGGCCTGCTGCCGCCCCAGTCCGGGCAGATCCTGCGCTCGCCGGAACTCCAGCGGGGCGCCATCGGGTATCTGCCCCAGCAGACCCGTGCCCAGCGGGACTTCCCTGCCACCGTGTACGAGGTGGTGCTCTCCGGCTGCCTCAACCAGCGGAAAAACCGCTTTTTCTACTCCGCCGCCCAGAAGTCCCAGGCGCTCATGAACATGGGCAAGCTGGGGGTTTTGGAGCTGAAGGACCAGTGCTACCGGGACCTGTCCGGCGGCCAGCAGCAGCGGGTGCTCCTGGCCCGGGCGCTGTGCGCCGCCAGCTCCCTGCTCATTCTGGATGAGCCCATCACCGGGCTGGACCCGGCTGCGGCCCAGGATCTTTACAAGACCCTGGCCTATCTCAATGAAAAAGAGCACATGGCCGTGGTCATGGTGACCCACGACCTGAAAGCGGCCCTCAAAAGCGCCCGCACCGTGCTGCACATCGGCCGCAGCAGCGTGTTCTCCGGCACGGTGGCGGAGTATCTGGCCTCCCCCCAGGGGCGGCGGTTCCGGGAGGTGGAATGATGTCTTTGAGCCTGATCTTCTCCTATCCCTTCATGCAGCGGGCCCTCATCGCCGGCGTGCTGGTGAGCCTGTGCGCGGCGCTGCTGGGCGTTTCTCTCGTGCTCAAGCGCTACTCCATGATCGGCGACGGCCTCAGCCATGTATCCTTCGGCGCCCTGGCCATCGCCGTGGCCCTGGGGGTGACGCCGCTGTACTTCTCCATCCCGGTGGTGATCCTGGCGGCCTTTTTCCTGCTGCGCATGGCCAGCCATCCCCGCTGGAACAGCGACGCGGCCATCGCCGTCATGAGCGCGTCGGCCCTGGCCGTCGGCATCATCGTCATCTCTCAGACCACCGGCATGACCACCGACGTGGATAACTACATGTTCGGCTCGGTGCTGGCCATGACGGAGGCGGATGTGGTACTGTCCGTGGCGCTGTGCATCGCCGTGCTGGTGCTGTTCATCCTCTTCTACCACAAGCTCTTCGCCGTCACCTTTGACGAGAACTTCTCCCGGGCCACAGGGCTGAAGGTGGACCGCTACAATACCCTGCTCTCCATCCTCACGGCCCTGACCATCGTGCTGGGCATGCGGATGATGGGCGCCATGCTCATCTCCTCCCTGGTCATCTTCCCCGCCCTGACGGCCATGCGGCTGTTCAAGAGCTTCCGGGGCGTAGTGGTGTGCGCCGCCGTCACATCCGTGGCCTGCTTCTGCACGGGCCTGGTGGCCTCCTTCACGCTGTCCACACCGGTGGGCGCATCGGTGGTGGTGGCGAACCTCACCTTGTTCCTGCTCTCCTGCCTGACGTCGGCCCTGCGCCGCCGCTGAAAGATACCGCTGGGTATGCCGTAAGCGCATATCCGGCGGTTTTTTACACAATATAATAAAGAAAACCGCAAGAAAGGGCTTGCGCTTTCTCCCCATCTGTGGTATGGTGTGTATGTTAGAAGAGTAAGGTGTGTGGAGTGGGCCAGTGGTCCGCTCTTTTTGTTGGCCTTTTTTGGCCGGTCAAATTTTGCATTTTTTGTAAAATAAAGGGGGATTTCCCATGAAGAAGATCACGGAGCTGACCGCGGAACTGGCCGCGCCCGCCATTGCCGAGCAGGGATGCACCCTCTGGGACGTGGAATACGTCAAGGAGGCGGGCACCTGGTATCTGCGCATCCTGCTGGACAAGGAGGGCGGCGTGGATATTCTGGACTGCGAGGCCGTCTCCCGCAAGGTCAGTGACCTTCTGGACGAGGCCGACCCCATCGAGGGAAGCTACACCCTGGAGGTGGGCTCTGCCGGCGCCGAGCGGGCCCTCAAGCGCCCCGGGGACTTTGCCCGCTTCCTGGGCAGCCCCGTGCTGGTGAAGCTCTACCGCAATCTGGACGGCCGCAAGGAGTTCGCCGGCCATCTCAAGGCCTATGACGAGGCCACCGGCGCCGTCACCATCACCGTGGGCACCCAGGAGCTGACCTTTGAGAAAAGGGACGTGGCTCTGGTGCGGCTGCGGGTGGAATTTTAAAACCGTTCCTGTTCGTTTGAAAAAGACGTATCAATAAAAGGAGAATCACGAATGAAAGGCAAAAAGCAAAAGGAGCCCGTCGGCTTCAACCCCGCGGAGATCTTCGCCGCCCTGGAACTGCTAGAGAAGGAGCGGGGCATCCCCCAGTCCTTCATGCTCGATAAGATCATCCAGGCCCTGACCACCGCCTACAAGCGGGATCACGACGGCGTGGAGAACGTGATCGTGGACGTGGACGAGGTGCGCCACACCATGAAGATGTTCGTGCAGAAGAACGTGGTGGCCGAGGAGGACTATGTGGACCCCGCCAATGAGATCCTGGTGGAGGAGGCCAAGCACATCTCCGCCCGCTATGAGGTGGGAGACGTCATCAACCTCCCCGTGGACACGGTGGAGTTCGGCCGCATCGCCGCCGGCAACGGCAAGCAGGTCATCATCCAGGGCCTGCGGGAGGCCGAGC
>PPYE01052414.1_pt1 | contig 10687 bp, 9 predicted proteins | sample 1559881 | NCBI WGS metagenome assembly PPYE01 (sample SAMN08240022, study PRJNA423297) | Human gut metagenome, whole genome shotgun sequencing project.
TATTGACAACATCATAGTCCTTTCCGTATTCTACAGGTCTATATTCGGCTGTCATTACCGATTCCCCGTCTTCAATATCCTCTTTCCATAAATAGATGTTCATATCAAGGCTCGTCGCATATCCCCTGTCTGTGAAAAATTTTGTCGAATGAAAAGAATTATCCTTGTACTTGCTCTTCCCAGTTTGTCATATTACTCTTCCAATAATGTATGAATTATCTTGATAATTTTTTTCTGCTCTTTGATCGGAAGTTTTTCTATTTTATCTGTCATCTCATTGGTAACACCTGTAATTGAGTGTGCCACAACATCAATCAAAAGAGTATCTGCAGAAACATCTAATGCATTTGCAATTGCAACAAATGTATCCAATTTTGTAACTTTCAATCCTCTCTCTATTACACTCACATGCGTCGGACTTAAATTTACTAATGCAGCCAGTTCCTCTTGCGTGAGATTTTTTGCTTCTCGTGCTGATTTGATTCGCTGTCCTACTGCTTTCAAATCCATCGTAACACCTCCTCCAGAACGAATAATTGTTCTGGATTTAATATACTTGTGGATATCTTAAATATACAGAATCACAAAGCCAAGTTCTAATTCTACAGAACTACATTTCAAGATTTTCTTTACATATTCGTAAAAAAGTGTTATGCTTGAAGCAGTTAAATCAAAGGAGGTATCAAATCATGAAATCTCATAAATACTGGTCCCTAGGCGCACTTTTCTGTATGTTGGGATGCATTTATTCTGGAATCAGAAAATCTATGACTGCACATAAATACTTTGCCTATTCATCATTGCTTTGTATGGGCATGTCTATTTATTCCGGTCACAAACTGGTTTCTCCAAAGAAGAAAAAAATCACTGAATCAAACAATAGTGAAAATAATTGAACAAAAATTGACCTTTATTCATCAAGTCAAAACCACCGGCTGAGCCGGTGGCTTGAGTAAGCCCTAGAAGGGCATAATACTAGCAAAGCCCCTTAAGGGGCCACGAGCAAGCATCTTTCATCTGCATTACCTGCCCTACCGCTCTAACGAGCTATGTTGCAAAGTGCATCTTCTAAGATGACAATTTCTTTGTCATCTCGCTTCGCTCGAATCTTATAGCTAAAGCATTTTCTACTCCACCAGCGGAGCTGGTGGTTGTCGCTCGCTCAAGCTACCCAACAGCAAAAATGCCCACCAGCTTCAAGCCGGTGGACATTCTCTTACTTGTACCGTATTACAGGCAGTTGCTTTATCTTGCAGCCAACCTTTTTGTGCTCAAGTGCAAAAACCATATCTGGAGTGCGTTCAAAGAACCCTATGTCACGTTTCCAGCTTGTCCCACACTTGCAATGGAACAGCCCAATGAACTGCTGTTTCATCTTGCGCCCGCAGTTTGGGCAGATATGTTTACTTGCACCCATATTGCATTACTGGAGTTTGGCAAGGATTTCCTCAGTCGTCATACCGCTGGCCAGCAGCTTCTTCAGCACATCTTCTGCTTCGCCTTTCTTTGCTTCTTCTGCTGCCTTTGCTTCGGCGGCAGCTTTTTTATTTTCGGCTTTGGTAAGTTCCTTGGTGGCGGCTTTCAATTCTGCTTTCTTGACTTTCAGCTGCGTTTTCAGATTATCGAGATTTGCAGTCAGCGAGGCAACCTCAGATTCGATTTTTTCCTTTTCAGCAGTCTTTTCTGCAACGACGGCTGCATAATCAACGGCAGCTTTTACGGTACGGGTCTTGTTCTTGCTTCCCTTGGGTCTTGCCATGATAATGTCCTCCTATACGGTGAAATGATTTGATACTTATAAGTATATTTCCAAATAGTCAGAATTGCAATAGGTAACCTGAGCCGTTTTCAACTGCCAACGCAAATCTTATTCGGTATGTCCGAAAGTCGTTGCAAATGTATTCCTTCAATGGTAATGATCATGGAGATTACAACTCAAGGGCTACTTTGAGGCAAAATGCGGCGCTGATCTGTACGACGTGCTGGGCCACCCGGAGCTGAAATAATACCAAAACAACGAGAGGGCCGTTCCCCGGTTTGGGGAGCGGCCCTCTCGATCTATGCTGTTATATCGCGTTTTGCTGTGCCGTCAAAGCAGCTTCAGGCGGCGGGCGGCTATTGCCGCCCGGTACATATTATAATAAGGAAAGCCATAGTAACGATCTCACATTCCAGAATGAGTTGGTTGGTCCTGTATTGAATTCCTGGATTATACCACCAGACGGGAGCTCACACATCAAAGTCCAGATCTACTTCCAGGGTTCCTGCCCAGTCGCCTCCGTAGAATGTACACGCAGTCTTTAATGCCTGCATGGCAATCTCTTTACAGCTGATATCCTTAAAATAGCAATGTTTTTCATAGATGCAGCTTGCGATTGCTCTTCCAGAATCTGTGAGAACAAAGTCATAGTCCTGATTCATTTTGAGAAATCCGTTCTTTTTTAATAGAGCAACTGCATGACTAACGCTCGCTTTAGATACATTCATGTACTCAGCAACCTCTACTGAACGAACTGAACCATGTTGCGCTTCAAGAATAAAATCGTGAGTGCCGGTTACAGGCACCAGAAGATTCTGATCTGCAATACCATTCAGAATCATTCCATAGATTTCCTGCACACGCTGAGAATCAGAAGTGGAGTCCAATTCTGCGAAAATTTCAGGATTCTCAAAGAAAGCAGAGAACTGGCAGAGGATCGGATCACCCATAGCGCCAGGAGCCATATTGCTCATATCCGTTGCAGGGTCAAAGGAACCGCCAGCAGTATTGTAGAAGGTCAGATCATATTCGCCAGCCATCAAGGCTCCATACCAGGTGTTCATGTCTACTGCATCAATAGTAACATCGAAGCCGAGTTCTTTAAGAGAAGCTGCAATAGAAAGAACTGCATTGTCAATACTTGCAAGGCTCTGAGAATAGTTGAAATGAATGGCAAGAGAAGTTCCGTCTTTCTCCAGGATACCATCATCATTGGTATCCTCATAGCCGGCTTCCTTCATGAGCTGCTTTGCCTTTTCCATGTCAGTAGGATAGGTCTTAACCTCCACACCGCAGTTGGGCTTTTCATTCGTAAAGAGGGTTTCGGCAGCGGTCTCCAGGCCATCGAAAACAGAGGTTTCCAACTCCTGCTGATTAACAGCGTAGGATACTGCTTCCCTTACAAGAGGATCATTAAAGGGAGCCTTATTCAGGTTCATACCCAGATAACGGGTTTGGTTGGTGCTGTCATCCATGGCATGACCGAAAGCGGTATCCTGGGAAATCTCCGTGTAGCCTTCTGCGCTAAGTCTGCTGGAGCCGAGAATTGCATCGATTTCACCGTTGCGCAGAGCAAGAATTTTTGCAGCATTATCAGGAATCACTTTGACCTTGAACTCATCCACTTCAGGAGCTTCGCCCCAGTAGTAGGGATTGCGGATAAAGGTATAAGTGTCCCCCTCGACCCGGTCAAACATATAGGGACCAGTACCCATAGTTGCACTCACGCAATTCTCGTAAGCCTTTTCTACGCCGCCTTCAAAGGCTGCGGGATTCACAATACCAAGAGGCAGCGCCATGGTCAGATTGTCAAGAGCAGCGTAATAAGGGGTCTTCAAAGTCATTACAAAGGTTTTTTCATCCGGGGTTTCCAGCTTGTTAAACAAAGTAGTAAGCTTACCGAAGGCACCATTCTGGGGACCCAGATTGGTTACTACTGCTTCAAGGGTCATCTTTACTGCCTCGGAAGTCAGAGGAGTACCGTCAGAAAATTTGACACCATCACGCAGATGGAAGGTGTAAGTCTTGCCGTCATCACTGATTTCCCAGGTTTCAGCCAACTCGCCCTGGATCTTCCCGTTATCATCATAGCTTACCAGAGTGTTGTAAAAATTACGACTCCAGAATCCGGCACCGTAAGTGCTGGATACCATAGGCGTGATAACAGGATAGAAGCCTACAGAAAAGTCCCAATTCTCGGTGACAGTGATTGATACCGGCTCTGCATCGGTCTGAGAGGTGGATTCCTCCGGATTCTCGTCAGGGTTTGTGCCGCAAGCTGCCATAGCAAGGCACATCACAAGTGCGAGTCCGAAAGCTAAAAGTTTTTTCAGTTTCATGTACAAAATCTCCTTTATTTGTTTTTATAACATGCTTTTCAGCAGGGTATACATATTTATTGAATGGTTTAGCCCAGATATGGAGCAATAGAATGCAGCAGAAGCTTTGTATACGGATGTGTAAAGCAGTCTGTTGAACCGTGAAATGTACGGTCTTCGATAATCTTACCGCAACGCATCACCATCACACGGTCTGCAAGATATAGCGCAACATCCAGGTCATGGGTAATGAAAAAGCAAGTCATTTTTCGCTCCTGATGGAGTCGCTTCAGCAAATCAAGAATATGTTTACGAACCAGGACATCCAACCCACTGACTGCTTCATCAAAAATCAATACATCCGGTTGAGCAGCCAACGCTCTTGCAATACATACACGTTTTTGTTGTCCACCGGATAGCTCATGAGCTTTTCGCAGCTTGATTTCTTCGGGAAGCTCCATCATGGCAAGAAGATCATTGATTTCCCGTTCTTCTTCCTTTTTGGTGAGTTTTCTGAAATTGCGAATTGGCTCTGCAATGATTTGATATACCGTAAAGCGAGGGTCCATTGCTCCCTTGCCATCCTGAAGAATCAGCTGTATTTTAGATCGCAGTACCTGCTTTTGTTTGCCCCGGCAGAGGGAAATATTTTTTCCTTCAAACAGTACCTCACCAGAAGATGGAACCAGCAGACCGCACATGAGCTGAGCCAAAGTGCTTTTACCAGATCCGCTTTCTCCTACCAAAGCGCAAAATGAACCATCCTGAATAATAAAATCTACATGATCAACGGCCAGAAGCTCGTTGCTTGTGCCTTGTTCGTGAAATTCTTTTGATAGGTTGTTGACTTTAATCATGATTCCGCCCCTTTCGTGAAAGCACAGGAAAGGGAGTAAGCTTCAATCAGCGACCTTGTATAAGGTTCTGTGGTATGATCGAAGACAGATTGAACTTCACCGGATTCTATAATTTTTCCTTCTTTCATCACCAACACGTTTCCACCTAATTGAAGAGCTGTTGCGAAATCATGAGTTACCATAAGAATCCCAACTCCATTTGCTTTCATCTGCGAAAATAAATCTATGATTCCATTTCTGTGAATCACATCCAAAGCAGTTGTCGGCTCATCGGCAAGCACGAATTTTGCATCAAGCATCATAGCCATTGCGATAATGACACGCTGAAGCATTCCTCCGGAAAGCATATGGGGGTATGCTCTGTATACCCTGTCAGGATCATCTAACCCTACATCATGCAGAAGCTGCAGAATATAGTTGTAACGCTGCTGGCGGGATTTGTCGGAATGAAGCTGTAGTGTTTCATCCATCTGTCTGCCAATACGCATAGAAGGGTCCAATGCAGTCATTGGATTTTGCGGGATGTAGACAATCTGGTTTCCGTATATTCCTCGTCTCTGCTTTTCTGATGAATTCAAAAGATCAGTTTCGCCGAAGAAAACGGAACCCGACACCTCAAATTTTTTAGGGTCCAATAAGTTTAGCACCGCACTACAGGTCATTGTTTTGCCGCTGCCTGATTGGCCTAACAAGATTAAAGACTCTCCTTCTTTGATTGCAAAGGATATTTCAGAAACCAAGTTATCCGAGCCTGACCGCAGTTTAATGCTTAAACGATTGATTATAAGTGACGACATCATAGGCTGTCCTCCTCCGGTGTCAGGATATCACGGAGTGCTTCTCCAAACAAATTGAAGCCTGCTGCCGTTACGAAGATGCACAAGCCTGGATAGATCAGCAATTCCGGATGAGAGTAAAGCGCTGTCCTGGCATCATTTAACATGGCACCCCATTCCGGTGTGCCGGAGGGAAGGCGAACAAACCAAGCCCAGGTCGCTATCACAACAGAAACGGCAATGTTTTGGAGTCCGTTCCCCAGAACGCCTATGACAGCAATAGCAATGATAAGAGAAGGAAAAGCAATAAACACATCACAGAGTATAGTAATGAAATGGTCTGCTTTTTCTCCAGCACAGGCGCTAAAAGTACCGACAATCAGACCAATCACAGACAAAATCAGCAGCACCGGTAAACTGATTCCGATGGAATATCTGGCTCCATACAGCAGCCTTGATAAGGTACACCTGCCCAATTGATCTGTTCCAAGAGGGTATTCTGCGTCAGGCTGTGCATACTTTTGCGATAAATTCACCAATTCAGGGTCGTGAGGCGAAAAAGCAGGTGCTGCAATCGCAATCACAATCACAATAGCAATCAGGCACAGACCGATGATTGCCTGCGGCCTTTTGAGTAGCTTATGTATCATTTTCTTCCCTCACCATCCATGGACAAAGCAGACGGTTGATTATGTCTGCCATGAAATTTGCGACAACAAAAATTGCTGCAATGACGACTATACAGGTAGAAACTGCAATCGTATCTGCTGCAACCACACTGTCCACCAGATAAGTTCCGATTCCCTTGATTGAAAAAACACTTTCGATTACAGCCCCTCCGGCAATTAGAAAGCCGAATTGCTGAAAGAAAATTGTAACAACAGGCGGTAAGGCATTTCGCAGAATGTGACATACCAGAATTCTGTTGGCAGATAGTCCACGGGCTTTTGCAAACCGAACATAATCAGAAGATAATTCAGCCAGAAGAGAGGAACGCATAATTCGGATGAGTGAACACGAACTGGGAACCGCTAGGGCAAATGAAGGAAGTAAAAAGCCCCTCCAACCTGGACTTGGTAAGACACTGAACCATTTCAGATGAATCGCAAAGAACAGTAGAAGAAGGAATCCCAGCCAGAAAGTTGGCACACAAATACCGCAGATAGTAATGCCTCTGGTAACCTGATCGAAAAGGCGGTTCCGCTTTCTGGCGCAGAGCAAACTGATTGGAACGGTGAGTACGATAATCCATAGAATAGCCATCCCTACAAGAGATGTGGTCGTAGCCAGATACTTGTGCAAATCCTTTACAATCGGTTGATGAGTGGTCAAAGAAGTCCCAAGTTCTCCTGTAAACATTCCGGAAAGCCACTGAATATATCGCACAGGGAGAGGTTGATCCAATCCCATTTCCACCCGAATCATCTCAATCTGTTCCGGCGTAGGATTGGATACGCCTCGGTGTGCAATAATTTCTGCAGGATCTTTTCCGGACCAAGCAATCAACAAAAAACTATAGACAGACGCTGACGTTCTCCACCGGAGAGTTTGGTACCGTTTTCCCCGATTATTGTCTGGTAGGTGTCTGGTAGACGGCTGACAAACTCATTGCAACCAGCCAGTTTTGCAGCTCGTATTACTTCTTCGTCAGAAGCATCCAGCCGCCCAAGGCGAATATTTTCCATAATAGAAGTATTGAATAGAATGACTTCCTGAAAAACAATGGAGACATACTTAAACAAGCTATCAGTGTGAATTTCTCGTATGTCGGTTCCTCCGATTTGAACGGTGCCGGAATCTGCATCATATAGTCTGCTGATGAGCTTAAGCATTGTTGTTTTTCCGCAGCCGCTGGGACCGACCAATGCGGTTACCTGTCCTTGCTCCGCCGTAAAGGATGCATGGCGAATCACCTGGGTGTCTTTCTGGTAGGAAAAACAAACGTCCTTTATTTCTACATTGAAATCTGAGAGGACTGCCTTTTCTCCACCCTGAAGTTCATGATTCTTGATTTCACCAATCCTGGCGATTCTTGCATCCAAATAAAAGATTTCCGTCAGATAGAGCAAAACACCACCCATGGCCCCGCTGAGTTTCGCCGCCATAATAATATAGCCCAGAAGAATCAGGATACTTACCTGACCGGAGGCAAGCATCGAAAGGCCAACAGTTGCCGTGATTCCAATAGGAAGAATCGATAAAGTCTGGCCGATTGTAACAGGAATCGTCTGGGTGATCTGGGCTTTCCACTGAAGATTTTCTGACTCATCCAACTGCTGGTCCATTTGAGCTTCTACTTTTTCTTTCAACCCATAGCTTTTAATTTCCTGATTCAGTTCGATTGCATTCTGAAAGCTTTCGGAAATATCTCTCAACTTATCATAATGTTTATTTACATCTCTGACCTGCAGTTTCTTTGTCAGGAAAAGAACCGAAGCAGAAGCAAGAACGGGAAGCAATACACAGAGCCCTAATTTCCAATTCATGATCAGAAGGGCTGCGCTGATAACCAAAAAGTAAATTGCAAATCCTATGGTATTAGCCACTGCGTTCGCAAAAGCATGCTCAATCGAAGCCACATCTGCCATGATTGTTTGAGCAAGGTCAGACAAATTGTGCTTTGAAAAATAGGATAGGGGCAGCTTGGAAAGCTGTTCCGCCAAATCAATTCTTAAATTTGCAGATTCCTGGTAGGTTTCATCATAGGTCGTTTTATAGTTATAGTTAATAACTAAGTACATCACCAGGGTCGCTTGCCAACCTCCACTGATTTGCCTTGCAGTATACATCCTGAAAATCTTTATAACGTCCATTGTAGGCCATCAGCTCATTGTGGGTTCCTTGTTCCACAACTTTTCCATTCTGGACAAACAGGATCTGGTCTACATTCTGAATAGAGGACAGCCTGTGTGCAATCATGATAACTGTTTTGCCTCTCATCAGTTTTTGGAAAGCCTGCTGCAACTCGTATTCGTTTTCCGGATCTGCAGCTGCAGATGCCTCATCCATAATGATGATATTCGCATTCTTTAGAATAGCCCTTGCAATGGCGATCCTCTGCACCTCGCCACCGGAAAGGTATACGCCCTTTGCCCCGATGACGGTCATCTCTCGCTGGGAGAATTTGTCAAGAATAGATGTGCAGTTCGCTGCGTCAAGTGCATCCATAATCTGCTGCCGTGTTGCCTGAGAATTTCCGATTCGGACATTTTCGTAAATTGAGGTCTTCAGTAATTGACTGTGCTGGAAGACAAATGCTATGTTCTGGATGAGAGCTTTTTCAGAATAACTCTGAATGTTCTTTCCACCAATCAGAATCTCGCCGCCATCAACAGGATAAAATCCTGAAATCAGCTTTGCAATGGTAGATTTGCCTCCGCCGGAAGACCCGATAAGCGCATAAGTTTTATTCTGATGCAGTGTCAGGTTAAAATTCTTCAGCACGAAGGTGTCATCATATTTAAAGTCAACATGACGAAATTCAATATCGAAATTTTGGAAGTTCTCTTCGCTTCCATGCGGAAGCTTTGCCTGATCCATTGAAGCAGTCAGCTCATCAAGCTGATTCAGCGTATTTTGTGCGCCAAAGTTATCCTGCCCCGTAAACATAATCGATGTGAAAGAAGTAAATACAGCTCCGGAGAATACTGCAAAGAAAACAATCTTTGCCAAGATCAGCATGGCAGGTTCTCCATAGCTGATGAGTACAACTGCGGCTGGTACGGCAAAAGCATAAAACACGTTGAACAGAACCTGGAATCCAACATAGGGATTCTTACAACTGAGGCTATACTGATAGACGTACTGTTTGTACTCCTTGATCGAGTCAATCAGAGTTTTGTAATACTGTACAGTTACACCGAAGATTTTTATGATCTGCATTCCTCTGACATATTCTACTGTTGCCGCACTCATCAATAACTTTTCGAATCTCTCCAGAACTGTTGTGGTCAAAAAAGGAAGAAGAGGCATCCAATAATTTATGAAGCCCATTTTTTCTTAAGTTTGTTTCAAGCCGGAAGCCTAAATAGTGGGAACACGTTGCCGATGCAATGTTGAGGATGCCTCGTAAAATCATAAGTGCGACTACGATAATTGCATCATACATAGCCTTCTCATATGCGGGGATAACCAGAATGGACACAATGCATTGCCAGAGAAACCAATAAGCTCCCATATATGAGCAGACGGCAGCGGCAGACAATGCCATAGAAGAATATGCCCAAATTCTTTTATCCGGGACATATTGCAACAGTTTTTTATATAAACAACGAATTGACTTCAAATCCGAGCCTCCTTTTTGCTAAAAAACGGTTTGACAGACATCTGCTCTTTTATTATAATTAGTTGCGGATAACTGTAAAGGGCAAAACAGATATAAAGTCTGAACAAGGTACTAACAAATCTAACCGAGGTATCTTTGGAGGGGCCAATGATAGAAGTTAAACGAGAGGATTTCTTTGTTGAATCGATAAAGAATCCAATAGAGTACGGAACATATTATAAGATCAATCAGAAATATGGAATCGGATTTCAATGGACGAATGAGGTTCACCACGATTTCGTCATTACAGTGACAGACATACGATTTAATCAGGAAACCGTGGTTGGAGAACATATTGGGCCTGGATATGTACTTGCTCTCTATATTAGTGGCGCAGGAGATGAATTTTATCCGTATCAAAATGTTTCTCCGAATACATTGCGCTGTTATGAACCATCTGAAAAGTACAAAGCTATTTATCATCCTCAGATTCCATTAAGATGTATTACTGTGCAGTTTGACCAGGAATTTATTGATCAGTATCTCCAGGAAATTTCCGGTGATCTTGAAGTGAACTTTTCTGATTTCTTCAAAGAAAAAGGGAAATTTTATTTACCAAATGTCAATCGTGCTATGCAAAGCCTATATGAGTATCTGCTTTCCATGAAAGCGTCCAGAATTACAGTAGAAGCAAAAATATATGAAATCATCTC
>PPYE01455095.1_pt1 | contig 10685 bp, 5 predicted proteins | sample 1559881 | NCBI WGS metagenome assembly PPYE01 (sample SAMN08240022, study PRJNA423297) | Human gut metagenome, whole genome shotgun sequencing project.
GAGGAATACGTGCTTGATGTTACCCGTCGGGGTATCGAACTGCGGGGCGGTTCCGTAAGCGCTGTCCTGTACGGACTGCAAAGTTTGCGGCAACTGGCGTTCGAAAACCGAGGAACGATTCCCGTTGTACGGATTCACGACAAACCGTTTTTCGCCTATCGCGGAGCCATGCTCGACGTCTGCCGCCATTTTTCACCCATTGGCGAGGTCAAGCGGTTTATCGACATCCTTGCCCTGCACAAACTCAATGTCTTTCATTGGCATTTGACTGACGATCAGGGTTGGCGGATCGAGATTCGCCGTTACCCGGCTCTGACCCAAACCGGGTCCGTACGCCGCGGGACGGTTGTCGGCGACCATCGGACCTCTTCCGAGTATACGGACGAACCGTACGGCGGCTACTATACGCAGGACGAGATCCGCGAAGTCGTGGCCTATGCGGCCGAACGGGGTATTATGGTGATTCCCGAAATCGAGATGCCCGGTCATGCCGTGGCGGCATTGGCGGCTTATCCCTGGCTCGGGTGCACCGGAGGTCCTTATGAAGTGATGCGGACGTGGGGCGTGAGCGAGGACGTTCTGTGCATCGGCAAAGAGTCGACGCTCGGATTCCTGAAGGATGTGCTGACCGAAGTTCTCGAACTCTTTCCGTCGGAATATATTCACATCGGCGGGGATGAATCGCCGCGCAAACGCTGGAAATCGTGTCCGTTCTGTCAAGAACGTATCCGTCGGGAGGGGCTGCGGAACGAGGCCGAACTGCAAAGTTATCTGGTCCGCCGGATCGAGGAATGGCTCCGTGACCGCGGCCGCCGTCTGATCGGCTGGGACGAGATTCTCGAAGGCGGCGTATCGCAGGACGCTACCGTCATGTCGTGGCGCGGGACCCGTGGCGGCATCGAGGCGGCGCGACACGGCAATCGGGTCGTCATGGTTCCCTGCGATTACTTCTATTTCGATTACTATCAGACGCATGATCCGGCACGGGTCGAACGGGAAACGGTCGCCACGGGACGACCCGACGACGTTCCGTACGTAACCGTACGCCGGGCATACGAATTTTCGCCTTACGAAGGTCTCGACGGCGGTCAGCGACAGTGCATACTGGGCGTGCAGGGAAATATATGGCGGGAATATATGGTCGATTTCCGACAGGTCGAGCATATGCTGTTGCCCCGTTTGGCTGCGCTTGCCGAAGTGGCGTGGAGTTGCGATCGACGTGATTTTCCCGATTTTTCCCGTCGGCTGTTTCGCCTGAAGGAGTTGTACGATCAGGAAGGATACCGTTATGCCCCTTATTTTTTCAACGGAACCGATACCGTTCCGCAGTGACATGAATCATTAATAGCCAAACTGAAAAAATGAATAAATCGATTTTTATAATTGCAGTCAGCCTGCTGTTTGCGGTCGGAACCGCAGTCGGGCGGCCGGCACCCGATAAAAAGACGCGGTACATCGTTCTGGCCGAGCAGGCCCGGCATTATGTGGCGATCGCCGATGCTGCGACGCAGCGGATCGTATGGACGTGGGATGTTTCGAAATCCGGACTCCCTGCCGAACACCGGAACTGGTTCAACTGCCCGACGGAGATCAAGCCCGTCTACGGCGGGCTGTGTATTCTCGTCGTCTCGAACGGCGGCATCGGACTGATCCGCATCGCTGACCACCGGATGATCTGGTATGCCGCCAGCGGCGGCGGATTTCCGCATTCGGCCGAAGTATTGCCCGACGGTAACATCGCTGTGGCTTGCAGCACCAGTAACACGCCGGCTGGCGACAAACTCAAGATCTACCGGGTGGACTACGACCGTTTCCCGGCAACCGAGGCCGTCGCAGTCTATCCGCTCAAGTCGGGCCATAATGTCGTCTGGGACCGGAAGAACAAGGTGTTATGGGCAACAGCTTACACGACGCTCAATGCTTATGCTTACGGGCTGAAGGAGGGAGTTCCCGCCCTGACGCTTTGCGAATCGCTTCCGCTGCCCGACGGCGGCGCGGACCCGCACGATCTGTTCCCGGCTTACGGCGAGCGTAAATTGTGGCTGACGACTTCCGAACGGCTCTATAAGTTCGATCCGAAACGCAAACGCTTCGACGAGGTCGTCGTAGCCGAAGAGCTTCGACACTTGAAGAGTGCCTCGTCGGGCCCTTCCGGCTATCCGACCATCGTGCTGCGGCCGACCGAACAATGGTGGTCCAATGCGTTGGTCGCCATCGACGGAACTCCCGTATACACGGGCCCCGAATATTTCAAGATTTACAAAGGCCGATGGCTGTTGGACAATACGTTCAGTTATCCGAAAAATCATCGGCTTCCGGCAAAACGATAACCGAAATATCCGCATCGAATGAAAAAATTGATGATGTCGCTGATCGCAGGATCGGCGGTACTGACGCTTTTTGCGCAAGTGCGGCACAGCGAGCCGCAAATTCCCGTACGGCCGACACTCGAAGAGGAGGGGTCGTTCTCCATGATTCTGATACCCGACCCGCAGAGCCAGATCAAATTCGCCGCCAACCAGCCGTTGTTCGAACTGATGACGGCGTGGGTCGCTCAAAATATCGATCGGCTGCGAATTCGGGCCGCACTGTTCACCGGTGACATGGTGGAACAGAACGATCAGCTTACAGGCGGCGATCCCGTGCATTTCCACAACGGCGACCAGACGTCGCGGCAGCAATGGAGTGCCGTTTCACGAGCCTTGGAACGGCTGGACGGCCGGATTCCCTATATCGTTTGTCAGGGGAATCACGACGTGGGCTACGTTGCGGCGGAAAATCGTCTTTCGATGATGCCGCAGTACATCTATCCCGAACGCAATACCGAGATCGTCGCGCATCTGGCCGCTGCCGGCCTCAATCACGAAAATGTTCATACGCTGGAGAATGCCGCCTATGAATTCCATGATGCGGCGTGGGGCGATCTGCTGGTGATCGCTTTCGAATTCGCGCCCCGCGACGAGGCGCTCGACTGGGCGCGCGGTCTGATCGAGTCGGAAAAATACCGCAACCACCGGGTAATCGTTCTGACCCATTCGTTTCTCGATACGGACGGCAGTCGCAAAAAAGGCGAGGGCTACAAACTTACGCCCCGAAACTGGCCGCAGGCCGTTTGGGAGAAACTGGTCTATCCTTCGAAGAACATTTGTCTGGTGCTCTGCGGCCATACGGGGACTCCTCCGAAGATCGACATGGAGGGCGGTGCCGACGGAGTTGCCGGGATCGATTACCGGACGACTTCGGCTTATCGTGTGGACCGGGCGGCCGATGGGCGCCGGATTCCCCAGATGATGTTCAACTCGCAGGCCGGCGACGGCGGCTGGTTCGGCAACGGCGGCGACTGCTGGCTGCGGATTTTAGAGTTCAGGCCCGACGGACGGACGATTGGCGTGCGGACCTTTTCGCCGTTGTTCGCCCTGTCGCGCATCACGGCGCGGAATGCCTGGCGGACGGCCGATTACGACCGGTTCGATATACGGATCGACGATTTGAAAAAGTAAAAAAGATGAATGGTAGATTTTTAGCATGTTGTCTGCTTGTTCTGGCCGTCGTGCCGGCATCCGGACAGCGCTGGCAGATCGGAACAGATCAGCGTCATATCGTTTGGCGGCCCGGATCCGATCTTCCGCATGAGGACTGTGTGGAGATGACCGGCGAGGCGACTTCCCTCGTTTTGCGGTGGGGTGTCGACGAGCGGGGAGCGTTCCGCGAAGAGCGTTCCCTGGTCTTTCCCTTGCTGCGTACCGTTCCGAACGATACGCATGCCAGCCTCGTGTTCCGTATGGCGACCGACATACCGTCATTGCTGAGCGTGGACGGCTTCGCCCTGCAGTCGGAAACGGTGGAGCAGGTGCGGTTCGATGGAGTGATGGAGGTGCGCAGTACGTGGCGAACAGGGCGGTCGAAACTGGGATTGGTGTCGGACTATGCTTCCGAACCTGCCGTGACGATGACCCGGACTATTTTTCCTTCCCGGACCCTGCCGTTGACAAGCGAGCGTTATGTGCTGCGCAACAGCAGCCCGAACCGCACGCGTACGATCTATATCCCGGAATATATGCAGACGTTCGAAACCGATCCTGCGAAAGGCGTGGAGGGCAGTTACGTCCTGCGGGCCGATATTTCGGGCAGCGGACGTTTCGAGGTCGCACCCGGCGATTCGGTGGCTTTCGATGCGGTGTTTCAGGCATACCGCAAAGGTGAAAATCCCCGACGTCCGGACGTCGCCGCGGAGCTGGCTGCGCGCCGTGCGTTCATACGGGAGGACATCGGACACAGCCTTGTGCTCGAAACGCCCGATTCGGTGCTGAATACGGCGTTCCATTTTTCCAAACTCCGGGCTGCCGAAAGCATCATCCGAACGCGGGGCGGATATATGCACGCTCCCGGCGGCGAGGTTTTCTATGCGGCGGTATGGACCAACGACCAGTGCGAATACGTGATTCCGTTCTTTCCTTTTCTGGGTTATGCGACGGCCAATGAATCGGCCATCAACACATTCCGCCATTTCGCTCGTTTCATGAATGCCGACTATCGGCCTCTGCCCAGTTCGATCATCGCCGAGGGTACGGATATCTGGAATGGGGCGGGAGACCGCGGCGATGCTGCAATGTGTGCGAACGGGGCAGCCCGTTATGCCCTTGCGCGTGCCGACCGCACCGAAGCTGAAGAGTTGTGGCCGTTAGTCGAATGGTGTCTGGAGTATTGCCGTCGCAACCGGACCGCCGACGGAGTCGTGGCGTCGGATTCCGACGAACTGGAAGGGCGTTTCCCTGTCGGCCGGACCAATCTGGCCACCTCTGCGCTCTATTACGACGCGCTGTTGTCGGCTGCTGCACTGGGCCGGGAAATCGGTGTGAAACCGTCGCAGACGAACGCCTATTTGCGTCAGGCCCGGGAGCTGGCCGCGGCCATCGAACGGTTTTTCGGCCGTGACGTGGCCGGTTATCATGCCTACCGCTATTCGGAAATCAACGATAAACTGCGCGCCTGGATCTGCATGCCTCTCGTCGTCGGTCTTTCCGAACGTCGTGAGGGGACGGTTGCCGCGCTGCTCGGCCCCGAACTCCATACGGAGGACGGCCTGCTGACGGAACAGGGCGATTCGGTTTTCTGGGATCGCTCGACGCTCTATGCCCTGCGGGGTATTTTCCGGGCAGGCTGCGCCGATAAGGCGGGCGATTTTTTGCATCGGTTTACAGCTCGGCGCCTTACGGGCGATCATGTCCCCTATTTTATCGAGGCATGGCCCGAAGGCTCCGGTTCGATGCGGCAGCTTTCTGCCGAGAGCGGCCTCTACTGCCGTATTTTTACCGAAGGATTGTTCGGCATTCGTCCGACGGGATTCAGATCTTTTGAGATGACTCCTTCGTTGCCGGCCGCTTGGGATCGTGCGGCCTTGCGCCATATACGGGCTTTCGGGAGCGATTTCGACCTCGAAATCGAGCGTGTTGCGTCCGACAGGCTCCGCGTCACGCTTCGCCGGCAGGATAAGAACCCGCAAATCCATATCCTGAAGTCCGGCATGACACTTCGTATTTCGCTTAAATAATGTTTCATATGATTGTAAGGAAAATTTTCAGTTTATTGTCCCTCGTCCTCTCATGCGCAGCGATGGGGCAGACGATTACACCCGAAATAGAAAAGCGTGCCCTTGAGTTGGTTGCGCAAATGACACTCGAAGAAAAACTTGCCTATATCGGTGGCTACAACGGTTTTTTTATTCGGCCCATTCCCCGGTTGGGGATTCCGGAGATACGTATGGCCGATGGCCCCCAAGGGGTTCGCAACGACACTCACAGTACGATGTATCCATGCGGTATCGCGGCTGCCGCGACATGGAACCGGGAATTGGCCCGGACTTACGGCCATTCACTCGGTCAGGACGCCCGGGCACGGGGTGTCCATATCATGCTTGGCCCCGGGGTGAATATCTATCGCTCGCCGCTTTGTGGACGCAATTACGAATATTATGGCGAGGATCCCTTTCTGACGTCCGAAACGGCCGTGGCGTATATCGAAGGTATGCAGGCGGCCGGTGTAATGGCGACGATCAAGCATTTTTGCGGCAATAATCAGGAGTGGAACCGTCATAACGTTTCTTCCGATATTGATGAGCGGACGCTTCACGAAATCTACCTGCCGGCGTTTCGCAAAGCTGTACAGAAAGCCCGAGTCGGCGCTGTGATGTCGAGCTATAATCCGGTTAACAGCATACATACCACCGAAAGCCGCGAACTGATTATCGACGTACTGCGGGAAAAGTGGAATTTTAAGGGTATCTACATGTCCGACTGGACTGCGACCTATTCGACTGTCGGAGCAGCCAATAACGGTTTGGACCTTGAGATGTCGTGGGGCCAGTTCATGAATCCGGATAAATTGCGTACGGCCTTGGCGACGGGAACTGTGACGGAGGAGACGATCGATGAAAAATGCCGTCATATCGTGCAGACGCTCATAGCTTTCGGGTTCTTCGATCGGGAGCAGCGGGATTGGTCGATCCCCGAAAAAAATCCCGTCTCTTCGGAAACGGCGCTCGCCGTGGCGCGCGAAGCCGTAGTATTGCTTAAAAACGATGGCGATATGCTGCCTTTCTCTCGAAAGATACGGAATGTGGTTGTGATGGGGCCCAATGCGACTAATATCCCTACGGGCGGAGGCAGCGGATTTGTTATGCCCTTTGAAACCGTATCTGTGGCAGAGGGGATTCGCAATGCAGATAAGCGCATCCGCATGAAGGTATTGGCACCTGAACTGTCTGTGGATTTAACGGCTCGGGGGTGTTTCTTTACGCCGGATGGCAAACCCGGATTGCGAGGGGAATTTTTCGCCAATCCGAAACTTGAAGGGAACGCCGTCGGAACGGTCGATGCCACTGCAATCGACTTTTTCTGGCAGAATGCTCCGATGGAGGGTGTGCCTGCTACGCAGTTCTCGGCACGTTGGACGGGAACGTTCATTCCGTCGGTTACGGGGCAGGCAGTCTTTCAGATCAGCGGTGATGACGGTTACCGACTTTATATCGACGATCGGGAGATTATTGCCGATTGGTACGACCATTTTATCACAATGAAGCGCGCATCGGTGGATGTCGAGGCGGGCAAAAGCTACAAGGTGCGTTTGGAATATTACAATGCCTGGGATTCCGGGACTCTCCGGATGTGCAGCGCTTGTCATTCGCCTATTTTACCGCAGCAGGAGATCGAATCGGCTGATGCCGTCATCTATTGTGCCGGCTTCGACTCTTCGACCGAAGGCGAGAATTGCGATCGTCCGTTCTCGCTGCCGCAACAGCAGTTGAAGGAGATTGCCGAAGCGGCGATGCTCAATCCTAATCTGATTGTGGTGGTCAATGCCGGCGGCGGGGTTGATTTCACACCAATAGTCGATAAGGCGCGTGCCGTGCTTATGGCCTGGTATCCGGGACAAGAAGGCGGTCGTGCGATTGCCGAGATCCTGACCGGTCGGATCAATCCCAGCGGGCGTCTTCCGATTACGGTAGAGCGTCGGGCGGAGGATAATCCGACGTTTGACAGCTATCGTGCGAACGTTGCTCAGGTTTACAACAGCCCGCTACGAGTCAGTTATGACGAAGGCGTTTTCGTTGGATACAGAGGATACGATCGGGCGGGCACCGAACCGATGTACCCGTTCGGCTACGGACTCTCCTATACGACTTTCGATTATGCGAATCTGAAGATGGAACGACTGGATGACGGGAATGTCGTGGTATCATTCGAGGTGACGAATACTGGTCGTTTCGCTGGTTCCGAGGTGGCGCAACTTTATGTTGGTGATGAGGTGGCCAGTGTTCCTCGCCCTGAAAAAGAGTTGAAGGGATATGAAAAGGTGCGGCTCGAACCCGGTGAAACGAAAAGTGTGGAGATTCGTCTGTCACCGGACGCCTTTGCTTTTTACGATATGAACCGCCATGATTTCGTGGTCGAACCGGGTGATTTCACGATTTCGGTCGGCGCTTCATCGCGGGATATTCGATTGAGCGAAAAGATTCGGATCGACTGATTGACAGCCTTACCCTTTTCTGTATCTCCAGCAGGAATTTGTAATGTTATCATTAAATAAGTTTTACATAATCTGATTTACTGCGGGTTTGGAAGATGGTCCCGAGCAGATATTTTTTGTCGAGTACTAACCGAATGGTTGATTGATTATGAAAACACGTTTTGGTATTCCGTTTTTTTTATTGATTGCAAGTTGTAGTTCGGATCCGACTGTCATGTCTGATGACTTTGTTGCAGGTCAATGTTATGACTTGACTGGTGATCCGACAACCGTGGGAATGCATTATCTGGAGTTTGCTGATGGTGGTGCCCCTTTTACCGAGGGTTTCTATTATGGTGGAGCGGAAAAAACATATAAAGTCCATGCCAATATTCCGTGGAAAGTTTCGACTAATCGCCGGGAAGCCGTAATTACAATCGTCGATAATGAGACATTTAAAGTAAAATTGCCCAAATCAATTGCTTGTGCGCCAAGGACACTTACGGTTACACTTTCTCCTTCAACAGAGATTTCAGAGGTGAGCCCGAAAACTTTCAGCACCGTGTGGGGATCTCCCGTTTGGAGTGGGGGTGATGGTTGGAGCCTTGACAGCGAAACGGGTTCGGCAACACTCACGATAAATAATGCGGCTGGTCGTCTTTTTTCTATTGATAAATATAAATACGGTTATTTCGAATGGACATTTTCGAACGTGAATATTTCTCAAGGGGATTTGTCTATTGTCGGCGGTAAGATAAATACTAATAATGAGCCTTATCTTATGTTCTCATACGGCAACAAAAATGCATACACAGCCTATGGTATGGTCAACAACCCGACAAAAATTTATTTTGGGAATGATAACGGTTGGCTTCCGCTCTATACAGCGATCTTCCAAGCAGGGTATCCGACTATCAATAATCTTAAAAAAATCCGGTTAATGATTACGCCATACGATGGAAAGGGTGGAAACTATGCTAAAGGCATTAGACGGCGTATTTGGATCAATGATGTATTGGTAATTGATGATTGGAATGGAGGTGATATTTGGCAAGGGACTCATGATGGGTTACCATACGATTTTGGTATTGATTCCGGTACGGGCATGATAACTTGCAATACGTTTGTCGCCGATCCTAATTATTGGAATTATTCCATACCCTCGGAGACCGAAAACGAAATTATTTTCTACGATGATTTCGACCAGGCAGACGGGTTGGATTACGATAGTTGGTCACATGTTCCGTATGGTACGGCAGCCTGGCAGATTTATATGTCGGGCAAGGCAATCTGGCTAATGCCGGAGCCTATGTACCAGATCTACCCGGGATGGCCTCATGGCGGAGAGATCGATATTATGGAACACAGCTATCTGAACGATTACGTTCAGCAGACGCTCCATTCCCATTATATTGATATTTATCAGGAAACACCGTCCGGGAAAGCTGCTTATGCAGATTACAACAAGGGAACGTTCAATGTCTATTCGGCGGATTTGACCGATGAAGAGATCGTGTTCTACACGAATGACAAGGAGACGATGCGTTATGCGAATCAGCATTTTCCGAACGAGTCGGAGTTGATGCAGTGGCCTTTCCGAGGGCAGTATTATCTGATACTCTCGATAGGTGCGGCCGGGCGTAGTGAGGTTCAGGATGCAGATATCCCGTCGTTTATGGAGGTCGATTGGGTTCGTGTAACCAGACTCGGCAACTGATGCGGATGAAAACTCAACTGTTTGAACGGCATGAAATCGTTGTCTTTTCGGAAGATTTCGATCAAAAGTCGCGCATCCCTGATTCTGAATACTGGAGTTTTATTCCAGCCGGTGCGCCTGTCTGGCAGAAACATATGTCAGGGAGTGTCAGGGAAGCCAGTGTCAAGAAGGGGAAACTGATCCTGCGGGCACGGAAGAAAGACGGGATTTACAGATGCGGCGGTATATGGAGTTTGGGTAAGATCGCTTTTGGTCCGGGACATCGGATCGAAGTCGGAGCACGGTTCGGCCGACTGGCGCCAGGAGCCTGGCCCGCCATTTGGCTGATGCCGGAAAAACCGATATATCCGGGGTGGCCCGCCTGTGGGGAGATTGATATTATGGAACATCTGAATTGCGATGATTTCGTTTATCAGACCGTGCACAGCCACTTTATCCATCATCATACTGCTGCGGGACCGTCCGGCGATCAGCAGACTCCCAAGATCGACATCAAGGCGTTTCATCGCTATGCGGTCGAGATTTCCGACGACGCTCTGGTGTTTTATATCGACGACGTAGAAACGTTTCGCCATATGAACCTGCATCTCCCGGATGAACGGCAAAAGATGCAGTGGCCGTTTAAGACTCGTTATTATTTGATTCTCAATCTTGCACTCGGCGGTTGGGCCGGAGAAATCGAGGATGCCAAATTGCCGGTCGAAATGGAAGTGGACTATGTGCGGGTGACTAAACTTTCCGAGGAATAATCAAATATCGAACGAATGACTCTGATAAAAAGATTTATTACACTTATTGGCATTTGTTGTCTGTATCCGGTCGTCGGTCGGCCGGGAACATTCGACATTGTTCCATGTCCGCTCTCCGTCGAACGGGGTGTCGGCGCATTTCGGCTGAAAGCCGGAGCCGTTGTATCGGCCCCCGACTCTTTGCTCGGGGCCGCCCGGCTTTTTTCGGAAATGGC
>PPYE01741718.1_pt1 | contig 10684 bp, 9 predicted proteins | sample 1559881 | NCBI WGS metagenome assembly PPYE01 (sample SAMN08240022, study PRJNA423297) | Human gut metagenome, whole genome shotgun sequencing project.
ACTGCCCTTTACAAGTGGAAACCCCCAAATATTTAAAGCGAGTTTTTTATTGACCCCCCTTAAAAATTAAAGGTTCTTTATATCTTTGATACTCGGTACTTTAGGAATTGTACTTCCTATTTTACCTACTGTTCCTTTTTATATGGCAACTGTATTCTGTTTTGCGAAAAGTTCAGATAAGCTTCACCACTGGTTTACGCACACAAACCTTTATAAAAAACACTTAGATAGTTTTGTACAAAACAGATCTATGACATTAATGACTAAATGTGAGATCATGGGTATGGTTACAGCTATTATGTTAATAGGGTTCATCTGTATGAAAAATGTACCTGTAGGAAGAATATGTATTGCGATTGTCTGGGTCTTTCATATTCTTTATTTCTTTTTCCAAGTCAAGACGATAAAGAAAGAAGAGACAATCAATGAATAAAGTAGAAAAAAAGAGAATTAAAGAACAGGAAACGATTGAAAAGATGATTCATATCTATTGTATAAAGAATCATCATACAAAAGAGTTATGTTCTGAATGTAAGGAATTAGTGAATTATGCAAAAGCACGTAGTCAAAGATGTCCTTTTATGGCAGAAAAGACATTCTGTGCACATTGCAAAGTGCATTGTTATAGGCCTGAAATGAGAGAAAAAATCAGAAAGGTCATGCGTTTTAGTGGCCCTAGAATGATCATCTATGCCCCTAAAACAGCTTTATGGCATATGCTATGTACTATAAAAGAAAGGATATTAAAATGATTAAAACAAGATTGATACAATTGTTGTCACATTCTAAAAAATATATTGTTTATACAGTATTCTGGCAATGGATTTCATTACTCGCACAGATCACTGCTGTATTTACTATTGCAGACTTATTGGGTCATGTATTGAATAATACGCTTACTATAAGTCATCTTAAATCTACATTTTTATTATTACTAGGAGTCATAGTGATTCGCTATACATGTGGACGTATGAGTGCTCGTACATCATACCTAGCTAGTGTGGATGTAAAACGTATATTAAGAGAAAAGATTTATGATAAGATGCTTAAACTCGGAGCATCTTATAATGAATATGTATCTTCTTCTGAAGTGGTACAGGTGTCTACAGAAGGAGTAGAACAATTAGAAACATATTTTAGCAAATATCTCCCTCAATTATTTTATAGCTTACTTGCACCAATCACATTATTCATTATATTAAGTCGGGTAAATCTAAAAGCAAGTATCATACTATTAATCTGTGTACCACTTATTCCTATATCTATAGTAGCTGTACAGAAGTTTGCGAAAAAACTATTAAGTAACTATTGGTCTACTTATACAGGACTAGGAGATTCATTCTTAGAAAACTTACAAGGATTAACAACTCTTAAAATATATCAGGCAGATAAGATGAAAGCAGAAGAAATGGATCAAGAATCCGAAAAATTCCGTAAGATTACTATGAAGGTTTTAACTATGCAACTCAATTCTATTAGTGTGATGGATATTGTCGCTTATGGTGGTGCTGCAGTAGGAATGATTATTGCTTTATTAGAATATCTTCATGGACATATTAATATGCAGGGTACTCTCTGTATCATTCTTCTAGCCAGTGAATTTTTCCTTCCCTTAAGACTACTTGGATCTTTTTTCCATATTGCAATGAATGGGATGGCAGCGAGTGATAAAATCTTTAGAATTCTTGATATTCCTGAAATAAGTTTTGGAAAAGAAGTATTGTCTGATCATAGTTTAGATATCTTATTGAAGGATGTTCATTTCTCTTATGAAGAGAATAGAGAAATATTAAAGGGTATTGATATGACATTACAAAAAGGATCCTTTATCTCATTAGTTGGAGAATCAGGATGTGGCAAGAGTACAATTGCTGGTATTCTTGCTGGAAAGTATAGAGGATATACGGGTGATATCACAATTGGTGGTACTCCCTTAAAGGATGTCAATGAAGAAGATTTAATGAATCATGTTGTATTGATTAGACATAACAGCTATCTATTTAAAGGAACTGTAGAAGAAAATCTTCATATGGCAGATCCTCATGCTACAAAAGAAGAAATGGAAGCAGTACTAGACAAAGTAAATCTTTTAGGTTTTCTTAACTCACAAGATGGTATAAAAACAAAACTATTAGAAAAAGCATCTAACTTATCGGGTGGTCAGTGTCAAAGATTAGCCCTTGCTCGTGCTTTACTTAAAAAGGATGTATCTGTCTATATCCTTGATGAAGCAGCTTCTAATATTGATATTGAAAGTGAAGAACTGATTATGAATGTCATTCATGAATTAGCCAAAACAAAAACTGTATTACTTATTTCTCATAGACTTGCCAATGTAGTAAAAAGTGATCATATCTACTTCTTACAAGATGGACAAATCAAAGAACATGGTTCACATACTGAATTAATGAATCAGAATGGTGCCTATAAACATTTATATGAAGCACAGATGGCTTTAGAAAACTATGGAAAGAAAGGAACTGTATAATGAATAAAACAAATCGTAGAAGTGCTATTCAAATTATGGGTCAGTTGATTGGTTTAGTTAAACCACTCCTTATTTTTATGATTGCTGCCATTCTGCTTGGTACTGTCGGCTATTTATGTGCGATCTTCCTGACTATCCTTGCAGGTCAAGTACTTGCTCATGGACTTATTCCACAATTATTTTTTCGCATAAGAAATCCACGTCTCGTCTTTATGCCTGTTAAAACAATCTTGACTATAATGATTGTGATTGCTTTATTACGTGGTATTTTGCATTACCTCGAACAATACTGCAATCATTATATTGCCTTTAGATTACTTGCCATTATTCGTCATAAGGTCTTTGAAGCATTGCAGAAGCTATGCCCTGCTAAACTAGAATCTCGTGATAAAGGAAATCTTATTTCTATTATTACTACAGATATAGAATTACTAGAAGTATTCTATGCACATACTATTTCTCCTATCTGTATCGCATTCCTCACTTCTTTATTTATGGTACTCTTTATTGGACATTATCATTATTTAGCTGGATTACTTGCACTTATTGCTTATATTATTGTTGGTGTGATTATACCAGTTATTAATGGCAAACTGGGAAGTGCTGAAGGGATGAGTTTTCGTAATAATTTTGGTGAATTAAACAGTTTTGTATTGGATTCCTTACGTGGATTAGATGAAACAATCCAATATAATCATGGTGAAGAAAGAAAACAGGAAATCATTGAACGTTCTAAGCAGCTTGCAAAACAGCAGGAATACTTAAGCTATAGAGAAGGGGCTCAGCGTTCTATCACAAATACAGTTATTCTCTTAGCTTCATTTGGTATGCTTTTCTTAACGCTATTCCTTTATCTTAATCATGAATTAGGTTTTGAAGGTATTATTACATCTACTTTATCTATGATGGGTTCATTTGGTCCCGTAGTCGCTTTATCAAGTCTTTCTAATAACCTCAATCAAACCTTAGCAAGTGGTGAACGTGTTCTTTCACTTCTTGAAGAAAAGCCTCTTGTAGAAAAAGTAGAAGGAGACAAAGAAAGCAATGATTCCTTTAAAGGAGCTGCACTTAATCATGTTACTTTCTCATATGATGATGAAACAATCCTAGATGATAATTCATTAAAACTAGAACCAGGTAAGATTACAGGAATACATGGTGTGAGTGGTTCTGGTAAATCTACAATACTAAAATTATTAATGCGTTTCTGGGACGTGAATCAAGGCTCTATTACTGTAGATGAAGAAAAAATCAAAGATATTCCTACAAAACATTTACGTAACATGGAAAGTTATGTCACACAGGAAACTCATCTCTTCCATGACTCTATCGCAAATAATATTGCGATTGCGAAGAAAGATGCTACACGTGAAGAAATCATGGAAGCTTGCAAAAAAGCTTCTATTCATGATTTTATCATGACTTTACCTAAAGGTTATAATACAGAAGTAGGGGAGTTAGGTGATACATTATCAGGTGGAGAGAAACAAAGAATAGGAATTGCGCGTGCATTCCTACATGATGCACCAATGATTCTTATGGATGAACCAACATCTAACTTAGATTCACTCAATGAAGGTATTATCTTGAAATCATTAAAAGAATCTTCAAAACAAAAAACAATTGTTCTTGTATCACATAGAGTATCTACAATGAATATTGCAGATACTGTTTATGAGATGAAGGATGGTAGAATTTCTTAATAAGAGGATGTTCACGCATACTTTTTTCATGCTAAGATAATAATGAGGTGAACAACTATGTTGTGTGATTATCATGTACATACTATCTATAGTGATGATTCTGTTTATGAAATGGAAGAAGTTGTAAAGGATGGTATAAAAAGAGGAATTAAAGAATTATGTTTTACTGATCATGTAGATTATGGCATTAAAAGAGATGTAGATGATCCTCTTGGTCCTGTATATCTCAATGGACAACCTATAACCAATGTTGATTATCCTAAGTATTATAAAGAATATCTGTATGTAAAAGAAAAGTATAAAGATCAAATTACACTTAAGCTAGGATTAGAATCTGGTATCCAGGTACATACAATTCCCCAATATGAAGCTTTATTTAAAGCTTATCCCTTTGATTTTATTATCCTTTCTATTCATCAGGTAGATGATTTAGAATTCTGGACCGGAGATTATCAAAAAGGGAGAACTGAAGAAGAATATTATACACGATACTACCAGGAATTATATGATGTAGTAAAGAACTATAAGAATTATAGTGTTCTAGGTCATATGGATCTCATGAAGCGTTATGATGATCATGATGGCTATGATAGCTTTAATAAGCATAAGGATATCATTACAAAGATTCTTCAAATCGTCATCAAAGATGGCAAGGGAATTGAAATCAATACATCATCAGTATGCTATAAACTAGATGATTTAATGCCTTCTAAAGATATACTAAAACTTTATTTAGAACTTGGTGGTACTATTATCACAATAGGAAGTGATAGTCATCAAGAAGATCATTTAGGTGCCTATATAGAAGATACTAAAAAGCAGTTAAAAGCATTAGGCTTTACACAGTACTGTACATATAATAAAATGATTCCTGAGTTTCATAATTTATGATATTCAAATTATATTGAACAATGCACATTTTTTTCATATTTTTGTGTAAATAATGCGTATTTTTATGTAAAAAAGCACTTGCAATACATCTCTTGGCATGTTATTATACATGAGCAGTCAAGAGAGATGTCTACGTAGCTCAGCTGGATAGAGCACACGCCTTCTAAGCGTGCGGTCATGGGTTCGAATCCCCTCGTGGACGCCATCTTTATATCGTTTAATGAATATCTATATGAATGATTCTCTTGCAGGAATCCGTTTCTTCTATAATATCAAATGGCCTCAAGGCTTTGTTTGTGAAGAATGTGGTAGTTCTCATTATGTTTATGCTGAGGAAAATAGATGTTTCATCTGTGCTCATTGTGGACATAAAGAAGACTTACTTGCACATACTGTCTTTTCAGAATGTCTAGATAATCCGAATTCTCTTGTCTTAGGACTTTATCTATGTCTTACAAGCAAGCGTAGAGTGACTCAGAAAGAACTTGCACAGCTTGTAACTATTCCTACTAAGAGTGCTGCAATACTTATTAAGAATACAGAAATGATTGATGAATGTAATATCCAGGAGGATATTATTAAGAAGATGTTTGAAGTAACTGAAAATCCTTTATTAAAAAATGTATCTTATAGTAATAAGAATGACTCAAATCGTGCTATAATACCAACGAAAGCAGGGTGATTTATATGACAGAAACAACAGGTTCAATTATTAATATAGTGAATACTGGTCAGGTGATTACATTAACTGTAAAGTATATGGTTGATCATCATGTTTATTCATTTAAAGAAGAAGCTGTATTAAAGCCAGCAAGACAATTACTATTATTTAAATCTAAAAGAAAAGTACCTGTGTTAGGTACTTTAAGAGTAGGACAGGAAGTCACTGTCTATTATGATGAAAAGCATCCAAGTACTGCTTATCTTAAAGATAATGCGAGATAGAATGTTTATAAGTTTCTAGGAAGATGATAAAGGATAGAAAGCATAGCCATTCAAACAAGCCTGTAATATCTGCAAGAAAGTATAATACAGTCGTTAACATAAGACATAATGATATCAATAGCTGCAGGAGCTTATAGGCTAAGTAAGTATGAGTTTGATGTAAATCATAGAGAAACATTACAAGAGTAATGACTATGAATACAATTCCAATAAAACCTATATAAGTATGACATTCTGAAAAGAAGTCATGACTTGATCTTTTAAAAGGCATAAAAAGACTTATAAGAAGACATAGACCCGATATATGGACAAGTGCTTTACGTTTCGTGATTTGGTATAACTGATACCAGTAATAGATTAAAAACACAAAGAAAAAGCACTGCATTGGATAATGATATTGTGGCATGCTCATAACTCCAGATAAATTATTATGTATTAAACTGAGTCTGGATGCAAAATATGCCAGTATTATAAGAAAAATGATATGTACCATAAAAACCTCCTGCTTCATTATAACTGCTTCTATTTGAGAAGAGTAGAAAGATATGCTAAAATATATTAAATGTGATAGGTTGAACATATTGAAAGGAGTATTATGAAACACAATAATGTTAAAATCATGCCTCTAGGTGGACAAGCCGAAGTAGGCAAGAGTATGTACAGTATAGAAGTAAACGGAAAGATTTTCATCATTGATGCAGGTTACCGTTTTCCGGATTTAGATAAGCTTGGTGTTGATATCATCATTCCAAGTTTTGATTATTTAATTGAAAGAAAGAAGGATATTGTCGCCATCATTATCACCCATGGACATAATGATGTTATGGCAGCATTACCTTATTTATTAAATGCTATTCAGGGGGTTCCTGTATATGCACCTAATTTAACTGCAGACCTCATTGAAATGATGATTGATCATTATCAAAGACATCAGAAAAAGAATCTTCATATGGAACTCATTCGTGTAAAACGTGATGAATCTATTAAGATTGCTGGTATCCCAGTAGAATTCTTCCCTGAAACACATTCTATTCCTGGAAGTGTTGGTGTAGCCATCTGGACACCTGATGGATATGTTGTATATGGTGGAGAATTCATTATTGACTTTGGTTCTCCTGAAGGATTTAGATGTAATATCCAGAAGATGATGGAGATTGGAAAGAAGGGCGTTCTTGCCTTAATGGTTGAATCATCAGGTGCAAGTAATCCTGGTTATACTTCACCAAATCATAAGCTTACAAATAAGATTGAATCTATGTTTGAAGATGCATCTGGTAGAATTATTATTTCTTCTTATGCCCAGAACGTCTTTAGAACAAAAGAAATCGTAGAACTTACTAAGAAATATCATCGTCAGATTGTCTTCTATGGTCGTGATAAGTATGATCAGACAAATAGTATTATTCGTTTAGAAAAGACAACACGTGAACCTGTTATTACTGTTCCAAGTAAATATCTAGGTAAGAAAGAAAATGTAGGTATTCCTGCAAAGGATTCTAACTATGTTATTCTTTTAAGTGGTGCACCTAATACAATCTATAATGATATTTGTGATATTTTAGATGGTGGAGATGAACTATTAAAAATCAGAGAAGGGGATACATTTATTGTTGCTTCTCCAGTACTTCCCGGTACTGAAAAAATTGCGAATAAAGCACAGAATGATTTATTTAGAACTCCTGCTGATGTTCACATTCTTAAAAATAAAGAATTACCATCAATGCATGCATCTATCGAAGATATCAAAGTATTTATTCAGTTATTTAATCCTAAGTACTATGTACCAATCAAAGGTGAATATCGTCGTTTTGTAGCTAATGCACATATTGCCAATGAAATGGGCATTGATAATGATCATATCGTAATATTAGATAATGGTGAGAAGTGTACTTTTGAAAATGGACAGTTAGATGAAAATCGTGAAGTCATTGAAATCGAAGATGTCATGATTGATGGTATTGGTGTAGGTGATGTTGGAGAAAAGGTTATTGATGACCGTATCCAGTTATCTAATGATGGAATTGTAGTCGTAGGTGTCACTATTGATTCACGTACGAAAGAAATCATTGCCCAGACAGACTGCCAGACACGTGGATTTGTTTATTTAAAAGATTCTGGTTATGTCATTAAAGAAATTATTAATATCTGTGAGGGTGTTGTTTCTAAATTAAAGGATGATCCTCAAATGGATGTTCAAGATATACGTAATGAGATGAAAGAATTATCTATGCGTTATATTATGAAAGAAACAGGTAAGAAACCTGTATTCATTGGTGTTGTAGTAGAAATATAAGCAGGATTTATTCCTGCTTTTTAAAACTATGAAAGGAAGTGAAAACATGGCTGAAAAGAAAACAAAGAAACCTAAAAAAGCACCTGTATCCAAACAGCCAAAAAAACAAGAAGAACCTAAATCTAACAAGATCAAAGTAAGACTAATTGCCTTATTCTTATTGTTTATATTCTTTATTAGTATATGTCAATTAGGAATAGTAGGCGGATTCTTCCATACACTCATGGTTTATATTTTAGGTAGTATGATGATTTATCCAATTCTTATTATACTCTCTATTATATCTGCTTATTTTGTTATAAAGGGAGAAGCACCTCAATGGAAAGGACCACAAGCTATAGGGCTTGTTATGATGATTATTGGTATCTTACTTATTTGTACATATGCAGGTAATATGCATTCTACAGGTAGTATGAATAACTATATAAAACATGATGGTGTAACAAGTGGTGGTTTAATAGGTTCATTATTATATGCACCACTAAGTGCTTTATTTTCTCCTATTGGAACGCTTATTTTTGGTATTATTTTACTGCTTGCTGGTCTTGTATTATTCTCTAGTAAGTATATTCATCAATATAGGATCAAGCAGAATGAAAAGGAAGCACAGGATGCAGTAGAAGTATTTGAAAACAAGAAAAAAACATCTAAAGTGAAAGATTTCTTTGCACCTAAACAAAAAGAAAAGGGATTCTTCCCTGATAAAGTTTTTGAAGAGAAAGAACCTTTAAAGGAACCTGATATAGATCTTACTTTTAATCAAAAGAGTATGCGTTTAGATATTGAAAAGAAGAAACCTAAAAAGATGGAATACAAGGATGGTGTTTATCAGCTTCCTTCATTTGATATATTAAATCCTATTCGTAATACAGGTAATTTATCAGAAGAAGCCAAACATGCTAAAAATACAGGAAAAATTCTTGAAAACATGTTTGAAGAATTTGGTGTCAATGCAAATGTAGTACATCTCTATATTGGACCTACAGTTACTAAATTTGAAATTAAGCTAGAAGCAGGTACACGAGTTAATCGTATCTTGCAGTTGCAGGATGATATTCAGCTTGCATTAGCTGCCAAAGAAATTAGAATTGAAGCACCTATTCCAGGTAAACCTTATGTTGGTATTGAAGTACCTAATAAGACAGCCGCTATGGTCCCATTTAATGAAGTTTATCAGCTTTCCATGCGTGATGATACATGGGATAACAAGTTAGCTGTTCCGCTAGGTAAAGATGTATCTGGTAATCTTATTGTCGCAGAACTCAATAAGATGCCTCATTTACTTATTGCAGGGGCGACTGGTTCAGGTAAATCAGTCTGTGTGAACTCTATTATTACTTCTATTCTTATGAAAGCAACACCAGATGAGGTAAGACTCATTCTTGTGGATCCTAAAAAGGTTGAATTATCTAATTATAATGGCGTACCTCATTTATTATCTCCTGTTGTCACTGATCCTAAAAAAGCAGCAGGTGTATTACAGCAGGTTGTTGCAGAAATGGAAAGACGTTATGAAGTTTTTGCAGAGAATGGACAGCGTAATATGGAATCCTTTAATATTTATGCAAGAACGTTCAATGAAAAGGCTAATGATGAAGATAAAAAAGAAATCATGCCTTATCATGTTGTGATCTTAGATGAAGTTGCTGATTTAATGATGGTCGCTTCTAAAACAGTAGAAGATTGTATTATGCGTATTTCACAAATGGCTCGTGCTGCAGGTATTCATCTTATTGTCGCAACACAACGACCATCTACTGATATTATTACAGGTGTTATCAAAGCTAATATTCCATCACGTATTGCCTTTGCAGTGTCTTCAAGTGTTGACTCACGTACAATATTAGATGCAACAGGGGCTGAAAAACTACTCGGAAAAGGGGATATGCTCTTTAGTCCAATGGGTTCTAGCTCACCAGTACGTGTACAGGGTGCATTTGTGGCAGATGAAGAAGTAAGTCGTGTTGTAGAATTTGTTTCTAAACAGATGGATGCAAATTATGATGATAATTATGTCAATGCGAAAGAAGTGTCCAATGGTGGCTCTTCAGTCAATGATTCTTTAGATGATACAGAAGAAGAATATGAAGAATGCCGTGAATTTGTCATTAAAGAACAACGTGCAAGTACTTCTTTATTACAAAGAAGATTCAGAATTGGCTACAATAAAGCAGCTCGTATCATGGATCAATTAGAACAAAATGGTGTTATTGGCCCACAGATAGGTTCTAAACCAAGGGAAGTTTACATTCGAGGTTATAGCGAAGAAGATATTTAAGGTATCTTCTCAGACTGTTGACAAACTAAATGTTAACAGTCTTTTCTTTTAAATTTGAAGAGTATATGATAATATAGTTACTGTCG
>PPYE01233909.1_pt1 | contig 10682 bp, 8 predicted proteins | sample 1559881 | NCBI WGS metagenome assembly PPYE01 (sample SAMN08240022, study PRJNA423297) | Human gut metagenome, whole genome shotgun sequencing project.
GGGCCGTGGGCTCGGTACACAAGCCATTTTCCAAGTAGAAGCAATTGTCCGAAAATACTCGGAGTCCCTCTACATAGAAGCTGCTGCCCGAAATGAAGGAGCAATCCGTCTGTATCAGAAACTTGGGTATGATTGTTTAAATACCATTACGGTTCGAAAAGACTTTTGTCCTGAGCATTTTGAGACTATTCGCACAGAAAAAATTGCTGACCAGACATTCACGGTAAAAAAATATATAGAATAATGCGCTTAGGAGGACAAAATGAAACAATATAAAATTACCTTTGGCGTAGAATTGAATACGGAAAAGTGAGGTACTATTTTTATTATGAAGCTAACAAAAAAAATCCCGGAATACATTCCTGCCGACTCCTATCTGGAAGTGTCAAACAGTCTGTTCCGGGATATTTATACTTTATTTTGTGGAAGACAGAAATGCCCTCCGCTCTATTCTTTTGGTCCCGCAGTGCGGGAATGTTATCTACTCCACTTCTGCCTTGACGGCTGCGGAGATTTCTATGCAAATGATCAGCGCTACCATATTGAAAAAGGCCAGGGATTTCTGATCTGCCCAAATGAACTGACTTTCTATCAGGCGGATGAAACGCAGCCGTGGACCTACGCGTGGATCGGTCTTTCCGGAGAGCAGGTATCACACTATCTTGAACTTGCTGGAATTTCTTCCCGGAATCCTGTCTTTCGCTGTCCTGATGTGGGTTTGATCTGCTCCGGTATCGATGATATGCTCGCACACCATACCTTGAGTTATTCTTGCGAAATCCATATTCAAGGGGTCTTGATGAAGCTTTTGTCCTATCTGATCGAAGTATCTTCGCATCCAAAACAGAAGGAAGAAAATGGAAGCAGCATTTATGTGAGCCGCGCCATTTCCTACATTCATAAAAACTATCAGAATCCGGTGTCCGTTCAGGAAATTGCAGATTATCTTTCCCTAAACCGCAGCTATCTGACAGAGCTGTTTGTGCGCACGCTGCATCTGTCCCCGCAGCAGTTTCTGATGAAATACCGGATTACAAAGGCTGTTGATTTTCTCACCTACACCAATCTGAGCGTGGAACACATTGCCTGCTCCTGCGGTTACGCAAATGTATATTCTTTCTCAAAAGCATTCAAAAAAGTGACCGGTATCAGCCCTTCTCAATATCGGAAAGAACATCAGGCTTACACTTCCTGAAGGAAATATAACCGTGACTGATAATCGCCGTTTCTTCCGTTATATTTTTCTCCATTCTGCCCGGCGGCTGCATCGGAAACAACAAGCCCTGCCTGCATCAGTTCATCCCCGAAGAGGATTTCTTCCCGGTCGCTGATCTGGTAGGCAGCTCCTTCCTTTAAACCTTCCAGATGCAGTCTCTCAAATCCCGCATTCACAGGTTCCAGCACACGATAATAACCGACCAGCGCCTGGCTCTGATCTTCCGATACGGCCATCCATGCTGTCACATTTCCCTCAAACGGGCTTTTCAGACGATAAAATGTACCCTTCTGGATCAGTTCTCTATGTTCCTTCATAAACGCGACTTGCTCTTTGATCTCCTCTAACTCCGATTCCTCCATCGAAGTGACGTCAAGCTCATAACCAAACGTACCAAAATAAGCTACATTTGCCCGTGTGTTTAACGGGGTATTCCTCAATACCTGATGATTTGGAACGGCAGATACATGGGATCCCATACTGCTTACCGGATAGACAAACGAAGTTCCATATTGAATCTTCAGACGTTCTACGGCATCTGTGTCATCCGAAGTCCAGCACTGCGGCGCATAGTAGAGAAGTCCCGGATCAAATCTTGCACCCCCGCTGGCACAGGATTCAAACAGAATCTCCGGAAACTGCTCGGTCAATTTTTCATACAAATGATATACCCCGAGAATATATTTATGGAAAACAGCTCCCTGCTCGTCTGCCCCGGCTCCATGTGAATAGATCTCCGAAATACTGCGGTTCATATCCCACTTCACATAAGAAATCGGAGCTTCTTTCAAGATTTTCTCCATCTGATTGTAAATACCTTCTACCACTTCATCCCTGGAGAAATCAAGCACAAGCTGATGTCTTCCAACGGAGACATTTCTTCCCGGCGTTGATAAGATCCAGTCCGGATGTTCCTCATACAGCCTGCTCTTTTCATTTGTCATCTCCGGCTCAAACCACAATCCAAACTTTAATCCCATCGCTTCAATCTTCTTTGCAAGACCAGTGATCCCTTTCGGAAGTTTCTTCAGATTCGGATACCAGTCTCCAAGAGAAGTAAAGTCGTCATTGCGCTCTCCAAACCATCCATCATCAAGCACAAACAGTTCAATTCCCAGTTCTTTTGCCTTTCCGGCAATCTTTAGGATCTTCTCCTCATTGAAGTCAAAATACGTTCCCTCCCAGTTGTTGATCAGAATCGGTCTTGCCTCATCTCTGTACTTTCCCCGTGCCAATCTTGTGCGGTACAACTTATGAAAGGTTTGACTCATTCCATTGAGCCCCTCGCCGGAATAGACCATCACCGCCTCAGGTGTCTGGAAAGTTTCTCCTTTCTTTAATTCCCAAGCAAAACGATCCGGGTGGATTCCCATCGTAATTCTTGTCACATCATAAGTGTCCACTTCCGCCTGAGCAAGGAAATTTCCACTGTATATGAGGCTGAATCCCATCGCTTCCCCGGAAGTTTCCGTTGTCTCCGGGCGCTTTAATGCAAGAAACGGATTATAATTGCTGCTGCTGGATCCTCTCATGCTGTACACTGCCTGAATACCATGCTCCAGCTTTCTTACTTTGACTGCACGCTCTCTTCCCCATGCTCCGGTCAGCTCGATCATCTCATATTCCTTATCCGGCAGATCTACACTCAAACTCATCGCGCGGTCAAGAAGAATGCTCTCTTCCCCCTTGTGATGAAATCTCGCATTTCTTGCAATGACTGGAAATGCTTCGTAAATCGTGTAGGTCAATATCAATTCTGTCTGAATCAGCGGATCTTCCAATGTCACCTCAAGTGTCACTGCTTCCTTCTCCTCTTCCACATAGGTGGCAGGAAGACCTTCTAACTTTGGCTTTCCATCGTAGATCGTGTGCCCTTTGTAAGTAAATGCAGTCACTCTGCTTCCATTCTTTTGCAAAATCTCCTGCGCCGGATACCTCATATCTCCATTTCCATATGACGGATATTCCTGTCTGATATGCTCCATCGAAAAAGTGCTGTCATCCTCGAACATACATACCGCCATCGGTCTTTCGCGAAGCTCTAAAAGATGATTAAAATTCTCTCTGTCTCTGAGCCGTTTTCCAAAATACAGCTGTCCAAGCTGTCCGTTTTTTAAAATCGTAAAAATATAGCTGATCTTCTCGTTGAACAGATGAAAATTTCTGCTCTCCTCATGATAAATTACTGGCATCTGATTTCCTCCTTCTCAAACCGTCCAACCGAACAGGGATGGACGGTATCATCCATCCCTGTTCGGTCATATCATTTCATCTACTGATTTCTATTATAGCGGAATCTGTCTCCAGTTCAATTTACAGATGTCAGTATTATTTATCCAAATGTTGGATTTTATTCACACTAGGAAAGGCAGTCTGCAATATCTTTTTCCGGCGTAGTAACCGGTGCGATCTGATAATGTTCCACAAGATAATTCAACACATTCGGGGATACAAACGCAGGAAGTGTCGGTCCCAGGCGAATGTTTTTGATTCCCAGATGAAAAAGTGTCAAGAGCACACAGACAGCCTTCTGCTCATACCACGAAAGTATGATTGACAGCGGAAGCTCGTTTACTTCACATCCAAATGCCTCCGCAAGTGCCACGGCAACCTTGACTGCACTGAACGCATCGTTGCACTGCCCCATATCCATCAGCCGCGGCAGACCTCCAATCGTACCGAAATCGATATCATTGAACCGGTATTTTCCGCAGGCCAAAGTCAGAATCACTGTATCTTCCGGTGCCTGCTTTGCAAGCTCTGTGTAGTAGTTTCTACCCGGACGCGCACCGTCACAGCCGCCGATCAGGAAGAAATGTCTGATATCTCCATGTTTGACTGCCTCCACTACCTTGTCCGCCACACTCAGGACTGCTCCGTGTCCAAATCCCGTCATAACTGTCTCCCCGCCGTTGATTCCGGTAAATTGCTTATCCTCTGCGAATCCGCCAAGCTCGATCGCCTTTTCTATTACAGGTGTGAAATCTTTTTCCTCTCCAATATGAACGATTTCCGGATAAGATACAACTTCCGTTGTAAATACACGGTCTTTGTAGCTTTCCTTTGGAATCATGAGACAGTTTGTTGTAAATAAGATCGGAGCCGGAAGATCTGCAAACTCTTTCTGCTGATTCTGCCATGCAGTTCCAAAATTCCCTTTGAGATGTTCATATTTATGAAGTTCCGGATATGCATGTGCCGGGAGCATTTCCCCATGTGTATACACATTCACTCCTTTATCCTTCGTCTGCTCCAGCAGCTGCTTCAGATCGTACAGATCATGTCCGCTGATCACGATAAACGGACCTTTTTCTACTTTCATGGAAACAGTCACAGGTGCCGGTGTGCCATAAGTTTCTGTGTTTGCCCGGTCCAGAAGTTCCATGCAGGTAAAATTATATTTTCCTACTTCCATAACGACCGGAAGTAACTCTTCCATTCCCTGGTCCTTTCCGACAGCACACAGTCCCCTTAGGAGGAATTCATTTACACTTACATCTGTATAGCCAAGTACCAGTGCATGATAAGCATATGCCGCCATCCCACGGATTCCAAACAGGATCAGCGATTTCAGAGAGCGGATATCTTCATTATCTTCCCATAATTGTTTCATATCATAATCATCACACTTCTCTGAAAGCGCCAGATTCTGCGGACATTTTTCTACAAGTTTTCTTCTCTCGGCATGCACCGCATCTATCTGCTCATGGATTGTCTTCTCATTAAAATTTACATTTGTTATTGTTGTAAAAAGCCCCTTAATTACCAATCGATAGGTGTCTTCCGTCGGCTTTGCTCCGCGCTCTGTCACCCGTGCAAGACCGATCATCGCTCCGGTCAGATCATCCTGTAGTTTTGCCACATCCGCAGTCTTCCCGCAGACTCCTGCTCTCTTTGTACAGCCTGTACAGCCGGCTGTCTGTTCACACTGAAAACAAAACATTTGATTTTCCATTCTCCATTTCTCCTTTTCTTCTGATTTATTAAAACGATACATAATCAATGCATCTAATTTTTATTGATTTGTCATGTGCAGTATATTACAATACTCATAATTAATCCGTTGTTATAACAACAGAAATGGAGATTTTATTATGAATTTGGAATTTTTATCTCATACCGGGCTGTTTCGTGGAATCCGGACAGATGAGCTGCCGGCTCTCCTCTCCTGCCTCGGGGCCCATGAAAAAAGCTATAAGAAAGGGGAAATCATCTATCATGCGGGCAATTCTGTGACAGAGATCGGCATGGTAGAGCAGGGAAGTGTCAATATTGTTGTCAATTTTTACTGGGGAGGCAGCAACATCTTCAGCCATGTCGAGAAAGGAACGATCTTTGCCGAGACATATGCTGCCATTCCCGGCAAAGAACTTCTCTGTGATGTTGTCGCATCAGAGGACTGCGAGATCCTTTTTTTAGATTTGAAGAAACTATTGACTGCCTGTCAAAGCGGGTGCACCTTCCACAGTCGGATCATCCACAATCTTGTCTGCATCTCGGCAAATAAAAACCTTGCGCTCTCTTCGCGAATGATGCATATCGCACCAAAATCCATCCGGGATAAACTGCTGTCTTATTTTTCTGAGCAGGCATTGGAGCATGGCTGTTCTGAGTTTTCAATTCCGTTTTCACGTCAGCAGCTGGCTGATTATCTCGGTGTGGATCGAAGTGCATTGTCCAATGAGCTCTCAAAAATGCAAAAAGACGGTCTGATCACTTACCGGAAAAATACTTTTGTGTTAAATGTTCCGTAACCTGCTCCATCATGTGACATGCTCCCACCTCTTCCATCCTAACTTTTGAAGTGGGGACTCCCTGCCAAATCAACGGAAAAGAGATGCACCCGCACAATGCATCTCTTTTTCCAAATCTGATTACAATTCTTCTCCGTTTGTTTTGATCACCTGCTGATACCAGTAAAATGATTTTTTCTTCAGGCGTGCAAAGTCTCCTGTTCCGTCATCATATCTTCTCACATAAATCATTCCGTAACGTTTTGCATATTCTCCGGTAGATGCAGATACAAGGTCAATGCAGCCCCACGGTGTGTATCCCATCAGATCCACTCCATCTTCCACCGCAAGTTTCATCTGTTCAATATGCTGTCTGAGATAATCGATGCGGTAGTCATCATTCACCGTTTGATCCTCTTCCAGTACGTCTTTTGCCCCTAATCCGTTTTCTACAACCATCAGTGGTAAATGATATCTGTCACTCAAGTCATTCAACGCATAACGCAGTCCTTCCGGATCGATCTGCCATCCCCAATCTGAGGCTTTCAAATATGGATTTAAAACTCCTCCGAGGATATTTCCCTCCCCGCTCTTTTCTTTTGAGTCTGCCGTCTGACAAGAAGACATATAATAAGAAAATGTGATAAAATCTACCGTTCCGCTCCTTAAGATTTCTTCATCTCCTGCTTCTTTCTCCAACACAACACCCATCTCTTTCAAAAGAGAATCCGCATATGCCGGATATGCTCCGTATGCCTGTACATCTGCGCAGTAATAATTGTAAAGCCGATTGTATTTCTGGCAGACAAGAACATCTTTTGGATTGCATGTCAGCGGATAACTTGCCGCGTAAATCATCATATTTCCGACTTTATATTCCGGATCGATCTCATGCGCCATCTTCACGGCAAGTGCGGATGCAACGAACATGTGATGAAGTCCCTGGAATCTCTGCTGCGGAATGTCCGGCTGTTCCATGAACACCGTAGGATTTTCCAAATCATTTAAAATTCCCTGATTCAAAAGCGCTCCCATCGGTGCCACAGAGCTGTTGATCTCATTAAATGTAAGCCAGTATTTTACCTTTCCTTTATAACGCTCAAAAATTGCACGGCAATAATTGAGATAATAATCAATCATTTCTCTGCTCACCCACGCATTACATTTCTTCGTCAATCCAAATGGTACTTCATAATGCGAAATGGTAATGATCGGTTCAATCCCGTATTTCAGACATTCATCGATCACTTCCCCATAGTGTCTTAAACCCGCCTCATTTGGCTCCTTCTCGTCACCGTTTGGGAAAATTCTTGTCCATGCAATCGAAAAACGATAGCATTTGAATCCCATTTCCGCAAATAGTGCGATGTCCTCTCGGAACTTTTCATAGTGACGAATCCCCTCGTGACTCGGATAAAATGTCCCCTCCTCCAACACCGGAGTAATTCGTTTGCTTTGTCCAAATTTTCCTCCTGTACAAATATCAGAAACGGACACACCCTTTCCGTCTTCCTTCCATGCACCTTCACACTGATTGGCAGCTGTAGCGCCGCCCCACAAAAATTTTTCAGAAAATCCCATCTTCTTATCCTCCTATCACAAGTCTTTCATTTTCTACGGTTACTCCACCGAGCTCTTCCGCATTGGTGATGATCACCGGAGTCTGTATTTCGCATCCTGCTTTTTGAATAGCATCTATATCAAATTCCAACAGAAGCGCTCCCTTTTTAAAATGCTCTCCATTTCCGATATGTGCCTTGAATGTCTCTCCGTTCAAAGCTACCGTTTCGAGCCCTACATGAATCAACATCTCGATCCCATTGTCGGATGTGATTCCAATCGCATGCAATGTATCAAACAGATTTTCACACACTCCGTCAAAAGGTGCATATACTTTTCCTTCTGACGGCACAATCGCAAATCCTTCTCCGAGGATGCCTGTCGCAAATGTATGATCCTTTACTTCTGTGAGCGGGATCACCTTCCCTTTTACCGGCGCTTCGATTTCTGCTTTTCCGGTAAGAACAGCTGTGCTCTTCTGTAATTCTGTTTCTTCTACAGCTTCCTCCTCCGACTCACCCTTTGTGAGAATAAAGGAGAGGACAAAAGAAAGTACGAGTGTCACTGCAAAAATGATCATCGCATATAAAAAGTTTTTCCCTCCGTCCGGAGAAATGAACTGTACCAAAGACGTCATGGACGGAGTCACAAATGCATAAGATTTTACCTGTAAAATCCCTACGATCAATCCACCGATTCCACCGGAGATGCATGCTGCAACCATAGGCTTTTTCAACTTCAGAGTAACTCCGTACATTGCCGGTTCTGTCACTCCTGCAAGCAGTGCAGATACAGCTGCCGGAAACGCCATCTTTTTCATCTCTTTGTCCTTTGTCTTAAATGCTGCTCCAAATGTGGCACCTGCCTGAGCTGTATTGCTGCACAACATCGCCGGAAGCAGCATCAAATCATATCCCACACCGGAGATTCCAAGCATAGCTGCCGGCACGAATGCCCAGTGCATTCCGGTCATTACGATAAACGGCATAAATCCGGCAAACAACATCATGGCAAGCCACGGTGCAAATCCATAAACTGCGTTGATTACGAGCTGCAGACCATTTCCTATGATCAATCCAAGCGGTGCGATTGCACAGATGGTAATCGGAGTTACGATAATTACAATCAAAAGTGGTTTCAGGAAACTTTTTGACCACTCCGGTGTGATTCGATCAACAAGTTTTTCCACATATTTTAAAAGCAGTGTTGCTAACATTGCCGGAATAATCGAAGACGAATAACTTCCGTGTACTACCGGTATCACACCGAACAGATGTGTCGCACTATCACCGGCGAGTAACGTGACTACGTCCGGATAAATCAATACTGAGGCAACCATCACCGAAAGATACGAGTTGCAATTCAGCTTTTTGGACGCCGTGAATGCCACCAGCACCGGTAAGAAATAAAACGGAGCATCTCCCAGCGCATTCATCAAGATATAGGTGTCACTTGTCGTCTGCATCACATTCAAAAGTGTCGGACCGAAAATGACAAGCAGTACCTTCACAAGACCACCTGCAATAATCGCTGTGAACAGCGGTGTCATACACCCTGCAATAAAGTCCAGTGCCGTAATAATCGGATTGACTTTTTCAGTATGCTCTGCTGCACTGCTTCCGACCGCTGTATCAGAAATGCCGGTTGCCGCTACTACTTCCTTGTAGACATTTCCCACGGAGTTTCCGATGATCACCTGATACTGTCCTCCCGCAATATTGACCCCCATCACACCTGGAATCTTCTCTACTTCTTTTTTGTTTGGAATACTTTTGTCCTTCAGAACAAATCTTAATCTGGTCATGCAGTGTGTCACTGACGTAATATTCGCAGTGCCGCCGACTGCTTTTACGACTGCCTCTGCAATCTGTCTGTTTTTCTCTGCCATAGTTTTCTCTCCTTATCGTTACTGCGTTTTCTAAAATATCTTCCCGATTCATGTGCACCTGTCCCGAGAAAACAAAAACCTCCCACAACAGAGCCGCTATCCGCCGTCTCTGCCATGGAAGGTAATGCCCAAATGGTTACAATCCTTCTCTCGTACATATCCTGTTAATATGTAGAATCAGATATAATTTTTCTTCTTTTGAAAGTATCATGCCACATTTTCTTTTAAAATATCGTTCCAGCAATTCGACACATGCCGCAATCCCCGGGAACTGATCTTTCATGCTCTGATACATGATTCCATTGTCTGAATAAAGCATCTTCTCGCCTGCAATCCGGTCTAGCAGATACATCAGATGCGAGGAATAACGTGCAAAATTGAATGAATCTCTGTCAATCACAATTCCAATCTCATCTTCCACAATGCTGATCGTGTCCTCCAGAATCTCCTGATATTGTTTCTTCAACTGATCAGCCACATCTGTCTTGCTCCTTGTATCATACCGGGCATTTACAAAATTCATCGCAATTCCCGAAGCTTCATTGGGATCCAAATGAACATTGAATCTGCGTTCTATCTGCTTCACCGCGTATTTTCCAATGCGTGCCTCTGCCGGAAATGTCTGCTCTACCTCATAAATCAAAGGCATCTGCACATCAATATTTTTCTGTGCTCTTTGAATACTAAAGTGAATGTGATCGGACATCGTCACGACCAGATTCGGGTTCATCTCATACCCCAGCTCATTTTTTGCAATCTCCACAAGTTTCGCCGTAAAATGAATCACTTTTTCCGGAATATCTTTGAAAAGTTCAATATACTTTTGGTCAATATCGTAAAAGGTCCGTGTGATCAAGTTCAGGTCTTCAACCTCATATGGCGTTTTTGGAAATCCAATACCTTTGCCGACAGCAATCAGTTCTTTTCCCTCGCCATCGACACAAATGGCAAAATTATTGTTTAATTTCTTAATTACTTGCATCTCTCTCCAATAAAAAAGCTCCTCAAGACACTAAACACCTCATTTTCACTAAACAGGTACCATTAGTAATGCCTCAAAGAGTAACAATCTAATTTATACGTATATACTAACAAAATCTATCCATTTTGTCCAGCGGCACATCACACAAATATTCTTTGCGATTTTTAGTTGTTTTTCACAAGAAAATCTCCTATTTTTCTTACTGCCTTTTGCCAAAACAAAAGGAGTCCGACGACTCCCTTCCGTTTGCTATTCTATTCATCTTTTCCGATTTGTTTCATTGTCTGATTGATGTATGTACTC
>PPYE01433699.1_pt1 | contig 10678 bp, 4 predicted proteins | sample 1559881 | NCBI WGS metagenome assembly PPYE01 (sample SAMN08240022, study PRJNA423297) | Human gut metagenome, whole genome shotgun sequencing project.
GCAATATGCAGGCGAATGGGCGGCCGCAGGGGTGCCGGCGCTCACGGCGGCGCTGGTTGCGGCGCTGGAGGTTCTTGTGCTGACACTGGGGTAAAACTGAAAAGTCAAGGGCCAGGCTGTACAAACTATCCGACCAATCTCTGGGCAAAATGACGAGAGAAACCCTGAAAACCAATTTGTCAACCCCCCGGCTGCGGTGGAAAATCAGCAAATTGCTGAATATCTTCACACGCGGCCGGGCGTTTCATTCAAGGGCCGCTTTTTTCGCCAGGCTGCAAAAAAAGCGAAGCTGCGGCCACATTTTCAAAAAAATGCTTGACAAATATGCCCTAATCCGGTATACTGATGCAGTATCACAAAAATGGAATAGAGCGCCCTAAAGGGACCCCGCTGCCCTGGTCTCGTCGAAAACTTTGTGAAAAACGACGAAGATGACCCGCCGGCAACACCGCCCTGTGGTCAGCTTTGTCATTTTGTTTGGACAGGAAACGCCGCTTTGCCAGCTGCCCCCGCCTGCCGGGGCCGGGCGGGCCGCGTTTCGCAAATCTTTGGATAGGAGTGGTCGCATTTTATGGTAAAGGTCAAGCCCGTACAAAATGGCCGCACGACCAGAATGAGCTTTTCCAAGATCAACGAAGTGATCGGGATGCCCAATCTGATCGAAATCCAGAAAAACTCGTACAACTGGTTCCTGCGGGAAGGTCTGCATGAGGTTTTCCACGATATTGCCGCCATTGAGGACTATACCGGCAACCTCGTACTGGAATTCATTGATTATCGCCTTGACAATCATCCCAAGTATACCATTAAAGAATGCAAGGAGCGCGACGCGACCTATGCCGCGCCCCTGTACGTTACGGCGCGCCTGATCAACAAGCAGACCGGCGAAGTCAAAGAGCAGGAAATCTTCATGGGCGATTTCCCGCTCATGACCGATTCGGGTACCTTTATCTCGAACGGCGCCGAACGGGTTATCGTCAGCCAGCTCGTGCGTTCGCCCGGCGTCTTTTATGCTTCCACCAAGGACCGCGCCGGCAAGGACCTGTTCACCGCCACCATGAACCCCAACCGCGGCGCCTGGCTGGAATATGAGACCGACTCTTCCGATGTGTTCTATGTCCGCATTGACAAGAACCGCAAGCTGCCGGTCACGACTTTCCTGCGCGCGCTTGGCCTTGGCTCTGACGAACAGCTACGCCAGTTCTTTGGTTCGACCGAGCCGAAGATCGTCGCCTCGATTGAGAAGGACATCACCCACAATACCGAGGAAGGCTTGCTTGAATGCTATCGCAAGCTGCGCCCCGGCGAACCGCCGACGGTTGAAAACTCCCGCAGCCATATCAACGCCCTCTTCTTTGACCCGCGCCGCTACGATCTTGCCCGGTTCGGCCGGTTCAAGATGAACAAAAAGCTCGCGCTGGCCCGCCGCATTGCCGGCTACCGCGCGGCTGAGGACATCATCGCCCCGCTGACCGGCGAACTGCTCGCCGCCAAGGGCGAAAAGATCTCGACCGAAAAGGCGGAGGAGATCGACCGCGCCGGCGTCACCCGCGTCACCGTTTTGGTGGAGCGCAAGAACGAGGAACCGACCCCGGTGATCGTCGTTTCGAACGGCTGCGTTGACGCCCAGCCTTTCTTCAGCTTTGATGTGGAAGAATGTGGCATCAATGAGCGCGCCTCCTTTGCTGAAATCCGCAAGATCCTTGACTCCACCTCTGACCCGGAGGAACAAAAGGAGCTTCTGCGCCGCAACCGTGACGCGCTGATCAGCCGCACCGTCACCGTTGACGATATCTTCGCTTCGGTCAGCTACCTCATCGGCCTTGACCACGGCATCGGCACCACCGACGAGATCGACCACCTTGGCAACCGCCGGGTGCGCAGCGTCGGCGAGCTGCTGCAGAACCAGTTCCGCATCGGCTTTGCCCGCATGGAGCGCGTTGTGCGCGAGCGCATGACCCTGCAGAACCAGGAATCCGGTGAAATCACACCGCAGAGCCTTGTCAACATCCGGCCCGTCGTCTCGGCCATCCGGGAGTTCATCGGCTCCAGCCCGCTGTCCCAGTTCATGGACCAGAACAACCCCCTGGCCGAGCTGACCCACAAGCGCCGTCTTTCGGCCCTGGGCCCGGGCGGTCTTTCGCGTGACCGTGCCGGCGTTGAAGTCCGTGACGTGCACTACACCCACTACGGCCGTCTTTGCCCGATCGAGACGCCCGAAGGTTCGAACATCGGCCTGATCTCGTATCTGGCCTCCTTCGCCAAGATCAACAAGTACGGCTTCATCGAAGCGCCCTACCGCAAGGTGGACAAAGCGACCGGCGTCGTCACCGACGAAGTGATCTATATGCCGGCCGATGTGGAGGATGAATACATCGTCGCCCAGGCCAACGAACCGCTCGACGAAAACAACTGCTTCGTCCGCCCGCGCGTTTCCTGCCGCCACCGCAACGACATCCAGGAATTCCCGCGTGAGATGGTCGATTTCATGGACGTCTCCCCGCGTATGATGGTCTCGGTTGCGACCGCGTCGATCCCCTTCCTGGAAAACGACGACGGCAACCGCGCGCTGATGGGCTCGAACATGCAGCGGCAGGCCGTGCCCCTGATGGTCACCCAGCAGCCGATTGTCGCGACCGGTATGGAATACAAGGCCGCGACCGACTCCGGCGTCTGCGTACTGGCTGCCCATGACGGCACCGTGGAAGCTGTGGATGCCGACAAGATCGTCGTCCGCTGTGAAGATGGCTCCGCCGATACCTACGAGCTCATCAAGTTCATGCGCTCGAACCAGGGCACCTGCGTCAACCAGCGCCCGATCGTACAGATCGGCGAAAGCGTCAAGACCGGCGACGTGCTGGCCGATGGCCCCGCCACCAAGAACGGTGAAATCAGCCTGGGCAAGAACGCCCTTGTCGGCTTCATGACCTGGGAAGGCTACAACTACGAGGACGCCGTCCTGCTCAACGAAAAGCTCGTGCGGGAGGATATCTACACCTCGATCCATATTGAGGAGTATGAGAGCGAAGCCCGCGAGACCAAGCTTGGACCCGAGGAGATTACCCGCGACATTCCGAACGTCGGCGACGACTCGCTCAAGGATCTTGACGAGCGCGGCATCATCCGGGTTGGCGCAGAGGTCAAGACCGGCGATATCCTTGTCGGCAAGGTTACCCCGAAGGGTGAAACCGAGCTCACCGCCGAAGAACGGCTGCTCCGTGCAATCTTCGGCGAGAAGGCCCGTGAAGTACGCGATACCTCGCTGCGTGTTCCGCATGGCGAGTACGGCATCATTGTGGATGTCAAGGTCTTCACCCCGGAAAATTCTGACGAGCTGCAGCCCGGCGTGCGGGAATGCGTCCGCGTCTACATCGCCCAGAAGCGCAAGATCAGCGTCGGTGACAAGATGGCCGGTCGTCACGGCAACAAGGGCGTTGTCTCCCGCATTCTTCCGCAGGAGGACATGCCCTTCCTGCCCGACGGCACCCCGCTCGATATCGTGCTGAACCCGCTCGGCGTTCCCTCCCGTATGAACATCGGGCAGGTGCTCGAAGTCAACCTCGGCTATGTCGCCAAGGCCCTGGGCTGGAAGGTCCAGACCCCGGTCTTCGACGGCGCGCACGAAAGCGACCTGCGCGATTGCTTTGCCGAAGCGCGTGAAAAATGGCACACCGGCCATGCGCCGGAATACCCCACCAAGCTGAACCGCCTGATGGGGGAGAAAGGCCATATCATTGACTTCAGCAAGATTGACCTGACCGACGACGGCAAGACCACCGTCTACGACGGCCGCACGGGTGAAAAGTTCCCCTCCAAGGTTACGGTCGGCTATATGTACTACCTCAAGCTGCATCACCTCGTGGATGATAAGATCCACGCCCGCTCCACCGGCCCCTACAGCCTCGTCACCCAGCAGCCTCTGGGCGGCAAAGCACAGTTCGGCGGCCAGCGCTTCGGCGAAATGGAAGTCTGGGCGCTGGAAGCTTACGGTGCGGCCTATACCCTGCAGGAAATCCTCACCGTCAAGTCGGACGACGTTGTCGGCCGTGTCAAGACCTATGAGGCGATCGTCAAGGGCGAGGAGATCCCGAAACCCGGCATCCCCGAAAGCTTCCGCGTCATGCTCAAGGAACTGCAGAGCCTGGGCCTCAACATCGTTGTACAGGATAAGGAAGGCAACGAAGTCGATATCCGTCAGGAATATGACGACGACGATGTCACCTTTGAGGGCAACGATATGCCCGGCGAAAATGTCCTGCTTGAAAGCGAGCTGCAGGATGACTACAGCGTTCAGGATGCAGACGAAGGCTTTGACAATGACCTTGAGGAGGACGCCGAACCCGATGCCGCCGAGCTGGCCAGCATCGAGAGCGAAATGTTCGACGAATGAGCCAAGCCTGACCGTCTGCCATCATAGAGAGTATAATGAGAGGGTTCGCTGAATGGATAATAAAGAGTTCGATTCGATTAAGATCGGCCTTGCCTCCCCGGATCAGATCCGTGCCTGGAGCTACGGCGAGGTCAAAAAACCCGAAACCATCAACTACCGCACCCTGAAACCGGAGCGCGACGGCCTGTTCTGCGAGCGCATTTTTGGACCCACCAAGGACTGGGAATGCCACTGCGGCAAATACAAGCGCATCCGTTACAAGGGCAAGATCTGCGACAAATGCGGCGTTGAAGTCACCCGCGCCAAAGTCCGGCGCGAGCGCATGGGCCACATTGAGCTGGCCGCCCCGGTTTCCCACATCTGGTACTTCAAAGGCATCCCGAGCCGCATCGGCCTGATGCTGGACATCGGCCCCCGCCAGCTGGACAAGGTTCTCTATTTCGCCAACTACATTGTCACCGACCCCGGTTTCACCCCGCTTGAGAAAAAGCAGCTGCTGACCGAGCGCGAGTACAAAGAAATGCGCGAAAAGTACGAGGATACCTTTGAAGCCGGCATGGGCGCCGAAGCAATCCAGAAACTGCTGGCCGAAATCGACCTCGACCAGCTCTCCAACGAGCTGCACGAGGAGCTTGAAAAGGCCAACGGCCAGAAACGCGTCCGGCTGCTCAAGCGGCTGGAATGTGTCGATGCGTTCCGCCTGTCCGGCCAGCGGCCGGAGTGGATGATCCTGACCGTTGTGCCGGTCATCCCGCCGGATATTCGCCCGATGGTGCAGCTTGACGGCGGCCGCTTTGCCACCTCTGATCTGAACGACCTGTACCGCCGCGTCATCAACCGCAACAACCGCCTCAAGCGGCTGCTCGAACTTGGCGCGCCGGATATCATCGTCCGCAACGAAAAGCGGATGCTGCAGGAAGCCGTTGACGCCCTGATTGACAACGGCCGCCGCGGCCGCCCGGTCACCGGCCCGAACAACCGCGCGCTCAAGAGCCTGTCCGACATGCTGAAGGGCAAGCAGGGCCGTTTCCGCCAGAACCTGCTCGGCAAGCGCGTTGACTACTCCGGTCGTTCGGTTATCGTTGTCGGCCCGGAACTTAAAATGTACCAGTGCGGCCTGCCCAAGGAGATGGCGCTCGAACTGTTCAAGCCCTTCATCATGAAGGACCTTGTCGAAAAGGGCGTTGCCTCCAATATCAAGGCTGCCCGCAAAAAGGTCGAGCGCGCTTCGCCCGAAGTGTGGGACTCGCTCGAGACCGTTATCAAGGGCCACCCGGTGCTGCTCAACCGCGCCCCGACGCTGCACCGCCTGGGCATCCAGGCTTTTGAACCGGTGCTGGTTGAAGGCCGCGCCATCAAGCTGCATCCGTTGGTCTGCACCCCCTTCAACGCCGACTTTGACGGCGACCAGATGGCTGTCCATCTGCCGCTTTCCACCGAAGCCCGCCGTGAAGCCAAGATGCTGATGCTTGCTTCCGGCAACCTGCTCAAACCTTCGGACGGCGAGCCTGTCACGGTGCCGACCCAGGATATGATCCTTGGCTCCTACTATCTGACGATGGTCAACCCCGACGACCCCGGCCACGACAAGGTCTTCCGCGACGAAGCCGAAGCCCTCATGGCTTATGCCGAGCACATCGTCACGCTGCAGGCGCCCGTCAAAGTGCGCCGCACCATGGTCTTTGACGGCGTGGAAGAAAGCGCTATCGTCAACACCACCGTCGGCAAGATCATCTTCAACACCCCGATTCCGCAGGATCTTGGCTATGTGGACCGCACCGACCCGATCCATAAGTTTGATTACGAGATCGATTTCCAGGTCACCAAGAAAAAGCTGCCCGATATTATCAGCCGCTGCCTGACCAAGCATGGCACCAAGCGCTGCGCGGTCATGCTCGACGCGATCAAGGCCCAGGGCTATAAATACTCGACTTTGTCCGCCATTACGGTTGCCGTGCCTGACGCGATCATCCCGGAAGAGAAGGCCGACATCCTGGCCGCCGCCGACAAGAAGGTTGAAAAGGTCATGAAGAACTTCAACCGCGGCTTGATTTCGGATGAAGAGCGCTACAAGAAGACGGTTGAAATCTGGCAGCAGGCCACCGAGGAAGTCTCGGACGCGCTGTCCACCAACCTGCGCACCAACCACCAGCGCAACCCCATCTATATGATGTCGGACTCCGGCGCCCGTGGTTCTATGGACCAGATCAAGCAGCTGGCCGGCATGCGCGGCCTGCTGGCCAATACCGCCGGCAAAACGCTGGAAATGCCGATTCGCGCCAACTACCGCGAAGGCCTGAACATCCTTGAATATTTCATTTCGTCCAGAGGCGCCCGCAAGGGTTTGACCGATACCGCGCTGCGCACCGCCGACTCGGGTTACCTGACCCGCCGTCTCGTCGATGTCAGCCAGGAAGTCATCATCCGCGAAGAAGACTGCCACGCCACCGAAGGCATCATGGTCCGTGAAATCAGCGAGGGCAATGCTTCGATCGAAAGCTTTGCCGAACGCCTGATCGGCCGTTATCCGCTGCATGATGTGCTTGACCCGAACACCGGCGACCTGCTTGTTTCCAAAGACAAGATGATGGACATGTTTGACGCCGAAAAGATCGAAAAAGCCGGCATTACCGAGCTTGAGATCCGCAGCGTCATGACCTGCCGCGCCCATGTCGGCGTCTGCGCCCGGTGCTATGGTTCCAACATGTCCAACGGCCAGTGCGTCAAGGTCGGCGAAAGCGTCGGCATCATCGCGGCCCAGTCCATCGGTGAGCCGGGCACCCAGCTGACCATGCGTACCTTCCACACCGGCGGTATCGCGTCGGCCGAAGATATCACCCAGGGTCTTCCGCGCGTGGAAGAACTGTTTGAGAGCCGCCGCCCCAAGGCGATGGCCATCATGTCTGAAATTGCCGGTACCGTCCACATCGACGATACCAAGAAGACCCGCCATGTCGAAGTGCTTGGTGTGGATGACAACGGCGCCCCGGTCACCAAGAGCTACATCATCCCCTTCGGCCAGCGCCTGAAGGTGATGGAAGGCGATGTGATCGCCAAGGGTGCGCTGCTTACCGAAGGCCATGCCTACCCGCAGGATATCCTCGCGGTCAAGGGCCGCGTCGCCACCCAGGATTACCTGATCAGCGAAGTGCAGAAGGTCTACCGTCTGCAGGGCGTGGAAATCAACGATAAGCACATCGAAGTCATCGTCCGCCAGATGATGCGCAAGGTTCGCATTGAGGACGCTGGCTCCAGCGAGTTTATCGTGGGCAGCGTTGTGAACCGCCGCGACGTCATGATCGAGAACGAGGCGATCCAGGCCCGCATCGATGCCGGCGAGACCGACCTCAAGCTCGTTCAGGCCAGCCAGGTGCTGCTCGGCATCACCAAGTCGAGCTTGGCAACGGATAGCTTCCTGTCCGCCGCTTCCTTCCAGGAGACCACCCGTGTCCTGACCGAGGCCGCCATCAAGGGCAAGACCGACCCGCTGGCCGGCCTCAAGGAGAACGTCATTATTGGCAAGCTGATCCCGGCCGGCACCGGCCTGCCGGAGGTCGAAGAAGAGCTGGTCCACGCGGAAGAAGAGCGTGACGCCGAAGGCGCCGCCTACGACCACGCGGAGTAAGACAAACCCAAACCATCCCCGCCGCATCTGTGCGGCGGGAATTTTGCGCTTCAAATCTAAACTCTTTATGAACGCATTTGTCTAAACCTATCCCCGGGTGTATAATACTATCGTATGGACTTTTTCGCGCCCGGTGGGCGCTTGTTACAAGGAGACGCTTATGCCTGAAACTGTGAAGGAACGTTCTGAACTTGACCCGCAATTCACCTGGGATTTAAGCCGGCTGTTTGCCGACGATGCGGCCTGGGAGAAAACCCTCGCCACCCTTGAGGAAAAGGCCGCTGCGGTAACGGCCTGGGCTGGCAAGCTTAAAGACGCCGCATCGATCCACGGCTACTTTGAAGCTGCAACCGCGCTGTCCCGCACTTTGTCCGACCTTTTCTGCTATGCTTCCATGCGCCACAGCGAGGATACCCGCGCCGAAGCAGCCCAAAGTATGTATGCCCGCATCTCGGCCCAATATGCCCGGGTTGCGGCCGCCCTCTCCTTCGCAGAGCCGGAAATCCTTGCCCTGCCCGAAGACACGCTGCAGGCCGTGGCGGCTGACCCGCAAATGGGGGACTACCGCTTCGCCTTTGAGGACCTGCTGCGCCAGAAACCGCACACCCTGAGCGCGGCTGAAGAAAAACTGCTCGCCTCTTTCAGTGAAGTGCTCGGCGCGCCTTCCGAAATTGCGGACAGCCTGCAGGATGCCGACCTTGTTTTTGACCCGGCGGTGGATAGCCAGGGCCAGCAGCATGAGGTTACCGGCGCAAATTACATTTTGCTGCAAACTTCGCCGGACCGCACGCTGCGCAAAAACTCCTTCCACAGCTTTTACAAAAGCTACCGCCAGCACATCAATACCTTTGCGGGCACCTACGGCGCGGCTGTCAAGGCGGCCACGGCGGAAGCTGCCGCGCGGCATTACCCGTCCTCCCGCGCAATGTCAATGGCGGGGGAAAACATTCCCGAACAGGTATACGACAACCTTGTCGCCACGGTTCGGGCCCATCTGCCGGCCATGTACCGCTATGTCGCGCTGCGCAAACGGCTGCTTGGGCTGGACGAACTGCATTATTATGATGTCTACGCCCCGCTGACCGGTGAAAGCACCACCCGCTATACCTACGAGCAGGCCCGGCATATGGTGCTGGAGGCGGTGGCCCCGCTTGGCGAAGCGTACGGCGCCGAAGTCCGCCGCGGCTTTGCCGAGCGCTGGATTGACGTTTATCCCAACAAAGGCAAAAGTGGCGGCGCTTATTCCACCGGCACCTACGATTCCGAGCCCTATATCCTGACCAACTTCACCGGCACACTGGACAGCGTTTCGACCATCGCGCATGAAATGGGCCACAGCATGCACAGTCTGCTGGCCAACCGTGCCCAGCCGCCGCAGTACGCCGGCTACACGCTGTTTGTGGCGGAAGTTGCCTCCACCGTCAACGAAAACCTCATGATCGAGCAGCTTCTCAAACAGGAGAAGGAGCCTGCGGCCCGGCTCGTGCTGCTCAACCAGTATCTTGAAAACTTTAAGGGCACCGTTTACCGCCAGACAATGTTTGCCGAGTTTGAACGCGAGGCCCACGCGATGCGGGAACGCGGCGAAGCGCTGAGCCCGGCTGCCCTCGGCGCGCTGTACGGCAAGCTTGTGCAGGATTACTTCGGCCCCGATCTTGTCATGGATGAGGAGGTTGGGCTGGAATGGGCGCGCATCCCGCATTTTTACCGCCCGTTCTATGTCTATAAGTACGCGACCGGTTACTCAACGGCGGTCGCCCTCAGCGAAGCGATCCTGCGCGAAGGGCAGCCGGCTGTCAAGAGGTATCTCGAATTCCTCTCAATGGGGGGCAGCGCTTACCCGCTTGACGAACTGCGCCACGCCGGCGTGGACCTGATGACGCCGGCCCCGATCGATGCGGCGCTGGACAAGTTTGACCGCCTGCTCGCCGATGCGGAGGCCTGCGCCGACAAGCTCGGCCGCTAAACCCAGCGTGTCGCCGTCGTCGGCGCATGTCCGCCGGCGGCGACGATTTTAGCTTTCTGTCTGTGGCAGATGAAAAGGCCCAAAAGCGGGGGGGGCTGCGATTTTTCGTATAATTTCTGTAAATAGGCTTGACAACTGCCCTGCTTTGCTTTAAAATAATCGTTGCGTGGCTCCCAGGGGTTCGTGCGGCCATTTGGCCCTGCACCCCGGGCGCTATACGCAAAAATCTTGTAAGAAAGGAGAAAAGAAATGCCTACTTTTAACCAGCTCGTGCGCAAAGGCCGTGAGGTCCTGGTCACCAAGAGCACCGCGCCTGCCCTTCAGAAGAGCTACAACTCCCAGAAGAAGCAGTACACCAACATGAACAGCCCCCAGAAGCGCGGCGTCTGCACTGCGGTCCGTACCATGACCCCGAAGAAGCCGAACTCTGCCCTGCGTAAAGTTGCCCGTGTCCGCCTCACGAATGGTATCGAGGTTACCTCGTACATTCCTGGTATCGGCCATAACCTGCAGGAGCACAGCGTCGTTCTGATCCGTGGCGGCCGTGTTAAGGACCTGCCCGGTGTGCGTTACCACATCATCCGTGGTACCCTGGATACCCAGGGCGTTGCGAACCGCAACCAGGCTCGCAGCAAGTACGGCGCGAAGCGCCCCAAGGCCGGTGCCAAGAAGTAAGGAAACATCTTTTCGCCATAAA
>PPYE01454793.1_pt1 | contig 10676 bp, 8 predicted proteins | sample 1559881 | NCBI WGS metagenome assembly PPYE01 (sample SAMN08240022, study PRJNA423297) | Human gut metagenome, whole genome shotgun sequencing project.
GTAGTCGTATGCTTCATAAGGGCGGCGTGTCTTGTTGTCATAATATCCGCCGCGGGCATAAAAGGAGAGTTTGTCGGTAACATCGAAAGTGAATTTTTGATTGACAGTATTTGCATAGAAGCCTGTAGAAGCCACTTTTCCGGTTTCTTCCAGTTCATGAGTCTTTGAGCTCTCCTCGTATGGATTCAGTTGCCATCCCTCGGCCTGCTGACGACGGTAAGAGGTATAGGAGCCGAACTTGCCGGTATTGACATCTGCGTTTACGGACTGGGTAAAACGTCCTTTACTAGCATAATGGGTATCGCTGGAAACATGGATAGCATTTTTTGCATCATCAGTAATAATGTTGATTACTCCTCCGATAGCATTTGTTCCGTAAAGAGCGGAAGAGGCACCGTTCAATATTTCAATACGTTTGATTTTGGCCACATTGATTCGGGCGTAAGTATCATCTCCATACAGGCGTTTGCCATTCTCCAGGAAAATGAAATAATCATCAGGCAATCCATTCAGACTCAATGTCGTACCCATGCCGTTGGTCATACTTGAGAAAGACGGGGTGAGCTTTTGTAGGGCCTCGTCCAGCGATGTTACACCGGCATTGCTTAAGTCCTTTGCTGTGATGACCGAAACAGGCACGGGACTGTCCGTCATGCGGTGGTGTGTTCCTGTACCGGTTACCACTACCTGGCCTATATTGGTAAAACTGTCTTGTAGCTTGATAAGAAGATTTTTTTCACCCCCTTTTGTGGTGACCGATTGGGGTGTGTAACTGACATGCGTGATTCTTAACACATGTTTTCCATCAGGAAGATTGTTGATATTAAACTCGCCTTTACCGTTTGTGGTGCATCCTGAAAGGCTTTGGTCGATACGGATATTGGCTCCCACTACAGGTTCGCCGGTATCGGCACTCACAATTTTCCCACTGATACCGGCTTGTGCCAGTACATCAATAGCCAGACAGCTTAAAGTGACGGCTGTCAATAATACTTTTACTTTCATCGAAGAAAGAATTTAAGAATTAATAATTAGCTTTCCTGGCCCCGGGAGAGCATGATTATCTATGTTCGGATTTGGCAGGTTTCCTGGCTTCACCCTGAAAAGCGCCTTCCCATTTCTTCATTTTCGAAACAGTGGCATAGCGAGAGTTGCTTTTCATCAGACGGGGTTTCACAGTAGCGGGCACTGCTTCGGATTCTACAACCGAATTCCCTTTTATACAGATAAAGAAAAAATACCTGTATCACCAAACCGGGAGCAAAGGTAGACAATTATTTTATATATGCTTTAAGATTCGTCACAAAATGGCGGCAAAACTTCAATTGCATTCCAAAGATATTATTCACTTGATAAATGGGATTATGCATTAATCTGCGATTCGAATTTTGATAATTTGCAATTTACATTATCTTTGCATCCGTTTATTTGTCCGAAGATGGGGCTGGCTTCATCTGAGTTATCACTGTATGGAATATAAGGATATGGAAGCGGGCACTTCGCTTTATCAGATATTAAAATAATGAGACATATGAGACGCATTTATACACGTACCGGAGATAAGGGCATGACAGGGATTCATGGTGGGGAGCGGATACCCAAGGACAATATCCGTATCGAAACCAATGGATGCATTGATGAATTGAATGCCGTTATAGGAATAATACGTTCACTTTTACCGCAGGAGCATGAGTGGCAATCCTTGCTTTTTACCATCCAGAAAAATATGATGGCGGTGATGAGTCATGTGGCTACGCCATCCGCCATCCGTAGTGAAAACCCCAATATCTTGCCTGATAATCTATGCTCTTATTGTGAGGAGGTGATGGACCGGTTGATGGAACAGATGGAGGATAATGGCTATTTTATTCTTCCCGGAGGAACGGCCGTATCAGCACAGTTGCAGTTTGCAAGGACTGTAGCGCGCCGTGCCGAGCGGCGATTATGGACATTGCATAAACAAGATCCGTTACCATCCATCCTGCTTCAATATATGAACCGTTTGTCTGATTTGTTTTTTGTCATGGCCCGTTATGAGATGCAACAGCAGAACTGGGCGGAAGAAAAATGGCAATCTTTTGCCTATAAAAGAAAAAAGAAAGAGTGACAGAAAGAAATTCCACCCGATTATGTTGACCGGAACAGACTGTGCCATTTGTAAAAGTGTCATTGCCCTGCCTTATGCCGTATCATGTAATGCTTTTGACTGCCTTGCCGTATGTTATAACCCTATTGTAATGGAAAGGGCGGGCTGTATTTCTACAATAAAGTTGCGAGAGACTGATTTGGTGAAATAGATTAGGCTGTAGTGTCTTGACAAACAGTCCACTACAGCCTAATTCAATCATAAGCTAAATAATCTTACGCTTCTTCCACTGCTGCCTGCGCCGCTGCCAGTCTGGCAATAGGTACGCGGAACGGAGAACATGATACATAATTCAAACCAACTTTGTGGCAGAATTTAACAGATGAAGGTTCACCTCCATGTTCACCACAGATACCGCATTTCAAGTCGGGACGAACAGAACGGCCTTTATCCACAGCCATTTCAATCAGTTGGCCTACACCGTTTTGGTCAAGTACCTGGAATGGGTCTACTTTCAGAATCTTCTTTTCAAGATATACCGGCAAGAATGAAGCGATGTCATCACGAGAGTAACCGAAAGTCATCTGAGTAAGGTCATTTGTACCGAATGAGAAGTATTCTGCACGGCTGGCAATGCGGTTTGCAGTCAGCGCAGCACGTGGAATCTCAATCATGGTACCTACCTTGAACGGAATTTCCATTCCTTCTCTTTCAAACAACTCGGCAGCAGCATCACGAATCACTTTTTCCTGAGCTTCAAATTCATACAAGATACCGGTCAGAGGAACCATGATTTCGGGATGTGGGTCATAACCTTCTTTCTTCAGTTCAATGGCAGCACCTAAGATAGCCTGAGTCTGCATCTCTGTGATACATGGATATGTGTTACCCAAACGGCAACCACGATGACCCAACATCGGATTATGCTCGCATAAGCTTTCTACACGCTTCTGGATTTCCTGTACGGTTACACCCATAGCCTGAGCCATTTCTTCCTGTCCCTTCAAATCGTGGGGAACAAATTCGTGCAAAGGAGGATCGAGTAAACGAACATTCACCGGACATCCGTCCATAGCCTTGAAAATACCCTTAAAGTCAGCCTTCTGGTAGGGGAGCAGTTTTGCCAATGCTTTTCTGCGTCCTGCTTCATCGGGAGCCAGAATCATTTCACGCATGGCAACAATCTTTTCTGCATCAAAGAACATGTGTTCTGTACGACAAAGACCGATACCGCATGCACCGAAACTGCGGGCTACTTCTGCATCGTGCGGAGTGTCGGCATTGGTGCGGACAACCAATTGAGTATATTTGTTGCAAAGATCCATCAGTGCGGCAAAGTCACCGGATACTTCCGCTGCTTTGGTTTCTACCTTACCTTTATATACCTCACCGGTAGTACCGTTCAAAGAGATGAAATCACCTTCTTTCAGAGTGACACCTTCTATTTCTACAGTACGGTTCTTGTAGTCTACATTGATAGCACCTGCACCGGATACACAGCATTTTCCCATACCGCGAGCTACAACGGCTGCGTGAGATGTCATACCGCCGCGTGCGGTTAAAATGCCTTGTGCCACGGCCATACCTGCCAAGTCCTCAGGAGACGTTTCAATACGCACCATTACCACTTTTTTACCATCTGCAGCCCATTTAGCAGCATCTTCGGCAAAGAATACAACCTGACCGGTAGCTGCACCCGGAGAAGCGGGCAAACCGCGAGTCAATACTTTGGCTTCTTTCAATGCCTGTTTGTCGAATACAGGATGGAGCAGTTCGTCCAGTTTATTGGGCTCACAACGTTTCAACGCTGTCTTTTCATCAATCATTCCCTGGCGCAACAAGTCCATGGCTATTTTTACCATAGCAGCACCGGTACGTTTACCGTTACGAGTCTGCAAGAACCACAGTTTTCCTTCTTGTACGGTAAATTCCATATCTTGCATATCGCGGTAATGGTCTTCCAATTTAGTCTGAAGTGCATCCAGTTCTTTGTAGATTTCCGGCATAGCTTCTTCCATAGAAGGATATTTGGCAACGCGTTCTTCTTCAGAGATACCCGCACGTTCGGCCCAGCGCTGAGAACCAATCTTGGTAATCTGTTGCGGAGTACGGATACCGGCAACAACGTCTTCACCTTGAGCGTTAATCAAATATTCGCCATTGAACAGGTCTTCACCGTTACCGGCATCGCGAGAGAAGCAAACACCTGTTGCAGAAGTATCTCCCATATTACCGAATACCATTGCCTGAACGGTTACAGCAGTACCCCATTCTGCAGGAATGCCTTCCATTTTGCGGTAAAGAATAGCGCGTTCGTTCATCCAACTGCGGAATACGGCACAAACAGCACCCCAAAGTTGTTCGTAAGCGTTGGTCGGGAAGTCTTGACCGGTTTGTTCTTTAACGGCAGCTTTAAAGCGTTTTACCAATTCTTTAAGGTCTTCTACTTCCAATTCGTTATCCAGTTTCACACCTTTGGCTTCTTTTACCTCTTCGATAATAGCTTCAAATGGATCGATGTCGTCTTTGTTTACAGGTTTCATACCTAAAACAACGTCACCATACATCTGAACAAAACGACGGTAAGAATCCCATGCAAAGCGAGGACGACCGGTCTTGCGAGTCAAGCCTTCTACTACTTCATCATTCAAACCTAAGTTAAGGATGGTATCCATCATACCCGGCATAGAAGCACGAGCACCGGAACGTACAGAAACCAATAGGGGATTCTCTACATCACCAAATTTAGAATTCATCAGGCTTTCGATGTTGGCGATTGCTTTTTCAACATCTTCTTTGAGCAGTTCTACAACTTTATCTTTTCCTAAATCGTAATATTCTGTACACACTTCGGTAGTGATTGTGAAACCCGGAGGAACGGGTACACCAATCAGATTCATTTCAGCCAGGTTAGCACCTTTTCCACCAAGCAGCTCTCTCATGTCTGCTTTACCTTCAGCTTTTCCGTTTCCGAAGGTATAAACTCTTTTTTTCTCCATAAATAATGTATTTAAAGTTAACTCATTCAAAAATTGTAATCGCAAAACTATACATATTTTATTTATCTCCAAACGAATTAATGAAAAATTTTAGTGGAAATTGCAATTTCTACTTTGCAATTTCAATATATTCTGTTTTATAGGGAGAAATTCGGGGAAAATGCTTAAATTTGCCCCAAATTAACTTATTTAGAAAGTGGCAAGAAAGAAGAAAGAGCTCCCTCTATTAGAGAAGGTAACCATAACAGATGTAGCTGCCGAAGGTAAAGCTTTGGCGAAAGTAAATGATTTAGTAGTATTTGTGCCGTATGTTGTGCCCGGTGATGTGGTGGACTTGCAGGTGAAACGCAAGAAAAACCATTATGCGGAAGCGGTGGCAGTGAACTTCCATGAATATTCTCCTAAAAGAGCAGTACCGTTTTGTCAGCATTATGGTGTATGCGGTGGTTGTAAATGGCAGTGCTTGCCTTATGATGAACAAATAAAGTATAAACAAAAGCAGGTAACGGATAATTTGGTTCGCATCGGAAAGGTGGAATTACCGGAGATTTCTCCTATTCTGGGCTCTGCTAAAACGGAGTTCTACCGTAATAAATTGGAATTTACATTTTCAGACAAGCGTTGGCTGACCGAAGAGGAGGTTAAAGCAGATGTGAAGTATGATCAGATGAATGCGGTGGGTTTCCATATTCCGGGCGCATTCGACAAAGTGCTTGCCATTGAGAAATGTTGGTTGCAGGATGATATAACCAACCAGATTCGTAATGCTATCCGTGACTATGCTTATGAACACAATTATTCTTTCTTTAATCTTCGTTCGCAAGAGGGAATGCTCCGCAATCTGATGGTTCGTACATCGAGCACCGGAGAGTTGATGGTATTGTTTCAATGCAAAATAGTGGAAGAAAGCGAAATGGAACTGATGAAGCAATTATTGGCTTTTGTGGCCGATAAGTTTCCACAGATTACTTCCTTATTATATGTGGTCAACAATAAATGTAACGATACGATTAATGATTTAGATGTGGTGGTATTTAAAGGAAATGACCATATATTTGAAGAGATGGAAGGTTTGCGTTTCAAGGTCGGCCCGAAGTCTTTTTACCAAACCAATTCTGAACAAGCATATAATCTATATAAGGTAGCACGCAATTTTGCGGGGCTGACCGGGAACGAACTTGTTTATGACCTTTATACCGGAACCGGAACTATTGCAAATTTTGTGTCCCGACAGGCAAAGAAGGTGATTGGTATAGAGTATGTGCCGGAAGCGATTGAAGATGCTAAAGTAAATTCGGAAATAAACCATATTACCAATACATTGTTCTATGCGGGGGATATGAAAGATATTCTTACTCAGGATTTTATCAATGAGCATGGTCGTCCCGATGTCATCATTACCGACCCGCCACGTGCAGGTATGCACAATGATGTAATTGATACGATTCTGTTTGCCGAGCCCGAACGTATTGTTTATGTCAGTTGCAATCCGGCAACGCAGGCACGCGATTTGTCTTTACTGGATACTAAATACAGAGTGGCAGCCGTTCAACCGGTAGATATGTTCCCTCATACACACCATGTAGAGAATGTGGTTTTACTTGAAAAAAAATAATTATGTCAAGAGGTAGAAATAATAAGTCAGGCAGACCTGTTGCACGGGCAGCTGCCAAGTATACAATATATAATGTAAGTGAACCCGCTGAGCTGATGGATTTCTTGATGCAGAAAATGGCAGGAATTAGCCGTAGCAAAGTAAAAACAATGCTAACCAACCGGGTAATATTGGTAGACAATACGATTACCACACAATATAATTTTGCACTGACACCCGGTATGAAGGTTCAGGTGAGCAAAGCTAAAAACAACCGAGAGTTCAAAAATCCGATGTTAAAACTGGTATATGAGGATGCTTATATTATTGTAGTGGAAAAAAAGGAAGGACTGCTTTCGGTCAGCACTGAGCATCAAAAGGAGCGTACTGCGCAACATATCCTGAATGAATACGTAAAACGCTCGCATCGTAATAACCGCGTATTCGTTGTTCATCGGTTAGATCGTGAAACATCGGGGCTGATGATGTATGCCAAGGATGAAAAGACACAGAACACATTGCGCGATAACTGGCAGGATATTGTTACTGACCGTCGTTATGTGGCTATTGTTTCGGGAGAGATGGAGAAAGATGGAGGGACTGTTGAATCGTGGCTGACCGATCATAAACTATACGTCAGCTCTAGTCCTTATGACGATGGAGAGGGAAAATATGCCGTTACACATTATAGAACCATAAAGCGTGCGAATGGTTATTCTTTGGTGGAGTTGGATTTGGAAACAGGACGTAAAAATCAGATTCGCGTTCACATGTCAGAGCTAGGCCATCCGGTAATCGGAGATGAACGGTATGGCAGTGAGTGCAATCCGTTAGGTCGATTGGCACTACATGCTTTCAAGCTCTGTTTTTATCATCCTGTAACAGGTGAAGTGATGCAGTTTGAAACTCCATATCCGACTAATTTTAAGACTTTAATGCTAAAAAAATAACCTACAAATAAGTCTCTGGAAGCCTTAATAAATCTAGAGAATGAATTTTTTTACAACAGCCGCCACACCGTCTTCTTCATTGGAGGCGGTGATGAAGTCGGCATTTTGCCTTACTATATCTTGGGCATTTGCCATTGCCACTCCCAATCCGGCATATTTTATCATTGAGATATCATTAAATCCGTCACCTATCGCTATGAGTTCTTCTTGCTTCTTGCCTAATTCTTTTAATAGGACAGAAAGAGCTTGTGCCTTATCAATTCCTTTGGGGACCAATTCCAAGAAATAAGCTTCTGAACGATAAATTCCCAATAGCTCTTTTAAGTCATTATACATTTCATTTTCCATGGCAGCAAGTTTAACCGGTTCACCTACAATCATGCATTTTCCAACAGGAAACTTGATGGCCGATAGGAAGTTGTCTACTTTTTTGATTGTCATAACATTTAGCAATGCAAGCTTTTGTACGTATTCATCATCAGGATTTTCGGTAATGACAAACTCATTATGATAAGTGATGATGGTAAAACCGTATTTCTTTGCATAGTTGTATAAAAATGGAATAACGGAGTGGTCAAGCAGGTTTTCGTACATCACTTCTCCTGTTTGCCAATTGATGATTCTTCCTCCGTTATAAGAAAGAATGTATCCACCGTATTCTCTCAGACAAAGATGCTCGGCAATGGGAGCAACCCCATAGGTAGGACGCCCTGTTGCCAATATTATTTTCACTCCTTTTTGTTGGGCTTCAATAATGGCTTGTCGTGTGTAAGGAGTAATCTCTTTTTTGGTATTAGTCAGTGTTCCGTCTAAATCTAATGCCAGTAATTTATACTTCATAAAAGTGCTTAAGGTGAATTTTGAGACAAATATAAGAAATATCGTTTATTATTTGCTACATTTGCTATAAATAACAAGAATTATGGAACTGATTTTAATAATAATTGTCCTCATATTGCTGATTGCCAATTTGGTAGTTACACTTACTAAAAATAACCGTTTGCAAACGGAACGTTTAGAATCATTGCTTCACGAAGAAATGAAAGCAAATAGAGAAGAGCTGGGGCGTAGCATCCGTGAACTTCGTTCGGAACTGAACCAGACTTTAAATTTTTCTGTTGGACAAATGCAAGATACCTTGCATAAAAATTTGCTCACAGGCAATGAAATGCAACGGGAAAAGTTTGAAGCAATGGGAAAACAGCAAGATGCGCTCATAAAGAGTACGGAAAAACGATTGGATGATATGCGTATAATGGTGGAAGAAAAACTGCAGAAGACATTGAATGAACGAATCGGCCAGTCATTCGAAATTGTTCGTACTCAGCTGGAAAATGTACAGAAAGGGTTAGGAGAGATGAAAAGTCTGGCGCAAGATGTGGGCGGATTAAAGAAAGTATTAAGTAATGTAAAAACACGTGGCACCTTCGGAGAGGTGCAATTAGCGGCTTTACTTGACCAAATGCTGAGTCCTGAACAGTATGAAGCCAATGTAAAAACTAAAAAGAACGCTACAGAATTTGTTGAATTCGCCATTAAATTACCTGGGAAAGAGGATAGTAATGAAGTTGTCTATTTACCGGTTGATGCCAAATTTCCAAAGGATATCTATGAACAGTACCAAGATGCTTACGAAGCCGGTGATACTGCATTAATAGATACTTCTTCACGACAATTGGAAATAACGATAAAGAAAATGGCAAAAGATATTCATGACAAATATGTAGATCCGCCATTTACAACAGATTTTGCCATCATGTTTTTGCCATTTGAAAACATTTATGCGGAAGTGATTCGCCGGACATCATTGGTAGAGACATTGCAAAAGGAGTTTAAGATTGTAGTAACGGGACCAACTACATTAGGAGCTATTCTTAACAGTCTGCAAATGGGATTCCGTACATTGGCTATTCAGAAACGTACAAGTGAAGTATGGAATGTGCTTGGAGCCGTTAAAACGGAGTTCGGCAAGTTTGGTGGCCTGTTGGAGAAGGTTCAAAAAAATTTGCAGAGTGCCGGCGACCAACTGGAAGAGGTGATGGGCAAACGTACCCGAGCTATTGAACGCAAGCTAAGACAAGTGGAAGCACTTCCGGCAGAGGATAGCCAGAAGATGCTGCATTTGCCCGAACTAATGGAAGATGAAGATGATTGATATATAAAAAGCGGAGGATAAAAATATGAGTATGACATGGGATTTTATTTTAAGGCTGTTTGTAGCAGGAGCACTTGGTGCTGTTATCGGATTGGATAGGGAATATCGTGCCAAAGAAGCTGGTTATCGCACTCATTTTCTTGTGTCACTGGGAAGTGCACTAATAATGATTGTTTCGCAATATGGATTTATGGAAGTTATAAAGATAGAGGGGATAGATTTAGATCCAAGCCGTGTGGCTGCACAAGTGGTGAGCGGTATCGGTTTTATTGGTGCCGGAACTATCATTTTTCAGAAACAGATTGTGCGTGGATTGACAACGGCTGCCGGTATATGGGCTACGTCAGGTATCGGATTGGCAGTAGGAGCCGGAATGTATTGGCTGGGAATCTCGGCCACTATTCTTACTCTAATAGGTTTGGAGGCATTGAGCTATCTTTTTAAGAGTATCGGTATGAAGAGTTCCATGGTTGAGTTTTCAACAGACAACAAGGAAACATTGAATAAAATGGCAAAAAAGTTCAATTCAAAAGATTATAATATAGTGTCTTATCAGCTGGAAGAAAAAATTGTGGGCGAACTGACCACTTACTATGTCACGATGGTAATAAAGTCTAAAAAATACAATGATGAAGGTATGTTACTGACTTTATTGCAGGATTTTCATGACATAACAGTACATAGAATTGAATAAATACCAATAAAGACTTTCTCTATCAATCTGTCCTTGGAAATTTCATGTTTCTAAGGACAGATTTTTTATATAAAGACTTACCTAATATATTTTTCTTTTGTTTTCTTATCAGTAATAATTTATGAATAGATAGAAAAAATAATTTATATCATATTATTTAATGAAAACGACTTTTATTCATGACGTATTAGTATACAT
>PPYE01208619.1_pt1 | contig 10675 bp, 10 predicted proteins | sample 1559881 | NCBI WGS metagenome assembly PPYE01 (sample SAMN08240022, study PRJNA423297) | Human gut metagenome, whole genome shotgun sequencing project.
TTTTCCCCGTCGTGTTCTTGTTTACAAACCAAAAACCTGCTCTGGCCTGATCGCCAAAGCAGGTTTTTCTACAGACTGAAATCCTCAGTTGGATTGATTATTCTTCTAAATTGCTTTAGAGGAACAGATGCAACCTTGATATTACGTATCCATTCTAATAGAAGATAATTAATTTGAGAGATAGCCAGTGCCATATCTCTGCATATAATTTCCGCATTGGTACGTTCCCAAGAATAATTTCGATCTCCCTCACGGTCGTATTGAGGTTCAACATTTTCAAAGCATTCAGACAAATTCAGTTTTCCAAGAAGATACTCTATTTCACTCCAATCTCTTTTTTGTGGCTCTTTATCATCATCAGGGGCAACCTGATTCAACAGATATGTAATAAGGTCAACGATTTCTTCTTCCTTTTGTATCTCTTCTCCGTGATTGCCAATGACTGATTCTGGTACATATAGATATTCTGTATATCTTCCAGGATAGTTCGATTCTAAATAATCTCTAAACTGATTGAAACTTGTCTGCATATTATGAGCAAGATCAAATCCGTTTCCGATAATAAATAAATTAGCCATACATTGCCTTTCATGAAACATGCATCAGTTGTATGCGCTGCGCCAGCATATGTCCGGCTCATGCACGAAGCATCAGCCCTATCCTAACAGCGGTTGCCGCATGCAAGATGAAGAAGATCTGCGGCGTGCCCAAGAAGAACGAACTGTTTCTCGGAGAATGACGAAAGGGTGCCCCCATATTGTCATTCCTATCAGGGGATGGCACGGTAGTGCAGGCGTTATTCCTGAAGTAGATCCGCCAATGTATACTCATCTCGTTGAACGGCGGCAACCCGCTTGTGTTCCCTGATGGCAGCAATCAGGACATCAATATTTTGGAAATACTGTTTTACAAAAGCAGTGCTCTTGACATTAGAGTACCCCAAATCCTCTTTGCAAAAAATACTTGGTTTTTTCCGGAACGCTTGTACTGCGCATACTTTTTTTCTGCATAGATCATCAGCATTTCGATCTCGGGTGCGGTAACAATGTTGATAACATCAATCTTTCCCCGATATGCTCTACTCAGGTTAAAGTTTTCCCTGTGGGAATCCAGAATCCGAAGAATGGTGATCTTTTCAGTAAAACCTTTCCTCAAGTATCGTTCCTCAAATTTCTGGGCGCTGCGGCAGCGAATTACCTCATTTTCCAACATATCATCATAACGGAAAATCAGTTTGTTACTGTCCAGCAAAAGTTCGATCACAGCCTGTTCAGCAGCTCCTTCACAGATGCAGGCAATATATTTTGAAAGTTCCATCATTCGATCTCCTTGCGGCTTTGTATGATAGAGCGCTTCAAATCCATAAATGCCTCATACATAGGAACTGTGCCATCCAGGAAACCGCTCTGGTAGGCCTCACTTTTTTTAATGTCGTTGCGGCTGAGTATGTTGGAGAGGTTTTCCGCTGTAATTCCCTGGCGGTTCCGCGCAATATAGATATTATCGTTTCGCTCAAACTCATCTAAAAGTTCCGGGTAATGTGTGGAAAAGATAAGCATAGCCCCGCGGGGATTCACCTTTTTATCCATATAAAAACGAATTAGAGTGGAGACGATCTCGCGGTTAAAGTGGTTCTCCAGTTCATCCACGATAAGGTATCCGCCAGTCTGAAAGGTTTCCATCGCCTTCCAAAAGACATTGATACCTTTGATGGTTCCGGAGGAGAGGTATCTGTCCAATTCCGCCAACTGTTTAAGCAAAAATTCATCCTGTCCCTTAAACTTCAGGTGAATATCCATTCCATTTGATTTGGATTCCATCCTGAGATATTCAATGCTTGGGTCAAAAAAAGTAATGAGTTCAATAGGACAATCCTCTTTGAGGCTGAGTTGATTGATGTTGGTGTAGCGCAGCAGCTCTGAAAATGTAATCTGCTCCCGGTTTCTCTTGTTGAAGGCTACCATAATGCTTACGTCATCCAAGAGGAATTCCACATTATTATTCATACTTCTGGACAGGTTGATTTCGACGCCATCAAAATCAAAGAGCGTTTTCTTGCTTTTTATGCTGGAGAGCGACTTGGATTTCAGCGTTTCATATACAATGACCAGTTTGTTTTCCTTTTTGGTGATGACTGTTCGCAGGAAATTGACAGCTCCCTCTTCCGACCGGGGAAAAGTCTCACGATTGTGAGCAAAAAAGTAAGTGTCGAACGTGGCTCTGTCGCCCTCAGCCAATCCGTCTAAAACATCCACACAATCAATGCTGTTAAGCGGTTCATTATTAAGCATCCGACACACAAAGGTAATAAGTTTCAAAATGGTAGTTTTACCTGATGCATTGATTCCAATCACGGATAAGACATTATTTTGATAGAATCCCTGTGTTCCGTTGCAGAATATGAGGCTCATTTTTTCTGCATTGTCTTCCGTTACTCTTTGCTGGGCCAAAAAATTGATTTCACAGTATTCCTGAAAAAGAGGAATTCCGGATGCTCGTATTTTTAAGAGCTTCATAGGCACACTCCCTTATAATAATCACAGATATTCCGTTTTTAATGCTTTTATTATACCAATCAACCAACAGAAGATCAATATTAAAATCGGAAAAAGCGTTTTTAATCGAGGTTTCCGAATGGAAACCTTCTGCATTTATTGTACTACCATACAATGGAGATGATACATGGACACTCTTGTGAATCTTCCGATGTCGTACACGGTCGTAGAAACGGCAACAATGCGAACCATTGATACCCCAGATGTTGAACCCCTCACCGGCAGTAGAATTGCGGGCTGCGGTGGCAGATTTAGTGAACTAAGGCTACGAAGGCCCCTGGCTTTCTGCCAGGAGCCTTCGTAGCCACTATCTTCTTTTCCGCGTCAGGAAAACGCCTACCGCCGCCGCAATCAGGACGAAGGGAGCCAGGCGGACAAAGCCCCATTCAAAGGCGTGGATGGCCACCCCCATAACGGCAGTCTCCGGGGCGCTGTAATCCCAGCCCAGGTAGGGGCTGCCCACCATCGCCAGAATGACGGCCACAGCAAGGATGCCCACACACACTGCGATAAGCCCCCAGTGGAGGGCCGAGCGCCGCAGGGCCTTTCTCCGGGCAAACTGCAGATTGATGACCTCCAGCTTTTCCGCGAGAGCCTTCACCTCGTCCGCCTCCGACTCTGTCACTGTTTCCCCCAGCAACGTGCTGACAGGCGTCTCCAACGCCTCCGACAAGGCGATGAGCAGGTCAGAATCTGGAACAGACAGGCCTTGCTCCCACTTTGAGATGGTCTGCCGCACCACGTTCAGCTTGACGGCCAGCTCCTGCTGGGAGAGACCCTTGGATCTTCTCGAGACTTTGATGTTTTCATTCAACATTGGGCTTCACTCCTATTACACCCCCCCATTGTAGGCAAAGTGGCCCGTTGCCGCAAGCAACGCAAAATAACAGCCCCTATTTTTGCAGTTCCCGCCGCAGATCGTCCAGGTACAGCCTCTGCTGATGCCTCAGATATCCGGGCACAAAGGGGCGCATCCACCAGCGCTTGGCGTTGAAGGTTTCGGTACAATGGAGCCGTGTGCCGTCCTCTGCTGTCTCAAAGATCCCCTCCCAGGAGCCGGACATATTGCCGTTCTCCATGGCGAAGGACCAGCGCCGGAGCGGCTCACAGGCCGTGACGCTAAAGTTTGTGGCGTAGCCGCTTTTGGCGTGTTCTACGAAGTGGGTCTCGTCCAGCACCTCTACCTGGGCCAAGTCGCTGCGCCAGGCGGTGTTGGAAAGGTCCAGTCACCACCTGCCACACCCGCTCCACCGGCCAGGAGAAGTGGACGGTCACCTTGGAAGTAGGCATAAACTCACCCCTTCTTCGCTTTCTTGTTCAGCTTTAGGCTGATGCCCCGGCGGTCCGCCACCTGCTGGAGCAGTTCCACGGCGACGAGGGCCCGCTCCTTGATGGGTTGTCCGGCCAGTTCCGGCCGGCTGTCCAAGTCAGCCATCACGGACTGTAGCTCCCCCAGCGGCAGAAGATAGACCGCCGTATGGAAGAGCGTCTTGCGGCGGCCGTCGTTGTAGCCCGCCAGAAGTGTGTCCAATATGGCGCGCTTTTCCTCTAACTGCGTGAGGCAGGCATCCAGCCCCAGTTCCTGGGCCCGGGCGATATCCTGCTGCCGGTTCCGGTGGGGGACAAAGGAGTCGCTGTCGTCGAAGCCGTCATAGAGGGAGCAGGGGTACTCCGAACACTCCCAGCAAAACAATACCCCACCGTGGGCCAGGGAGCACTTGGCGATGGCGCAGCTCTGATTGCCCGCCCCGCCGCCGCAGCCGGGACAGTACCCGCCCAGATACATGGAGCAGAGGGCACAGTTGAGGCCGCACAGGGAGAAGCGTGTCTCTTCTCTGGTAAAGCCTTTCATGTCACTCCCTCCGTTAAAACCACAGTGCTGGTTCCTCCCGGAACACCGGGGTGTCCCCCTGGGCGTAGGGGTCGTATCGATTTTCGTTGCACCCGAATTCCTGCAAAAAGCAGATTTGTCCCGCTTCGTTCCAGCGGATGAGGGAGAGACCATCAAAGCTCTGGACAATGCCTTCCGTCATGGCACACCGGAAGGCCCACTCTACCACAGTCTGGTCTCCCTTGTGGAAATACTGCCGGATATCCCACCGCTCCACGGTGCCACGGGTGTTCCACTCGTCAAACCACAGCTTTATCTTCCCCCTGCCGTGGTACTCCGGCCCCCAGCTCTCGATGTAGACGGCGTCGGGGGCGAAGAGATCCTCAATGCCCGTATCCGCCTTGTCCAGCCACATGGAAAACCAGCGACGGATCTTACTTTCCCGCTGTTTTTCTGTGTCCAGATCTATATTCTCCTGCTCCATCGCCTGGGCAGTTTCCCAAAGCATCAGATATTCCGTACCCTTTTCTGCCACGATTCGGAAGCCCGCTCGCTGGTAGAGGCACAGGGCCGGATTTTCCTTCTGGACGGAGAGGGATGCCCGCTGGTACCCATTCTCCTGGAGCAGGAGCAAAAGATTGTTCAGCAGTCGTGTCCCGATGCCTTTTCCGCGATACTCCGGCAACAATGAGATGGCCAGGTAGGGGGTGTCGTTGTCGATGTGGCCGTAGTCCTCCATGGTGCGGCACCACGCCGCCCCTACCGCTTTTCCTCCAACCTCAGCAACCAGACAATGGTCGCCGGGACGTGTGCCGAAGCCCTCAATATAGACCTGCAGCTCTGGCCGACCCACCACGGATCGGGGCGGCGGCTCCACGCCTTTCGGGAGATAGATGGCTTGATAGAGAAATTCCCGCAAAAGGGTATATTCCTCCGGGCGTATTTCGCGAATAATCGTGTTCATCTCTTTCATCACTCCGTCCGTTTAATGGGCTGTCGGATGACGGTTTTTAGCTTTTCCGGCTGGCACCGCCGCACATCGCTCAGGTAGATCTCGTGGTGGAACCGGCCCTGGCTGAAATCCGGCCCATAGTCCTGCTCATTGGGCAAAAATTAAGAATATCGCCAACGGGTTCAAGAACTCCAAAATGAAATCGAGACAATCCAGGAGTCCATAGAAGAATTAACAACAGAAATTGAGCGCCATAAAAAAGAGTATTCTGAACATGGCGGAATTACAATTGAGGAGTGGACGGAGCTCCATGGTAAACTGAAGGCGGAAGAAGAAAAGAGGGAAAGATTAAATTGGCAACGCAAATTGCTCGCTACGGATTTGCTTCCCTTTGCTATAGTCTCTGAGCTGGTTGGTTCAGTACTACCTCAATTGCAAGCCGAAAAAGAACTTCAGACATATCAAGCGTTGAAGAGAAGTCTTGAACGCGATGAGTTTTCAGCTGTTCTTGAAAATACTGTTTGTGCAATGGGCAGCCAAAATGTTAAACAAGACTCACGCCATTTGTTTGAGAGCATTAGCAATTATTTGTTGGATAAAACATGGGAGAATTTTTCTCCTCTCTTTGGTCTTTCAAGCGACGAAGAAGGTCAGGTTCAATCCGTAATTAGCAGGGTGAATGCGTTTGATCCCCGAGTCCTTATTCGCTATCAAAAGAGAATCGATAATTCGCTTGAAAAGAGCAAGGAAATCCGCGCCCGGCTTCAAGCCTCAAGCATTGAGAATGTAGAAAGCTATATGCAGACCCTCTCTACGCTTGAAGAGGAAGTCAAAATTGCTATTTTGAAGAAAGATCATGCACAAGAAATTTTAGCGTTGAAAAAGTCTGATTTGGATCAAAAGGAAAGTAACTTACGTAGTCTGAAAAAGGCTTTCGAGGAGCAGCTGAAGGTGCATTCTGTATCTGCTGTTTCAGGAAAAACATTGCTTCTTTTAGAAGATCTTCAAAATACTCTGTATTCCAATCTGATCCAACGGGTAGAAAGTGATTTGAATAGAAAGTTTCAAGAACTTATTCGGAAGAAGAACTTTTTCTCTCGAATTTACATCGATAAAAGCTTTACTGTTCATATTCTCAGAAATGAAAGAATCAATAAAATAGATTTGCTCTCGTTGTTGCGAACAGGAAGTTTTTCTGTCGCAACCAGTGCACTCGGTGATGTTGCAATAGCTTCTTTACGAGAAAGATACAGTGTTGATTCCGCTATAGAGCTACGTGAAACTCTTTCTGCTGAAACTGTAGAGCAAATTAGTCTTCCCGTCGAAATCAGCAAAGATCGGTTGTCAAGCGGTGAGAAACAAATCTTTGTAATGTCACTTTATTGGGCAATAATGAATCAAAGTAAGAATGAACTTCCTTTTATCATTGATACGCCATTTGCTCGCATAGATGCTGAGCACAGATCCAATATTACGGAATATTTCTTTAAGAAACTGACAGGACAATTATTAATCCTTTCTACAGATGAGGAGTTGTCCAATAATCATTTGGAAGCCATGCGTGACCAAATCTCGCATGTGTATATGTTGGAGTATGGGCAGGACAAGCGAACCCATATTCGAGAAAATCAGTATTTCGAGGTGTGACTATGGCGTTTAAGTTGAAAACTTCAAAGAGAGCCGCCGAGATATTTGATCGTATCGAGGGCAGTGAGTATCTGCAGTGCTATACATTGGTCAAACTTGCAATTGCACTTTCTTTAAGGTCAAAAGAACCGCTCAAGGCAAGTGACTTTCAAACAAATACTCTGGGACGTGAATTAAACCGGCAAACTATAACGGGAGATGCTGATGCACTTTATAAATGTCTTATGGAACTTCATGCGCAAAAGCATCTAACTGATGAAGAGTTTTTCCCAAGCTATGTGAAAGCACATATTGATCGTGGCGCTATTCTCTTAGATCAAGAACAACGCTATGGAGGAGATTTCTTAATCCATCTAACAGAGTTGGAAAAGAGCCTTTGACTGGTATTGGGTTACAACTCCAAATACTTACTTTGTTGTTAGGAGGTAGACTATGACGGCGGAAATGGGTGTTGCGTTAGATTTAATGCGCATTGATGGCATATGCAAAATGCTTATTCAAAGTATTGAACCAGAGGCACTCGAGGGGCGCTTTTTGAGTGTTTCTGGGCTGGCGCATGTTGATAATGTTAAGCAAGCACTATCATTGATGAGTAAAGCCGATTTGCGCAAAATCATAGAAAAATCTCCAGAAATAACAGACGAAGTTATTCGGTCTTTTTATGATGAATACCGTTATGGTCGAAAACCAGGATTTGTATTATATTGGGCAAACGGACTTGTAGGGAAAGTAATTAGTGAAAAAGAGCTTAAGAGTTCATTAGTAGCATATCTCGAATCTAAAAGATATAACTCTGACGCTCGATATAAGGACTTGAAACTGGTAGGTGTTACAACTTGGAGTGAGAATGGTTTTCGAGTCCATGAGTTGGGGTTAAGCTACCTGAAAAAGTATAGCTTTATAACGGAGAAGAACCAATTTGATTATATTCACGAGTTAGTGGATTGCTTCGGGTGGATTAATGCCGAAAAAGGGTTTGTGGCATTTTATAATATACCTCCTACAATCGAACGAATCCTGAAATCGTTTATATTAGATACATATGCAGTGAAACTCCTCGGCCTATCGCTTGATCGAAAAATTTTAGATGAGATTTTTGATCCGTGTAGTAGAACAAAAATTTCGCTTACACAATATTCTGCAAACGGAAATCGTCCGCAGAAAGCCACATTTTCTGATCCGGATTTAGCATCCAAACAGGATTCTCTATTAGAGGAGTATCAGGAATACGATGTCGGATCTGCGCTATATAATGAGGGTATTGACGAAAATGTAACGGCAACCTTAGGAATAAACAGTCATCGAGGGAAACTATACATCAATAAAAACTTAACTACGACTCAGTTTCGAGGGTGGAGTGTCCGTAGAATCGTTACAATTATCGAGTATTTTAGCAATATCTTTTCGGAGACAGGTATAGAGAAGTTTGAGCACATTCAGGTTTTTAACTCGGGAAAGTGGGAAAGAATCGGCACCACTAAGCGAACCCTTTTAAAAAGATAGCTTTTTCCATACTTTGCTGTAAACAAAAAGGCCTGTCTTCTTTCCCGATGCAAGATGTGTCCGCTGTAGACATTGTTAGACAATTTTCCAATGATATATGTTATTGTCCTTTGGTTACTTGTGATGTTTGCGGTGAAACTGGAATTCCAGAATGTCCCCATTGTGGGAGTCATTCTCTAAATGTACTTGGAACAGGAGTAACAATATGCCAGAATTGCGGAAAACCTTTAACCGTTCTTAAATGCGAATGTGGCCACAATCAGGAATTCGAAAACCCAAACGACTACATTTCTATCACATTCAAAGATGCGTTTCTTGCTAATATAGTAGAGGAGCTTCATATAGCGATTCCAGAAATAGTGGTAGCCAATGACGAATGTGTTTCTGTGTACAGAAATCAAATCCATGTATTAAAGGCAACAAATTATTCTCGGTTGAATCCGTTTGATATTACAGAATTTAAGAATCTGTATACGACGGCAATATCCGATAAGCAAGTTAAAAAAGCGAAAGAGGTTTTGCGTAGAATTAATGAAAAGTGTAATAAAAATCCTACAAATGAAAAATGTGAAAAGTGTAAATATAAACCAATAGGGTCACTCTCAGAGATCGAATGCATGCAGCAGTTGTTTTGCTATTTCGAGTAATTTATCCCCAAACCGCATCAAGGCCAGGAATACGGTGATCTTTCAATTACAATACATATTGGTAATGCAACACATAATTTACAAGGTATCATGAAATCACAAACGACAAAAATTACGAGGTCAAGCAAAGTTGGCCGTGAAATTTTGGACCAAGCCTTAAAAGGAACGATGGATCGATCGTAGAACAGATATTATTGCAATAATTGCGCCTGCAGTGTTTGATGACCAACTCAAAGAAACTTTAAATGCGATTGGCAAGCGATTTTGTCGTAAAATAGTGTTTCTCGATTCTGATTTCATGTATAGATTGGTCGTGGCAACAGAAGAGCGCATTGCTATGCCGCAACATACCGAGTTTTGATTTGCTGCAGAACGATATAAGAAAAAATAGTTGTGGGTGCCATTGTTAATGCAGCTAAGGAATTGCACCTGAGGAAAAGCAGCGTAGATGGCTGTATCCACTGTGCCGCGGGATTGGAGTTGCTGGCCAAGTACACTCCTACAAATTTACATTACAGTCCTCCTCGCAACAAAGCTCAGAACATCTGAAATAGGGTTGCGTTAAAATAAAACTTATTTTCTCAAAACTCAAATAATCTCTAACTCATTATAATGAATTCTAAAGCAAGACTGCCTCTTCTTTACTGGCTGAGCCGGGCTACACCAACATCTATGAATTTGGAGGCGTCAACACCTGGCCCTATGAAACAGAAGAGTAAGTAGGACAGAGGCCGCAAGCGGCACAAAATATGCGCCACCTAAACAAAGAAATAGCTGCGGGAGTAGATGGACGGCGGCACAAGAATGGATGACACGTCCGTGCATCAGGTACTCCGGGAAGCCCTGGCAAACTGCCTGGTCAGTGCAGGCTATTACGGAAGACAGGGCTTGGTCATTATCAAAAAGCGGGGTGCTATCACCATGCGCTACGCTGCGGAAGGCGGCAGCAGCTGGGCCATGTACCGTCTGGGCAAAGAACTGCTCAAGGGCGAAATCATGGAAAAGGATGCGGCGGGTGCGGTGGATTGGTTCGCCCAATCTGCCGAGCGTGGGAATCCCTATGCTCAGTATATGCTTGGCAAGCTGTACCTCATGGGAAAGGAAGTGCCCCATGATAAGGAACAGGCTGACCTCTGGCTGACCAGGTCTGCGAAGCAGGGCAACGAATATGCCCAATACCTTCTGGACTACATGGAAGAAAGTCGTTCACCCTCTGCGATGCTGGCGGTGACACGGCTGCTTCACCATATGAGCCGGGTGCTCCAGGACAACTCCGTTCCGAAGTCCCGTCCCGGTGGAATCCAGATCGACCGCAAGCGGCTCAAAAAGCTGCGGGAAAAGAAAATAGCCCTCGGCCACAAGCCGGATGACCATGAGGAGCAATGGCCTGAAATGACCATGTAAGCGGCGCAGGAAATGAGCCGCAAAACAAAGAATAAAATCCCTTCCCATGGAAGGGTACAGTCTGTAGAAAAACCTGCTTTGGCGATCAGGCCAGAGCAGGTTTTTGGTTTGTAAACAAGAACACGACGGGGAAAAC
>PPYE01385768.1_pt1 | contig 10674 bp, 8 predicted proteins | sample 1559881 | NCBI WGS metagenome assembly PPYE01 (sample SAMN08240022, study PRJNA423297) | Human gut metagenome, whole genome shotgun sequencing project.
CCATCTGGCCCGTCTGGCCGTCCAGGACGCCCCCATCCTGCTGCTGGACGAGCCCAACAGTGCTTTGGACTTTGAAAACACCGGCCTGCTGTTCCGCAGGGTGCGGGAGCTGGTGGAGACCGGGGAGCGGACCGCCCTGATCGTCCTCCACGACCCGGCCCTGGCCCTGCGCTGGTGCCGCCGGCTGCTTTTGTTGGCTGGGGGACGGCTGGTGGATAACGTCGCCACAGAGGGGATGGGAGCGGAGGCCCTTCAGGCTGTTCTGAGACAACTGTACCCCACCATTCAGGTCCGCCGGGACGAGAGCGGTCGGTTCTACTGCCTGCCGGACTGACGCTGTGGGAAGTTGGCCGAAAAAGCGGCATACTACTTTTGTGGTACACTCGGGCGCGCCCTTCCAAAAGGGCGTGCCTTTCATTGTCAAGCAGACAAATCGATGTTATAATTTCAATCAGATCATGTTGGCTGTTGGGCCAACCAGACAGGAGGAGAGCAGCTTTGCTGACCATCGACCAGTATGTGAGGGCCGAAAGCCTGGAACAGGCCTATGAGCTGTGTCAAAAACGAAATCATGTGGTGCTGGGCGGGATGCTCTGGCTGAAAATGCAGGATCGGAAGGTGGGGACCGCCATCGACCTGTGCGGCCTGGGGCTGGACCGGATCACCGAGACGGAGCGCGCCTTCGAGCTGGGGGCCATGGTCCCCCTGCGCGCCCTGGAGACCCACGAGGGGCTCAATGCCATGACCCGGGGGGCCTTCGCCCGCAGCGTGGAGCACATCGTGGGGGTGCAGTTCCGCAACTGCGCCACCGTGGGGGGCAGCGTCTTTGGCCGCTTCGGCTTCTCCGACGTGCTCACCCTGCTGCTGGCCCTGGACGCCCGGGTGGTGCTCCAGGGGGCGGGGGAACTGAGCCTGGAGGAGTTCTGCGCCCGTCCGCCCTTCCGGGACATCCTGGTCCGGGTCATCGTTCCCAAGGGAGCGGAGGGGACGGTCTATCTGTCCCAGCGGAACAGCGCCACAGACTTTCCCGTCCTCACCTGCGCCATCGCCCGCCGGGAGGGCGCGTTCCGCTTCGCCATCGGGGCCCGGCCGGGGCGGGCCAGGGTCTATCTGGATGAGAAGGGGCTGCTGTCTGGCAGGATCACCCGGGACAGCGCCCTGGCCATGGGGGAGGATCTGTCCCGCCGGGTCCCCATGGGGGACAACCTGCGTGCCGGGGCGGAGTACCGGACAAAGATCTGCCAGGCCCTGGTGCGCCGGGGCCTGCTGAAGCTGGAGGAGGCGCGCTGATATGGAGATCCATCTGAATTTGAACGGAAAGCCCCTGGACGCCGAGGTCCGGGCCGACACCCTGCTGCTGGACTTTCTGCGGGCCCACGGCTGCCTCAGCGTCAAGCGGGGGTGCGAGACCGCCAACTGCGGCCTGTGTACCGTCCTGCTGGACGGGACCCCCGTGCTGTCCTGCAGCCTGCTGGCCGCCCGGGTGGACGGCCGCTGCGTCCAGACCCTGGAGGGCCTTCAGGAGGAGGCGGGAGGCTTTGTCACCTTCATTGCCGACCAGGGGGCGGAGCAGTGCGGCTTCTGCAACCCCGGCTTCGTGATGAACACCATCGCCCTGCTCCGGGAGTATCCAGATCCCACCGACGACCAGATCCGGGCCTATCTGGCGGGCAACCTGTGCCGGTGCTCCGGCTATGAGGGGCAGCTCCGGGGCATCCGGGCCTATCTGAACCATAAAAAAGCAGAGGAGGCGCAGTGATGGCACAGCAGGATTGGAGCACCGTGGGCAAGCCGGTGCGGAAAAAGGACGCAATGGCCCTCTTGTTGGGCAGGCCCGCCTATCTGGACGACCTGACCCCGAAGGACTGCCTGGTGGTCAAAGTGCTGCGCAGCCCCCACGCCCACGCCCTCATTGAGGAGATCGATACGGAGAACGCCGAGCAGATCCCCGGCGTTGCCGCCATCTTCACCTACAGGGATGTGCCACAGAAGCGGTTCACCATGGCGGGACAGACCTATCCGGAGCCCTCCCCCTATGACCGGCTCATCCTGGACCGGCGGGTCCGCTTTGTGGGAGACGCGGTGGCCATCGTGGCCGGGGAGAACGAGGCGGCGGTGGACCGGGCGCTGAAGCGCATCCGGGTCCGGTATCAGGTCCTGGAGCCGGTGCTGGACTTCCACACCGCCAAGGACAACCTGATCCTGGTCCACCCGGAGGAGAGCTGGCGGTCCCTGTGCCCTGTGGGGGCGGACAACCGCCGGAACCTGTGTGCCAGCGAGACCTGTCAGGACGGGGATGTGGACCGGATCCTGGCCGGCTGCGACCAGGTGGTGGAGGGAGTCTACCACACCAAGGCCTGCCAGCAGGCCATGATGGAGACCTTCCGCACCTATACAGAGATCGACCCCTATGGCCGCCTCCATGTTGTCAGCTCCACCCAGATCGTCTTTCACGTCCGGCGGATCCTGGCCAACGCCCTGGACATCCCAAAATCCAAGGTCCATGTGGAAAAGTTCCGCATTGGTGGAGGCTTCGGCGCCAAACAGACGGTGGTGGCTGAGGTCTATCCTGCTTTGGTCACTTGGAAGACCGGCCGCCCCGCCAAGATGATCTACACCCGTCAGGAGTGCCAGACCGCCGGGACCCCCCGGCATGAGATGGAGGTCCGGGTGCGCCTGGGCGCCTCCAACGACGGCACCATCCGGGCCCTGGATGTGTACACCCTGTCCAACACCGGGGCCTACGGAGAGCACGGCCCCACCACGGTGGGCCTGTCGGGCCACAAGTCCATTCCCCTGTACACCCACAGCCTGGAGGCATTCCGCTTCGCCTATGATGTGGTTTACACCAACCACCAGTCCGCCGGGGCCTACCGGGGCTACGGCGCCACCCAGGGCATCTTCGCCGTGGAGACGGCGGTGAATGAGCTGGCGGACCGCCTGGGCATGGATCCGGTGGCTCTTCGGGAGAAAAACATGGTCCGGGAGGGGCAGGTCATGCCCGCCTATTACAACGAGCGGGCGGACGCCTGTGCCCTGGACCGGTGCATGACCCGGTGCAAGGAGCTCTTCCACTGGGAGGAGAAGTTCCCTGTTCGGGATATGGGCAACGGAAAGGTGCGGGCTGCCGGAGTAGCCATGGCTATGCAGGGCTCCGGCATCTCCGGCGTGGATGTGGGCTCCGCCACCATCAAGCTCAGTGACGAGGGCTTCTTCAACCTCTCCATCGGCGCGGCCGATATGGGTACCGGCTGCGACACCATTCTGGCCCAGATGGCCGCCGAGTGCATGGAGTGTAGTCTGGACGACGTGGCCGTCTTTGGCGCAGACTCTGACGCCTCCCCCTACGACTCCGGCTCCTATGCCTCCAGCACCACCTATGTCACCGGGAAGGCGGTGGAAAAGGCCTGTGAGGAGCTGAAGGACCGCCTGTGCCAGGTGGGGGCGGAGCTGCTGAACTGCCCCCGGGAGGAGGTGGAGTACGCCCGGAAGGCGGTACGCCGCCTGGACGGCTCCGCCCAGGTCTCCCTGGCCGACATCGCCACCAAGTCCATGTGCGGCAACGGCACCGCTGTTCAGGCCACCTGCTCCCACACCTCGCCCATCTCCCCGCCCCCCTTCATGGTGGGTATGGCCGAGGTGGAGGTGGACCGGGAGACCGGCTCCGTCCAGGTGCTGGACTACACCGCCGTGGTGGACTGCGGCACCCCCATCAACCCCAATCTGGCCCGGGTGCAGACCGAGGGCGGCATTGTCCAGGGCATTGGCATGGCCCTGTTCGAGGATGTGACCTATACCCCGGAGGGGCGCATCCTGGAGGACTCCCTGATGCAGTATAAGCTCCCCACCCGGCTGGATATGGGACATCTCCAGGTGGAGTTTGAATCCAGCTATGAACAGACCGGCCCCTTCGGGGCCAAGTCCATCGGAGAGATCGTCATCAACACCCCCGCCCCCGCTTTGGCTCAGGCCATCTTCCGGGCCACCGGGACATGGCACCGGAATCTCCCCATCACCCCGGAGAAGGTCCTGCTGGGCCGGGATGAATAAGCACATCATCTATCTGGCGGCGGGCAGCGGCAGCCGCTTCGGGAGCAACAAGCTGCTGTGTCCACTGGAGGGAAAGCCCCTGTTCCGCCACGGGCTGGACACTCTGGCCGGCCTGGTCCGGGCCCGGAAGGACTGTGATCTGACCATCGTGTCCCGCTATGGCCCTGTTCTTGAGGCCGCCCAGGCGGCGGGGGCCCGGGCGGTGGACAGCCCGGACAGCGCCCGGGGCCTGTCCTTCACCATCCGGGCGGGGCTCTCCGCCCTGAGCCCCATTTCTCCGGAGGATTTTCTCCTGTTCGCGGCAGCCGACCAGCCCCGCCTGGGGAGCGGGACGGCGGCCCGGCTGCTGGACGCCGCCCGACCGGGGGTCCTCACAGCGGCGGCCTGCTGGGAGGGTCAGCCGGGCAACCCGGTCCTGTTCTCCGCCGCCCTGCTGCCGGAACTGGAGGCCCTCACCGGCGATCAGGGGGGACGGGTGGTGCTGCGCCGCCACTGGGACCGCTGTATCCTTCTCCCGGCAGAGGACCCTCTGGAGCTGGCTGATGCGGATACTCCAGAGGCGCTGCTGGCCCTCCGGCAGGGAGAATCGGACACCTTGAAATCATATTGAGCCATCATAAACAGACGCCCGGCCTGCCGCTTTTACGGCAGGCCGGGCGTCTTATTGACAAAAATCAGGTTTGGGCTTCGGTTGGTCATCCAGATAGACGGTCCGGTCCCCGCCGGCCTGGGCCAGGCGGCGGTTGGCCTCATTGAGGGGGCCAAACTCCCGCAGACAGCAGAGCACCTGACTGCACCTCTCCAAAACGGACAGGGCCCGCTGGAAGGTATCCTCCCCGATGGGGTGATAGGCCCGCTGGGCGATCACCTCCACAGCCAGGGCGGAGGCCACCGGATGATCCACGTCGTTTTCCGGCAGGATCCCGGCGGCAAAGGGCACTCCCTGCCGCTGGAGCCTGCGGTAGACCGGGATCCCGGTGCCGTTTCCTCCGATGACAAAGATCTGGGGTGCGCCCCGAATGGGCTCCAGCTCCGGACAGCCGAAGGACTCGCAGTAGCTGCCCCGCTCCACGCCGTACAGCCGCCGGATATAGCCCCCGGAGAAGATCTCCTCCGGCGTTCCGCACCGGTCGATCCCCTCGCCCCGGACGCACAGGATCCGGTCGGAGATCCGCTGGGCCAGGTCCAGCTCATGGAGGGAGATGACGACGGCCACCCGGCGTTCCCGCACCAGCTCCTTCAAAATGTCCAGAAGCTCCAGCTTTCCGCGCAGGTCCAGGAAGGAGGTGGGCTCGTCCAGGACCAGGACTTCCGGCTCCTGACAGATGGCCCGGGCCAGCAGCACCCGCTGCCGCTGGCCATCGCTGATCTGATCGAAGGGGGCGTCCCACAGTTCCAGGCGCGGACCCGCTCCAGGGCCGCCCGCACCGCCGCCCGGTCCCCAGGGCCGAGGATCCCCAGCCGCCCGGTATAGGGATAGCGGCCGGCGGCGGCCACCTCCCAGCAGGTCATCCGATCCGGCTGTGCCCGGCCGGTCATCATCACCGACAGGCTCCGGGCGATCTCCCGCTCGCTCAGCCGGACGATGTCCCGGCCCAGCAGGCTGACTTGCCCGCCCAGCAGGCGCAGTTGCCCGATCAGGCTGTTCAAAATCGTGGATTTGCCCGCGCCGTTTGGCCCGATGAGGGTCAGGATCTCCCCCGGATGCACCTGGAGACAGATCTCCCGGAGCAGAGGGCGTCCGTGATACCCCACCGACAGATCCCGGGCGGACAGCAGCGTCTCGCTCACGGGGCGTTTCCTCCTCTCATTCGCCGGGGCGGAGCCGCCGGCGCAGCATGATCCAGATCACGATGGGCGCGCCCAGCACGGCGGTCACCGCGCTGATGCTCAGCTCGGTGGGGGCAAATACTGTCCGGGCCAGTCCATCGCAGAACAGGCAGAAGGCCGCCCCGCCCAGAAAACAGGCCGGGATCATCAGGATGGGCTGCGCAGTGCCAAACAGCCCCTTTGCCAGGTGAGGGACCGCAATGCCCACAAAGGAGATGGGGCCGGCAAAGGCGGTCACGCTGGCGGACAGCACGCTGGACAGCAGGATCAGCGCCGTCCGAAAGGCCCGGATGTTCACCCCCATGCTTCGGGCGCAGCCCTCCCCCAGCTGATAGGCCCCCATGGGCTTGGACAGCAGGAAGCTTCCAACCAGCGCCGCCCCGATGACCGGCAGGAGCACCCGCAGGTTGGCCCAGGACACCCCGGAAAAGCTGCCCATGGACCAGTTGTGCAGGTTGACGATGTTGGCGTCGCTGGCGAAGGTGACCACAAACTCGGTGACTGCGGAGCAGAGATACCCGATCATCACCCCGCTTACCACCAGCAGGGACATCTGGTGCAGCCACCTGGACAGGAGCAGCACAAAGCCCATGGACAGCATGGCCCCTGCGAAAGCGGCCAGGATCATCCCTCCGGAGCTCATCACCACCCCCCGGGAGAGCAGGCCCACCATAGCCAGGGAGACCGTCAGCTTGGCCCCGGAGGAGATCCCCAGCACAAAGGGGCTGGCGATGGGGTTGGCAAAGAAGGTCTGGAGGAGAAAGCCGGACACCGACAGGGCGCCCCCCAGCAGGGCGGCGGCCAGGGTCCGGGGCAGGCGGAGCTTCCAGATCACGGCGGCGTACTCCCCCTCCCGCCGGACCAGGATGTCCCACACCTCGCACGGCGTCAGGGGGAGGCTGCCGGCGTTCAGGCTCCAGAGAAACAGGCCGGCCAGCAGCAGGGCCAGCAGCAGAAAGGCCAGGCACCAGCGCCGGGCACGGGGCTCCTCCACGGGTCATCCCTCCTTCGTCAAGCGGTACAGATAGGTCAGCGATTCCGGCTCCGGATCCTCCTGGGTCAGGACGGTATGGATGTCCAGCAGCAGGTCCCCCAGTCCCATGGAGGACTGGAACAGGTCCTGCCCGGTACACCAGACGTTCCCCTCCTGTACCGCCCGGAACTCGGCCAGCACCCCATTTTTCTCCAGCAGCTCATCCAGGGTGCGCAGCCCGCCGTCCACGGCGCTGTTATAGATCAGAAGGTCCGCATCCTTCGCCCCGGCGTAAAACGCCTCCATCTGGAGGTTCATGGTGGACAGGGCATTCTCCTCCCCGCCCAGGTCCTGGAACACATACTCCCCGCCGGCCATCCCGATCAGCTTGGAGATATAGTCCCCCGGCTTGCGTACGTTGACCCCTCCGTTGGAGGTGATGTAGAAGAAGGCCACGGTCTTTCCGGTCCCCTCCTGGTCCAGGACGGGAGCCAGGCGGTCCAGGGTCTGCTGGAAGCGCTCCTGAGCCTGGTCCTCCTTTCCTAAGAGGACCCCATACAGCTTCAGCCACTCCATGCGCCCCAGGGGGTGGCCCTCATAGCTGGAGCGCTCCACCAGCACCGGGACGCCCAGCTCCTCCAGCTGCTCCTTTACCTCCGGGGTGTGGTAGATCATGGTGGACTCCACCGCCAGGTCGCACCCCTCGGCATAGATCCGCTCGTAGTCCGGGGCGCTGTACTTCCCGGCATACAGGATCTCGCCCGCCTCCATGGCCGCCCGGGCCTCTTCTACATACCAGTCCTGGGCTTTTGTTCCAGACAGACGGATGGCAGCCAGGCTATCCAGTTCCCGGAATAGATCCATGGCTGAGGTGGCCGCCAGATAGATTCGGTCCAGGGGCTGCCGGAGCACCGTGATCCCCTCGTCCAGTCCAGAAGGCACTGCTGCCTTTGGGGGGGCCACCAGATAGGTTCCGACCTCCTGGATCTCTACCAGGGAATATCCGTCCTGATAGTAATCAACAGAGAACTGCTGAGCATATTGCAGTTCTAGACTTCGGTCATACTCCAGATCCTCCCAGCGGGGGCCCTCCACGCCGCCGGGGGCGGCGTTTCCCGGAGCGCAAGCCGTCAATAGCTGGGCAGTCAAAGCCGCCGAGAGAAGTACTGTACCAAGCCGTCGGATAGGGCTCAACGTTCCGCCTCCTTGAAAGAGTTAGAATCAAATGTCAGAGTATACTCAATTTCATGGGGGGTGCTCATGGCGGTGGTATTTGCCTGAACCGACAGGGCGCGGTCGAAGCAGACCACCGGGATCACGAAACAGGAGCGGCCCTCCACCATCTCTGCGTTATACTGTACACCATCCACCTTCATGTAGTCATAGTTCCCGCTGCTCCATAGCAGTTCCGCCTCTGCCTGACCATCCCGGACGGTCAGCTTTGCCGGAGAATCCACCCCGGCCCGGCCGGAGCCCCCCTCCAGGGCCACATCCACCCAGTAGCTGCCATCCTCCAGGCCCAGACTGTCCGGGGTGGCCACGGCGTCCTCTTTCCACGCATCCAAAGGAAGAGAGTCTGCCCGGAAGAGTAAAGTCCGGTCATACCACTTCTCCTTTTTCTTGCTGAAGGCTGCGTAGGGGAGTCCCTGATCCAGCGCCTCTACCGGTACGGTAAAGACATGGCTTCCGTCTGCCTGCTGGGTGTAGGAGATCCAGTCTGTCTCTGGCGCCGCAGCGGCTTCCTCGCCAGTTCCGGGAAAGACCCAGAGATAGCCAGTGCCTCCCATGGTCATTTCTGCCGTCATCTCTCCGTTCAAAACGGTCAGTTCACAGTGGACCACACGGAACATAGAGGAACTAGAGTCCACGGCAACGGGATAAGTCCCATTCTCCAGGCTGTCCCCGGAGACGGGGACCATCCCATCCTCCACCACATCGGTCACACCGGCCATCTCGCTGCCGGAGGCCACCTGGCTGCTCTCCGGCGGAACGGAGGATGTTCCGGCGGGTGTCCCCTGACTGCACCCCGCAGTGAGCAGCATCCAGGCGCTCAGCAGCAGAGCCATCCCCTTTTTTCTCATCTCAGTCATCCTTTCTCTCCTCTTTGGAATGGGCGGGACCGCCCCGGAGCGCCGCCCCGGTCCGGTCCCGCCTGCCTCTTTTCCTCAGCTTTCCAGAGTATCCATGGCCGCCTGGGCGTGGGCCGCAAAAAGCTGCTGGATGGCCTCCAGCTCCCCCAGCCCCTTCAGGACACACTCAACCTCATAGCCGGCATCCTGGAAGGCACGCTTCCAGGAGCCCTCCTCGTCGCCGGCCATGTCGTTGTTGGCGTGGTCTCCGGCCACGATCATCAGCGGCTGGAGCACCACTCTGTGCGCCCCGCTGTCCTTCACCCCGGCCAGCACATCCTCCAGCGTGGGCTCCGCCTCCACGGTCCCCACATAATAGCGGTCGTGCCCAGCCGCCTCTAGCACCTGCTGCATCTCTCCGTAAATGCGGTTGGACTCCGCCTCGGTCCCGTGGCCCATGAAGCAGATGGCGGTGTCGCCGTCATCGTACTGGGCGGTCGCCTGGGTGATGGCGTCGGCCACCGCCTGGAAGTCCCCATCACTGGTCAGCAGGGGCGCGCCTACCGCGATATGCTCAAAGGCGTCGGTGTACTGGGCCAGCTCGTCCACCAGGTCCGTGTACTCCAGGCCGTCCATCAGGTGGGTGGGCTGGACCACCAGCGTTTTGACGCCGTTGTCCACCGCCCGGTCCAGGGCCGCCTTGACATTGTCGATCTCCACGCCGTCCCGCTCCCGCACCCGGTCAATGATGATCTGGCTGGTGAAGGCCCGGCGGACCGACCAGTCCGGGAAGGCCTCCGCCAGGGCCGTTTCAATGGCGCCGATGGTCAGGCGGCGGCTGTCGTTGTAGCTGGTGCCGAAGCTGACCACCAGCAGCTCCTTCTCCCCGATCTGGTCCTGATTGCGGGGGTCGTCCAGGCTGGCGTCCCCGGTGTCCACCTCCTCCGTATCCTGGGAGAGATCCGGGGCCGCGCTGCTTCCGACACCGGACTCGGTCCCACTTCCGGAAGCGGAAGGGGCCCCGGAGCCGCAGGCGGCCAGCGGGGTCATCAGCAGCGCCGCGGAAAGCAGCAGGGACAGCAGTTTCTTGATTTTCATGATTTTTCCTCCTTTTTGCTCGACATGGTAAAACTGGAACCTTTGTTTGTATGTAAAACACCTGTTTTCAGCAAAAGGACAGGAAAAGCAAGATCCTTTTCCCTCTCAAAAAGGGCAAAAGGATCACCGAAGCAGATGGCCGCATCAGTACAATCAATTCCTCGTGATCTGGAAGTCTCTTCCCGTACCCACAGACGGCAGGTCTCCTGGCTCACAGATCCTCACATATCGCCGCCTTCCCAATTTTCATCAGTGGCCGCACCTTGCGTTGGCGATATACTCCCTGCTTACAGTGACGAGATCGCACAGGTTTTGCACCTGTTTCCCTTTTAACCTCCGCCCACAGGATCTGTCTCCAGCTCCCGGGGCGTCGGCACCGGCTGTTTGCCTGATTCAGTTGTACTGATAGTGTAACCTGTTTTGCAGTACTGTGTCAATCGTTTCATTGCGGTCCTTTCGAGTTTGGAACACATCTCCGGTCTGTCCAGGGGCTTGAAAGGAAAATCTTCACAGCGTGTCCATTGACCTTCCGGGTGCTTCTCGCGACCTCTGCGCGCGTTCAGGATCCTGTTATAACGATGCCGGCCCCCTGCGGCGTCTGGGCGTGCCCGGAATGGGGGTAGTTTGCCGCTTTTTACTTCAAAAGTGTAAAGC
>PPYE01386684.1_pt1 | contig 10674 bp, 10 predicted proteins | sample 1559881 | NCBI WGS metagenome assembly PPYE01 (sample SAMN08240022, study PRJNA423297) | Human gut metagenome, whole genome shotgun sequencing project.
CTCTGGAAATCACCATCTTACAGATTGGATTTCCCATAGAAGAAAATTTCTCTTCATATTCTGTCATAACATTTCCCTGTACCATCTCTTCATTATGATGCAGATCAAAGGTAGAAGCCTCCAGATTCCATCCGGCTTCCTCCACTTCTTCCAGGGAAAATTCAAACAGTTCCTTATTATCTGTCTTAAATTCCACTTTTCCATCCTGAACCAGAATCTGGTCGTAACGTGCCAGGAATTCTCTGGATGTCAGGCGACGTTTTGCATGGCGGGCTTTTGGCCATGGATCGGAAAAGTTCAGATAAATCTTATCTACTTCACCTTTCTCAAAGATTTCCGGCAGAAGTCTGGCATCCACTCTCATAAAAAATAAATTAGAATAAACCTCTCCATTCTCCTCCAGTTCTTCTCTCTTCTGCAATGCGCGAAGAAGAACGCTGTCATACATCTCGATTCCTATATAATTGATATCCGGATGCAGCCGGGCCAGATCCATAAGAAATCTTCCTTTTCCCATCCCTACTTCAATATGAAGAGGCTGCTTTTTCACAAAAACCTCCCCCCAGTGTCCTTTCTTTATCTGTGGTTCCTGCACCACATAAGGGCTCTCCAGAATTGCATCCTGAGCTCCCGGAATATTTCTTAATCTCATAAAAATCTCCTGTTCCTTTTCTTATATCTCCAGAGCGTGTTTGAAAAATGCTTTACGCAAGATGTGCGTGCAATTTCCTGCCACCAATAAACTACCATACCATACTCCTAACGTCAATTACATCCCGGACAGATATTCGCAGGAGATTTCTTTAACTTGTCTAAAAAATAACAATTTTTTTCTTTCTGGAAAAAATTTAGATGGTTTTTTTTAACAAAAGGGTGTATGATATCTAACAGATATTACTATTTTTCACATAGTAAATCTGGTTTTTTTGTAAAATTTTGACAACCAAGGAGGTTGAAGATGGAGCAGATACTTAACAAATTATCTGAAATCGAGCTTACAGCCCAACGCATCATGGAAGACTGCGACCGGCAAAAGCAACAGCTTTCTGAAGAGGCAGAACAGAAATGTAAAAATTATGACGAGCAGCTGGAGACCCGGACAGCAGAGCAGATTCGACGGATCCGTCAGCAACTGGAAGAAGAAAAAGACTCCCGCCTGGCACAGTTACGTGCAGACACAGACGCTACCTTTTCTTCACTGGATGCTCATTACGAACAGCAGCACTCACAACTTTCAAGAGAATTGTTTGAGAAAATACTGGCTATGTAAAGATCTGTCTCAAACGCTAAATGACATCAGGAAAGGAAGTGAAAAACAATGGGAGGCGTACTCTCCTACAGCGGACTTTCCACGAAAATCCGCGCAATGCAGAGCAGGCTTACTACCATGGATCAGTTCGAGGAAATCCTCCAACTCTCCGATGTCACGCAGGTAGCCGCCTATCTGAAGCGAATGCCGGAATACTCTTCCAGGTGGGATGCACTGGATGAAAATACCCTGCACCGTGGCCAGATTGAGAAGCTTCTGAAGAAATCCATATTCCAGAATTTCTCCAGAATTTATCACTTTGCCAACCCGGAGCAGCGTAAATTTCTGGATCTGTATTCCAAGCGATATGAAATCCGTGTACTGAAGGAAGTCATGACAAATATCTTCGATCACCGCGACACGGATCCTGTAGATGTTTCTCCGTACCGTGAATTTTTCCGTCTGCATTCCAATATTGATGTAGACCGGATCACTACCTGTTCCACCATGGAGGAACTGATCTCCTGCCTCAAAGGAAACGAATTTTACATCCCGCTTTCGAAGATCCAGGAGCATGAAACAGCACTTCTCTTCGACTATGGTATGGCACTGGATCTGTACTATTTTACCCAGATCTGGAACATCCGTAAGAAGCTGTTTAAAGGTAAAGATCTGGAAGAGATTACCTGCACTTACGGCGAGAAATTTGATATGCTGAACCTGCAGTTTATCCAGCGTTCCAAAAGGTATTACAACATGGATCCGGCAAGTATTTATGCCCTGCTGATCCCTGTAAATTATAAGTTAAAGAAAGAAGAGATCACAGCTTTGGTGGAAGCACCTTCATACGAAGAAGGTCGAAGAATTTTCCAGAAAACATGGTACGGCAACAAATATGAACAGCTTACCGCAGCCAATCTGGAAGAATTCTACAACCACATCCACCGCTCGATCCTTGAGAAGGAATCCCACAGAAATCCATATTCTGTAGCAGTGATCTATTCTTATCTGTATAACAAGGAACACGAAGTAAACCGCCTGACTATCGCCATTGAATGCGTACGTTACGGTGTGCAGCATGATGAAGCCATGCGTTATATTTGCAACAGTTGATTTCTATATGACGCATAACTGAATAACTGCTTCGCAGTTTAAAGAACATTAACCAGGAGGTGAATTTATGATTGAGAAAATGAAGTTCCTGAGCATTACCGGTCCTAAGGCCGATATTGACAGAGTGGTAAACACCTATCTTTCCAAGTACGAAATTCATCTGGAAAATGCCCTTTCCGAGCTGACCGCAGTAGAGAGTCTTTCTCCGTTTATGGAAATCAATCCATATAAGGAAGCACTCTCTACTGCCAACAGTTTCTATGATGAACTGGCAGATCCGGAGAAGATTTCTGCCAAACCTATGGATACTGAACAGGCTTTAAATACAATCCGCCGGATTCAGTCTGATTATCGGGAACTAAGCAATAAACGTGCTGATCTGGAGAGTCAGCTTGCAGCTCTGGATGAATCTCTGCGAGTGATCCGCCCGTTCAGAAATATTAATTACAATATTTCCTCAATCCTGAAATTCCAGTTCATCCACTTCCGTTTCGGAAGGATTGAGAAGGAATATTACCAGAAATTTGAAAAGTATATTTACGAAAATCTGGACACAATTTTCATTAAATGTGATGAAGATGACCAGTATGTCTGGGGTCTGTATTTTGTCCCGGAGCACGAAGCCCAGAAAGTAAAAGCCGTCTATTCTTCCATGCACTTCGAGCGTATTTATATGCCGGATACTTATGAGGGAACAGCAAAAGAAGCTTTCGAACAACTGACTGAAACACGCAACAGAGCTGCTGCTGATCTGGCATCTGCCGATCAGAAAAAAGCAGATTTTCTTCTTAGAAATCAGAAGGATATCGTTGCATCACGCAATGCTATCGCACAGCTTTCCGGTAACTTTGATGTGCGCAGACTTGCGGCATGTACACATGGGGATAAAGACGTTTTCTATATCTTATGTGGATGGATGACAGAGAAAGATGCCCATTCTTTCCAGAATGATATCAAAGACGACAGCCGCATTTTCTGTATTATTGACGGTGAAGAGGACGAACATCTGAAGCCAGGCATCCACCAGCAGCCACCTACCAAACTGAAGAACCCGAAACTGTTTAAACCATTTGAAATGTACATTAAGATGTATGGTCTTCCGGCCTATAACGAGATGGATCCCACATGGTTTGTAGCACTGACTTATTCCTTTATTTTCGGTGCAATGTTCGGTGATGTGGGACAGGGATTGCTGCTCTTTATCGGAGGTTTCCTGCTTTATAAATTCAAACATATCACACTGGCAGGCATTATCAGTTGTGCAGGTGTGTTCTCCACAATCTTCGGATTTATGTTCGGAAGTATCTTCGGATTCGAAGATGTGATACCTGCCCTGTGGCTTCGCCCGATGAACAATATGATGTCAGTTCCGTTTATCGGAAAGCTGAATACAGTATTTATTGTTGCCATTGGTTTTGGTATGTGCCTGATCCTTTTATGTATGGTATTTAACATCCTGAATGCCTGGAAAGCCAGAGATGTAGAACACATCTGGTTTGATACAAACTCAGTAGCTGGTCTGGTATTCTACGGCTCTGCAGTTGTCTCCATTGCACTTATACTGAATGGCAAAACACTTCCCGGCGGAATCGTACTGTTTATCATGTTCGGCATACCATTGATCCTGATCTTCCTGAAAGAGCCACTTACAGCCCTCATTGAGAAGAAATCAGAAGTTATGCCAAAAGAGAAGGGAATGTTCGTTGTACAGGGACTTTTTGAAATGTTTGAAGTCCTGTTAAGCTACTTCTCCAATACCCTTTCCTTCGTCCGTATCGGAGCTTTCGCAGTCAGCCATGCAGCGATGATGGAAGTCGTTCTCATGCTTGCAGGCGCAGAAAGCGGAAACCTGAACTGGATAGTAGTAGTTCTGGGAAACCTTTTTGTATGTGGTATGGAGGGCCTGATCGTCGGTATCCAGGTGCTTCGTCTGGAATATTATGAAATGTTCAGCCGCTTCTACAAAGGTACAGGACGTAAATTTGAGCCGTTCCGCTCTGTAAAATAGACAGAAAGATCATCAGAAATTATACTATTTTCATTTATATATCATCCTCGGGAAACCCATATCTGTCGGTCAGCCAGATATTCGAAGCCGAATAAATATGATATATATGAACAGCAAAATCAAGAACTAAGAGGAGATTTAATTATGACAACAATCGCACAGATCATTTTAGCAATCGCACTGGTACTCAGCATCATTCTTCCATTTGGCTACTATCTCATCGGTGAAAAAAACCGCGGACGTTACAAAACAGCTCTCGGTGTAAACGCATTCTTCTTCTTTGGAACCATGCTTATCGCCATTGCAGTTATGTTCACAGGTGCTTCTTCCGTACAGGCCGCTGCAGGCTCTGAAGGCACACTTGCAACAGGTATGGGTTATATCGCAGCAGCTCTTGTAACAGGTCTTTCCTGTATCGGTGGTGGTATTGCCGTTGCCAGTGCGGCAAGCGCAGCCTTAGGCGCTATCAGCGAGGATCAGAGTATCCTTGGTAAATCCCTTATTTTCGTAGGTCTTGCAGAAGGTGTTGCCCTTTATGGACTGATCATCTCCTTCATGATCCTGGGACAGTTATAAGATGCAGATGTTTTTGATCAGCGACAATATCGATACCTACACAGGGATGAGACTGGCAGGTGTAGAGGGCGTGGTCGTACACACACATGATGAATTAAAAGATGCTTTACAGAAAGCTATTTCCAATAAAGAAATCGGAATCATACTCCTGACCGAGAAATTCGGCCGGGAGTTTCCCGAAATTATAGATGATGTAAAGCTTCATCACAAGACCCCTCTGATTATCGAAATTCCCGACAGGCACGGTACTGGTCGCAAACCGGATTTTATCACTTCATATGTGAATGAAGCTATTGGTTTAAAACTGTAAAACAGTTACCAATAGTAAATCTAATGTTACTGTTCACACACCACTATCTCGAGACATACAAGCCAAAATCCCATTGCCGCAGGCAATCTGGAATGAATTTTGGCTACGTTACTGTGAACGGAGTGAACAGTTACAATCTAAATATTACAGGCAGGTGTTAACATGACAATTGATGAAAAACTCAGCCATTTTTATGATATCACTGTAGAGGAAGCCCACGAAAAAGCTGCCGCCATTCTCGATGAGCATAAAGCGGCTCTGGAGAAAATGGCAGAAGAACACAAAACTCTCAGTGAAGAAAACGCCCAGACACAGATCAAAGCGGAAACTGCCAGCGCCCGACGTGAAATAAACAAGGCTCTCTCCGCAGAACAGCTCACGATCAAGCGTGACTGGACCAGAAAACAAAACGAATTAAAAGAGAAAATTTTCTCCGAAGTAAAAGGACTTCTGGAATCCTTTACCAAAACTCCGGAGTATGAGAACTATTTAACTGCTAAGATCAAAGAAGCTCTGGATTTCGCGGGAAATGATGAGATTACCATCTATCTCTCTCCGGAGGACAGATCTCTTGCAGAGAAACTTCAGCATACAACAGGTACTGCTATCCAGCTTGCAAAGGACTCTTTTCTTGGCGGTATCCGCGCTACAATTCCTCAGAAAAACATCCTGATCGATCACTCTTTTGCAGGAAATTTTGAGGCAGCATACAAAGAATTCAAGTTTGACGGAGGACCAGAACATGAGTAATACAGGTATTATCTACGGTGTCAACGGCCCCGTCATTTATCTGAAGGGCGACAGCGGATTTAAGATTTCCGAGATGGTCTATGTAGGTCCGGAACATCTGGTAGGTGAGATCATCGGCCTGAAGAAAGGCATGACCACCGTACAGGTTTTCGAGGAGACTACAGGACTGAAACCGGGCGATACAGTTACAGGAACCGGAGATGCCATTTCTGTACTTCTGGGACCTGGAATCATCCACAATATTTTTGATGGTATCCAGCGCCCTCTGGAAGAGATTGCCAAAGCCTCAGGCAAATATATTTCACGAGGTGTCAGCGTTGATTCTCTTGACACAGAAAAGAAATGGAACACTCACATCATAGTAAAAGAAGGAGATGTTGTAGGTCCCGGCTCTGTTATCGCAGAAACTCAGGAAACAGACTCCATTCTCCATAAATCCATGGTTCCTCCGAATCTTACAGAAGCCACAGCTATCCACGCGGCATCTGACGGAGCATACACCATTCTGGAACCGATCGTAACCATTCAGTTCGCAGACGGAACCACCAAAGATTTGGCACTTGCACAGAAATGGCCGATCCGTATCCCGAGACCAACCCACAAACGTTTCCCCGCAAGCGTCCCGCTTGTCACAGGCCAGCGTATCCTGGACACTCTTTTCCCTATCGCAAAGGGCGGTACAGCCGCTGTTCCGGGAGGTTTCGGTACAGGTAAGACCATGACTCAGCATCAGATTGCAAAATGGTCTGACGCAGACATTATCATCTACATTGGATGCGGAGAACGTGGAAACGAGATGACTCAGGTTCTGGAAGATTTCAGTAAACTGATCGACCCGAAATCCGGAAACCTGATGATGGACAGAACCACATTGATAGGCTTCCCTGCATATCTGGCATCCAAGCTGTCCGCATTCTATGAACGTGCAGGAATGATGCAGAACTTAAACGGAACCGAAGGCTCTGTCTCCATTATCGGAGCAGTTTCTCCACAGGGTGGTGACTTCTCAGAGCCTGTCACACAAAACACCAAACGTTTCGTCCGCTGCTTCTGGGGACTGGACAAATCCCTTGCCTATGCCCGTCACTTCCCGGCTATCCACTGGCTCACCAGCTACAGTGAATATCTGGAAGACCTGACTCCATGGTACAGAGAACATGTTTCCCCGAAATTTGTAGCAGACAGGAATCAGCTCATGGCAATCCTGAATCAGGAGAGCTCCCTGATGGAGATCGTCAAGCTGATCGGAAGCGACGTTCTTCCGGATGACCAGAAACTGACGCTGGAAATTGCCAGAGTCATCCGTCTGGGCTTCCTCCAGCAGAACGCTTTTCACGCAGAAGACACCTGCGTACCAATGGAAAAACAGTTTAAAATGATGGAAACGATCCTCTATCTTTATGAAAAATGCCGTGCACTCATCAACCGTGGAATGCCGGTTTCCGTACTGAAAGAGGGGAACAACATTTTTGAAAAAATTATTTCCATTAAATATGATGTGGCAAATAATCAGCTTGATAAATTCGACCAATACAAGCAGGACATTGATACTTTCTATGATAACATAATGGAAAAAAACGGCTGATGCCGGAACAGTTACATTCATAGCCATAACCGGCTATGAGTCGTAACAGAGAGGAGAAGTTTATGGCAATTGAATATTTAGGCTTAAGCGAAATAAACGGACCTCTGGTGGTCCTGGAAGGCGTCAAGAATGCCTCCTATGAGGAAATCGTTGAATTTCACATGGATGACGGGACTCGCAAGATCGGCCGTATTATTGAGATTTATGAGGACAAGGCTGTTATCCAGGTTTTTGAAGGAACAGACGGTATGTCCTTAGGCAACACCCATACCCGGCTGACCGGACGTCCCATGGAGATCGGGCTTTCCCCGGAAATCCTCGGACGAACCTTTAACGGTATCGGACAGCCCATCGACGGTCTGGGGGACATCACCCCGGATGTAAAATTAAACATCAATGGTCTGCCGCTGAACCCGGTAGCACGTGAATATCCCCGAAACTATATCAACACCGGTATTTCCGCAATCGACGGACTGACCACCCTGATCCGAGGACAGAAGCTTCCGATCTTTTCCGGAAATGGTCTTCCACACGACAAGCTGGCTGCACAGATCGTACAGCAGGCTTCTCTGGGAGAGGACTCTGATGAAGATTTTGCCATTGTTTTCGCGGCAATGGGTGTCAAATATGACGTAGCGGAATTTTTCCGCCGTACCTTCGAGGAAAGCGGTGCTGCAGACCATGTAGTTATGTTCCTGAATCTTGCAAATGATCCGGTTGTTGAACGTCTTCTTACACCGAAGATTGCCCTCACTGCCGCAGAGTATCTTGCTTTTGAAAAAGGAATGCACATCCTGGTCATCCTGACAGACATCACATCCTTCTGCGAGGCCATGCGAGAGGTTTCCTCCTCCAAAGGTGAGATTCCGTCCCGTAAAGGTTATCCGGGTTATCTGTACAGTGAGCTTGCAACCCTGTACGAACGTGCTGGTATCGTAAAAGGCAAACCGGGTTCCGTAACCCAGATCCCGATCCTGACCATGCCAAACGATGATATCACTCACCCGATCCCTGACCTTACCGGTTATATCACCGAAGGTCAGATCGTTCTGGACAGACAGCTTCATGGACAGGCAATCTATCCGCCTATTAACGTACTGCCATCTCTTTCCCGTCTGATGAAGGACGGTATCGGTGAAGGCTATACAAGAGCAGACCATCAGGATGTGGCAAATCAGCTTTTCTCCTGCTATGCAAAGGTTGGAGATGCCAGAGCCCTTGCTTCCGTTATCGGTGAGGATGAGCTTTCCCCGCTGGATAAACGCTATCTGGTATTTGGTAAAGCCTTTGAGAGTGAATTTGTCGGCCAGTCCGAAACCGAGAACCGAAGCATCACCGAAACCCTGGATAAGGGCTGGGAGCTTCTGGGACTTCTTCCGAAAGAAGAGCTCGACCGAATTGATACGAAGATCCTCGACAAGTACTATCACGAAACAGTACGCTAAAAGAAGCGAGGTGATTACATGGATCCGAATACCTTTCCCACCAAGGGAAACCTGATACTTGCAAAGAACTCACTGAAGCTTTCCCGTCAGGGCTATGAACTGATGGACAAAAAGCGTAACATCCTGATTCGTGAAATGATGGAGCTGATCGATCAGGCAAAGGATATCCAGACACAGATTGATGTGACTTTCCGCACTGCCTATACAGCACTGCAGAAAGCCAATATGGAGATTGGTATCGCCTTTGTCCAGCAGATCGCGTGTACGGTTCCTGTCGAGAACTCTATACGCATTAAAACCCGAAGTGTTATGGGTACGGAAATTCCTCTGGTGGAATATGACAAAACCACTAACACTCCCACCTATGCCTACTACAGCACAAAGATGTCTCTGGACGAAGCCAAGGCTGCCTTTGAAAAGGTAAAAGAGCTGTCCATCCGCCTGTCCATGGTGGAAAATGCAGCCATCCGCCTTGCAGCCAATATCAAGAAAACTCAGAAACGTGCCAATGCTCTGAAGAATATCACTATTCCGAAGTACGAGGCACTGACCAAAGATATCCAGAATGCACTGGAGGAGAAAGAACGTGAGGAATTTACCCGTCTGAAAGTCATCAAACGGATGAAACAAAAATAGTATATATCAGAAATCAGCCGGATGAATATTTACTATTCATCCGGCTGATTTTATCTGACGTATGATAAAGATATCTATAGCAATCCTCGTAAATAATACATTTAAGACAGTTCAGCAGAGTGCGAAAGACAAGGAAGATATCTGCAGGCGTGCTGACGCACGGCAAAGATATCTGACACAGGACTTCATGCTATGTGGATAATATCTGTGAAAAGTTATCCCCACCCGAATTCATTTTGTGCATTTCTCATCCACATCTGTCTCTCCTATGTGGAAATTTCCCGTTTCTGTCAAATGTATTCTTTTTTTCATTGTTGTTGTATTTTTTAGTAGAATATCTTTTTGAATATTCTGATTATTTATATATATATTGTTATATTTTGTCTTTTTTGTACAATATTATATGTTTTTTAGAATATAAAAAAGTCAATAGATTTGTGGATTTTTTCGTCCAAAAATGTCGATTTATCATTTTACACAAAACATTTGTTTCTTTTTTCCTTATGTAAATCGAGTATTCCACATACATAAAATGTGGATAATGTGGATAACTTTGTGTATAACTTTAATTTACGGGATTTTTCAATAACCGGGTATGTGGATAGAGTGTGTATGACTTTATCCACTTTTCCCACCTCTCGACATTCTTTGTGCAATTTGTCGAATCATATAATTTTAGGCGTTACAGCTATTCCATGAACGTACCTACAGCTGCCGGCTTCTCATAATCATAATCGGAAATCTTGATTCCTGTAGCAGCATTGCTGGCATGGATAATCTTTCCATCTCCAATATAAAGTGCCACATGATCAATATATCCACTTCCGTAGAATACCAGATCTCCCGGCTCAAGCTGGCTGATATCTTTCTTTGTGGATGCCTCACACTGCGCTGCAGCCACACGTGGAAGACTGTAACCGAAGTTGGCAAATACAGACATTACAAATCCTGAGCAGTCTGCACCGTTTGTAAGACTTGTTCCGCCATAAACATAAGGATTTC
>PPYE01321288.1_pt1 | contig 10672 bp, 5 predicted proteins | sample 1559881 | NCBI WGS metagenome assembly PPYE01 (sample SAMN08240022, study PRJNA423297) | Human gut metagenome, whole genome shotgun sequencing project.
TGTACCTTTCTTCAGAAAGGTACTCTGAACGCTTTCCTCAGGAAAGCATTCCAGACTTTTCTTCTGCTGGGTTCTGCGTTCCACTGGCACGCAGCCGGCACGCTGCCTGCATACTGCTTAGCCCTTGACTGCGCCTTCCATCAGGCCCTGCTGCATGAACTGCTTCTGGAAGATGACGAAGATCACGATGACCGGGATGACCACGATGACAGAGGCCGCAAACATCAAGCCGTATTCCGTGGTATGCTGGCCGCGGAACAGCTGCAGCGCCACAGAGAGAGTCCGTTTTTCCTCAGTCTTAATAAAGGTGAGGATATTGAACAGATCGCCCCAATAACCGTTGAACGCAAAGATGGCGGAGGTTGCAATGGCAGGTTTGCACAGCGGGATGATGCAGTGCAGCAGCACCTGGAACCGGGAGGCGCCGTCCAGGAACATGGATTCTTCCAGCTCCTTGGGCACGCTTTCGAAAAAGCCGCGGTAAAAGAAGGTGTTGCCTGCCACACAGGTGCCGCCCCACAGCAGCAGGACGCCGGCGTAATTGTCGATCAAATGCAGACCGTTCAGCACTGTGTACTGGGAAATCAACGCCAGCTGCGCAGGAACCATCATGGTCAGCAAAAACACATTGAAAAGAATCTCTCTGCCCGGGAATTTGAACCGGGAAAAGCTGTACGCCATCGTGACGGAAATCAACACGTTGATCACCAGTCCGCAAACTGAGATCAGCAGAGTGTTCACAAAGTAACGGGAGAAGTTATTGGCCGTCCACACCTTGACATAGTTTTCCGTAAACAGGGGCACCTCCGGGAAAATGATGGGAGTGTCCGGCAGTACGCCGCGGATATCCATAAAGGAAGAGGAGATCATCGAAAGGAAAGGCGTCAGGCAGACCACTGCCAGCACAACCAGTATCACATGGATGACTACCTGTGCAATTGTTTTTTTCCGTTTCATGCTGCTGCCCTCCTCACTGATCCTGCCCATAGCGCAGGAAGCGCTTGAGGCACATCGACGTAGTAAATACAAAGATACCCATCATCAAACCGCAGGCCGCCGCATAGCCAAATTCAAAATAGCTGAAGGCCCGGGTGTAAATATAGTTCATCATAACGTCCGTGGTTCCCACAGGGTCTCCCTTCGTGAGCAGGAACACCTGAATAAAGATGTTCATGGCGCCGTTGATGAGGTTGATGAGCAGATAGAAGGTGGTACCCTTGATGCAGGGCAGGGTCACATGGAAAAACTTATCCATGGTATTGGCGCCGTCAATGGTGGCCGCCTCGTACAGGTCATTGGAAACACCCTGAAGCGCCGCGGTATAGATGATCATTACCCAGCCGAAACCCTTCCAGATGCTGAATACCCAGATAACAAAGTTGCCTGTCCAGGTCTCCTTCAGCCAGGCTATCGGCTCCTGGATCACATGCAGCTTCATGAGCACAAAATTCACCAGGCTGCCGCTGTCCGGCTGGAAAATGTAGTCGAAAATATTGGCCACCACAACCCAATCGCAGATTACGGCGATATAGAACATGACCTTATAGGTGTTCTTGCCCATCTTCAGGTTGTGGATCATAACCGCAACCAGCAGGCCCAGCACCAGCTGCCCCGGCACGGTGACCAGTACAGCCAGAAGGTTGTTGCGAAAAGCGATCCAGAAATAGTTGGCGTCCGTTCCCGGCTCAAACATTCCCTCAAAAGCCCGTTTAAAGTTATCCAGGCCCACGAAAGGATTTTCCGAACCAGGCATGATGCTGTAATCGGTGAGTGCTATGTACACGTTCTTGATCTGCGGGAACAGCACGAACGTGATAAACAGGATTAACCCTACCGAGAGGAAGGGCAGTACCGCACCCCATTGGCGGGCTCCCTTTCGGAACCGCACCGCCAGTGATTCCTTTTCCACGTATATTCCTCCCATTTTTTGTGATGAAATGAGACGGCCGGAAGAGCACGCTCTTCCGGCCATACCCTCAGTTATTTTTCAGCCAGCAAAGCGTCAATTTCAGGCGCCAGCTTATCGAGCGCCGCTTTGGGCTCTGACTCATGGCGCAGGCAGCTCTGGAACAGCTTGCCGATCTTGTCGGACATCTTTTCCCAAGCGGGATGAGGCGTTCTGGAAACAGCGCCTTCCAGCTGCTGGACGTAGATATCCATGTTTTCCACTGACATAACTTCTTCGGAATTGGCGATATCCTTCACAGTGGGGATCAAGTGGCCGCCGCCAACTGCCTGGGCAGTCTGAGCGAATTCACCCATGAGGAAGCGGGCAAATACCCATGCAGCTTCCTGATTCTTGCCGCTGTTGAACATGCACAGGTCCTCGCCGCCGACTACGGAAGCGGAACCGCCGTCCCCTGCAGGCAGAAGACCGGACTGCACCTTCGCAATGTCCTCTTCCTTATTGTTGGTATAGAACCAGGGGCCCTGATAGGCAAAGAGATATTCGCCGCGGAACACGCCGTTGGAAACGTCGGGCTTTCCGCCCAGTGTTGCCGGCCCGAGGATCCCTTCATCGTACCACTTTACAATGGTTTCCAGCGCCTTGACGCTGGCGTCGCCATTCAGGTAGCCGCTGGCCTCGGTGTAATCCTCGTTGGTATACGTACCGCCCAGAGAATAGAACAGCGGAGCGGTAGCCCAGGTGTTGGTGTCTTCTGTGGAGAAGAGGTACTGGCCGTCCTTCAGCTGATCCTTCAGCGCGATGACGTCGTCATAGGTCTTCGGAACTTCCTTCAGGCCCAGCTGGTCCAGCAGGGATTTGCTCCAGCAGCCGGAGAGGCAGTTGGTGTTCAGCGGGACGCCGTAATACTTGCCGTCGTAGTAGTTGGTGCTCAGGGGGCCTTCGAACAGGGTGTCCTTCATCTCGGCAAAACCGGGAAGATCATCCACTGCCGTCAAAGCGCCCATCTTGGCAAACTCGGGAACCCAGATAATGTCCATACGCATCAAATCGGGAGCCGTGCCGCTGGAAACACCCTGGATCACCTGCTGCTTGAGGCCGTCATAAGGCATACGGACCAGCTTCACATGGATTTTCGGGAACTGCTTTTCGAACTCCGGAACAATCTGTTCCTTCAGCACAACCTCTTCGGAATCACCGTGGGTGTGCCAGTACGTAATGGTCACTTCGTCGCCGTCATAGGTGAGGCCGGAATCGCCCGCGGGCTCTTCTGTGCTGGTCTCTCCCGATTCCGCCTTGCTGCTTTCTGCAGCCGGCTTGCTCTCCGGTTTGGATTCCGGAGCTGTGCTGCTGCTGTTGCCGCCGCTGCAGCCCGCCGCTGATACCAGCAACGCGGCTGTAAGCAAACCTGCCAACAGCTTTTTAAGATTGGTTTTCATTTTCCTTTTTCCTCCTATCATATGATAAATTGGTGCTAAAAAGCCTCTTTGGCTTTCTTCCCCCTGAATAAAAACCCTTCTGCGCCATTCCATGGCGCAGAAAAAAGGGAAACGTTTCCCTTTTGCAAGACAGGAAATAAAATTTCCGGTTGTTCAAAACTTTCTTTTTCAGGAACCCCTGTCTTTATATTCCAAAGATTTTACAGCGATATTCTGGAAACAAAAAGCATATCGCTACCCATTTTGTTTAATTTTAAGAAACATCAAAGTAACAAATTAAGTAACTTTACTCTTTCGTTGCCTAAACAATACCATTCTATTTCCATTCTGTCAAGCTTATTTTCAAAATTTATTCATATTTTCTCATCATATTTCACAAATTCACAATAACATTTCTCTGATTTTGCAAGAAAAAATAACCTCTGTTCCGCAAACACTGCAGGTTTTCCCTGCAAATTACGCGAAAAACATCTCTCTTCTGTTTCCTCCATGCCAAATAAATGCCGGTTTTTACAGATCACAAAAAGAGCAAAGAAAGTTCTGGGATTTTTCCTAAAATCTGGTATAATATAATAGAATTGTTGTATCTTATCCCGCTTATCAAATAAATGCGGCAGGGCCATTGGGAAACAAAGGCCCTCTGCAAATCTGCCATTGAGGTGAAAACCATGTTAAAGAACTGGAACCGTCCGGAAAAACCGGAAGGCGAGGAAATAAAGCTGCGCCTGAAAAACGTGCAGGAACGCCTTGCCTCTCTGCAAATGAAGCTGAAAGACCGAAAACTGCCTGTTCTGGTGCTCATTGAGGGCTGGGGCGCCGCTGGAAAGGGCAGCGCCATCGGCCAGATCATCCGCAACATTGATCCGCGCTTTTTCAAGGTGTTCTCCATGGCTTCCCCCACGGAGGAAGAACGTCGCAAACCTTTTTTGTACCGCTATTTCGAGCGCATTCCAGAGGCCGGGAAATTCACCTTTCTGGATTCCGGCTGGATGGATGAAACCGTGCGGGCCCGGCTTCATGGCGAGCTGGACGGCGAGGCCTACGCCTCCCGAGTGGACAGCATTAAACGCTTTGAACGGCAGCTGACGGACAACGGTTACCTGGTGCTCAAATTCTTCTTCCACATCAGCGAGAAGGAGCAGGGACGCCGCATTGCCGCTCTGCTGGAAAATAAGGATACCGCTTGGCGCGTCAGCAAAAACGACATCTGGCAGAACCGCAACTACAAGACCTGCGAGGAGGTATACGACCGTTACCTGGACGACACCAACGCCCCCAGCGCCCCCTGGTACCTGATCGATTCCAAATCAAAAAAATTTGCAGAGCTGCAGACCCTGGAAATCATGTGCACCGGCATTGAGACAGCCCTGCACAACGACAGCCTGGCTGTTCCGCTGCTGCAGAACGTCTTCCCGCTGGTGAAGATGCCCAGGCTGCGGGAAGTACCGCTCAATAAAACAGTGGAGGACGAGGAATATAAAAAGGAACTGAACCGTCTGCAGAAGAAGCTGGGCATGCTGCATAACCGTCTGTACCGCAAGCGGGTGCCCGTCATTATCGTGTATGAGGGCTGGGACGCCGCCGGAAAGGGCGGCAACATCAAACGACTCACCGGGGCGCTTGACCCCAGAGGTTACGAGGTGCACCCCATCGCCAGCCCAGAGCCTCACGAGAAGGCCCGCCACTATCTCTGGCGTTTCTGGACCCGCCTGCCCAAGGACGGCCACATCGCCATTTTTGACCGCAGCTGGTACGGCCGCGTCATGGTGGAGCGCCTGGAGGGCTTCTGCACGGAGAACGACTGGCAGCGCGCCTATTACGAGATGAACGAGTTTGAGCAGGAGCTGCACAGCTGGGGCGCTGTGATTCTGAAATTCTGGGTGCAGATTGACAAGAACACCCAGCTGGAGCGTTTTACCGAACGCCAGAACACCCCGGCAAAGCAGTGGAAAATCACGGATGAGGACTGGCGGAACCGGGAAAAATGGGACGAATACGAGGTGGCGGTGGACGAGATGCTGCAGAAGACCAGCACTTCCTTTGCCCCCTGGCACATTCTGGAATCTGTCGACAAGAAATATGCCCGTATCAAAGCCCTGCAGATTGTGGTGGACGCCCTGGAAAAAGCATTGGACTGACCTGCTGGGAGGGACCGGGTTATTCCTATACAATCTGTCTGTTTGCTGTATGAAACAAAAAGGAATGGGCCGCAGGAATATCCTGCGACCCATCCTTTTACTTTTAAAAACTCTGTAAAGCTAAATTACTTTTCATTCTGTGATAAACTTTTCACAGAAACGCATCATAATCTGCGCCACTTCCGCACGGGTGGCGGTGCCGCCCGGGGCCAGCGTGTTGTTTTCGCGGCCATAGATCATGCCTGCGCCAACGGCCCACTTCATATCGCCGACTGCCCAGCTGGAGGTCTTCCCGCCATCCCGGAAGCTGTCCAGAGTGGCGGTATCGCTCACATCATATGCCTTATATGCGGCATAGCGGTGCAGAATGGCGGCCATTTCCTCACGGGTGACCGGATCCTCGGGATTGAACTTTCCGTCAAAGCCGCCCACAATCTTGTTGGCAGCCGCCCAGTTTACGGGCTTGGCATAGTATTCCGTAGCCTTCACGTCGGAGAAATCCGCTACCGTATCCACAGCGGGCTCACCCTCCAGACGGTGCAGCACCGTGACCAGCATGCCGCGGGTCATGGTATCTTCCGGGCTGAATTTGTCTGCAGCTGTGCCGCCGAACAGTTTCTTCTGGTTCGTGTACTTCACAGCGTCATAGAACCAGTCCTTCTCCTTCACATCCTTAAAGGGGTTGACCCATTCTTCCGGCTCTTCCCCGCCGCCTCCACCGCCGCCGTTGGTGGTGAACACAGCTTCTGCGGTAACAGGCGTTCCTTCTTCAGAGAGCTCCTTAAGCAGCTCATCGGTCATATTGACATATGTGGTTCCACCAATTTTCCAGCCGGAGAAGGTCTTTCCCGGGATGTCTTCTGGTCTGGGAAGGGCTGTTCCCACATCGGCAAAGGTGTAATCCTTGGCAGAATTCAGCTCGTCAAAATACAGGATTCCCTTTCTGGCGTCTATCAGTGCGGTAAAGGTGCTGAAGCCGTTGGGAACGGTAAAGGTGGCAATATATCCACTGCTATCATCCCCGGTTACCGTTGCCTTGTAACGGTAGGTTCTGCCATCGCTCTTCAGATGTTCGATATACAGATTATCCGTCATCGAACCATTGGCGTCCTTTGCCAGGTCTGCAGGGATCGGAATCTCAAGGGTGACGTCGGTTTTGACTGTCATCGACTGCCCCTCTGCCACCAAAACTGCATTTGGATTCTCGACTGAGCCGGTCGCGGGCTTAACTACAATCTCTTCTTGACCAGTTGCAGTGGTAGCGATAACGTTGTACTTGGGTTCAATATCCAGCTTCAAGAATTTTTGTCCATCTGTTTCCTGGTAATCCTCAACCTTGATATCCAGATAAGGCTGCACCACCAAGGTGACTGTATCATCAGCATCATGCAGCTCGCCTAATTTCTCGATAGCCGTTGCTTCGTCGACCTTGGTGCCGTTCTCCAGAACAACCTCGCCCTTGCCTTCCTCCTGCGTGCTGTTCTCTACCTTTTCCGCAGCAGCTGCTTCCAAACCTTCTGCTTTTGTTTCTTTCAGCTTATCTTCATTATAACTTGTATCAGTAATCTGGTTTTGGATCTTTTCAGGAATGTCCGGTTTCGCTTCGCCTCCCGTAACTTTGACCTGCGCGGGAAGAATCTCCAGGCCGGTCAGATCAACGGTATACGCCGTCGTGTTAGGAGCTGTTCCGACTGTGAGCACACCGCCGTTCAGGTTGTCTCCTGTCGCGGTAAATGCTTCCCCTTCATACATCACTGTAAAAATTTTCTTGGCATCAGGGGCGTCTTTCGTTTGATAGTTCACAACAATTTTGTTGGCGCTGCTAATTTTACCGGTCAACCTCAGTATGCCGTCGCCCACCGAAACAGCTGCGGCTTCACCTGAAACAGGATTATTTTCGCTATCCTTCACTTCAGCGGAAGCAGAGACAATCTTATCAGGCTCCGGAATCGGTGCAGGAAGATTGGTTACCTGATAGGCGTAACTTACTCCGTCCTGAGTATAACTTCCCTTAACTGCAACCTTATCTTCTACCACGTAGTCCTTCACGTTAGAAGTATAATAGCCTCCGGAAATTTGGGCCATTTTTGCCTTTTCTATTTGGAAAGAGGCATCAAACTTGCCATTCTCAATTAAAACTTCAGGGAACTTATCACCAGTATCATAGTCAGCTTCACATCTTGCGAGAACAATGCCTTTAACAAAGACATTTTCCCCGTCAATAGTGGTCTTACTGTTTGCAAAGTCTTTACTCCAAACACTGGTCCAGATAGCGCCGTTAAACGTACCGCCTGTGATGGAGGCCTCGCTCCAGTTCTGGACTGCTGAGATAACAATATCTCCCGCAGTACCCGTGGCGGTGATGGTTCCACCGGTTATAAAGAGTTTACCTAAATCATCATTTTTAACGGCAATAAAGCCATCCTGTTTGATATTGCCACCTTTGATTGTCAATGTAGCGGCAACAGTTTTCCCCGCATTGCGGATCAGCGAAGCACCCTGAGGCGCAATTCCAGTATTATTATAGACATTACCGCTCTCAATGGTCATAGTGCCCTGGTTGTCAATGACATAATATCCACTAACATTGACATCCTCACGTTTGATCGTACCATTTCCAGCGTTGTCCTGAATTACAACAGTACCATTATTGGTAAGAGCCGGCTTCGATCCATTATTTGAACCGCCGCTGAGCGTTTTGCCGTTAAGCTCCAGAATAAAAGATTTATCAGAGCCTACTACCACATTCTCAGTGGTATCCTCCAGAAGTGTTACCACTTCACCGGCTCCGGCTGCAGTAATAGCAGCCTGCAGCGTTGGGTAGCTATACCCACCCACTTCAGCCACGAGAGCAAGCGGGATGCCGCAATATTTGGTTCCATCACTTGCCGTTAATGGCGCGCTCGCAGGGAAATTCAAATGCAGCGTATCGCATGACATCAGATACCAATCAACACCGCTATTTTTTGCCCAGTCAGCATAAGATGCTCCAAACAACTCCTTATAATTGACTTCGCTTTCTTCTCTGCAGTAGCTTTGGTTGTTCTCAAGCTTAATTCCATTAATTGTCTGTATGTTACTTTTATTCGTTCCAGTAGAATACTGCGAATCCATCGCATAGGCATTAATAGGCGCGGCAAAGTAGTCCGCTTCAAAAATGCTGTTTGTAATGGAACACTTCTCAACAGTCAAAGGAGAAGCTCCCTGGCCGATAAAGCCGCCTACCTTCTGCTCTCCTGACACTTTGCAGCTGTCTATATTGACATTTTCAAGCGTCAAAGCACCGTTACTATACCCGGCAATAACCGCCAGGCTGCTGGAGCCATGTTCTGCCACGCCCTCCGCAGGTTCTGTAATTTTGATGTCAGCGTCTTTGAAGGTAAGGTTTTCAATGGTCAGTACGCCGTCGTTTCTGCCTATAAAGCCAGAATAGTAATAGCAATACTGCCCGTCGCCAGGATTGCTCTCAGAGCCGGGGCCTCTGATTCCAGTATTGGTAATAATCCCTGTAATTGTATACCCATTGCCCTGGATCACAGCGTTATCCAGCTTTTTCTTTGGCTCTTTCACGCCTGTATCGCCATTCAGAGTAGCTGTGTCAATCGGGTTCCAATAATAGGCGGACATGTCCAAATCCTTGGTAATGGAAATGGTATATCCGGCATAGCTGCTTCCTTCATTTACCTGTTTGGCAAATAGAGCGAGCTCCCCTTCGCTGGAAATTGTCACTGTTTTCCCGCTTGCATCTACAGACGTCTGGTATCCTGTAGCCGCATTATCCGTCCAGTATCCAGACGGGTCGGTCTCCACCGCCAACGCCGCCAGAGGTGTCATAGAGAGCACCAGGCAAAGCGCTGTCAGCAGGGACAAAAGCTTTCTGCATTTTCTTTTCACGTCTTTTCCTCCTTTTTTACACGATGGTTGTCTTTGGGGGATTTCTACTTGTTTTTCCCCATATGCATGAACCAAATCCCCCCGCCCGCTGCAGCCCATTCGGGGACCGCATTTGTCTTACAGCACATAATTTGCATTATGTCATTTATTTTGTGGTGACGAAGGAATATTTTCCCGTAGGGAAGTATAAAAACGCCGCCATAAAACAAAAAAAGAAGCGGGAAATAGCACCGGAAGTTTTCTGAAATCTTCCGGTTATTTCCTACTGCACTTTTTGCGTATTGAGCTTGAATTTCACCATGACAAAGAGTATAATGGAAGGGAAAATTACGCGAAATTGTGTTGTTTTCGTAAATGTTCCAGACCCTTTCGCTACATAATGCAAATTATGTAGCCATGAAACTGAAACGGGCCTTTAAGGAGGAGATGCCAATGGGGTAAAAACTCCACATAATGCAAATTATGTGGCGCTGCAGCGCAGTACCAGGCCGAGACGGTCCAGGCGCTTTTCCTGTTCCTCCCCGCTCTCCATGGTGTAAATACGGGTGGTATTGATGTTGCTGTGCCCCAGCAGGTCTGCCAGGCGCACCAGGTTCCGTTCCGCCGAATAGAACACGCGGGCGAACAGGTGCCTCAGGTTATGGGGGAAAACCTTGCTCTTTTCCACCCCCGCCTCCGCGCACAGGGATTTCATCAACGCCCAGATATAGGATCTGCCCAGGGGCAGCCCGTTCCGGCTCAGGAACAGGGGCCCTTTTTTCACGCCCATCCGGCGGGCGTACTCCATCAGACGCCGGCTCAGCTGCCTGGGCAGGAACACCGTCCTTCGCTTCCCTTTGCAGGCCACCTCCGCCCGGCCCAGGCGCGCCGCCTCCACCGTGATATATTCCAGTTCGGAAACCCGGATTCCCGTAGAACACACGGCCTGCAGCAGCAGGCACAGCCTTTCGTCCCCCCGCCTTTCCGCCGCCGCAACCAGCCTTCCGTATTCTTCCCGGGTCAGCTCCCGCTCCGGGTCGCGGAACATCCTGCGCTGCAGGCGCAGGGGTTTGATCCGGCATTCGCCCCAGCCCGCAAAGGCGAAAAAGCTGTTGAGCGCCGCCAGCATGGAATTCACACTGGCTGGGGCATAGTTCTGCACCAGCCATTCTTTATAACGGAGCACCGCCAGTTTATCCAGGGTTTTTCCATCCTCCAGAAAACGCTGGAAGGCCCGCAAGTCCCGCAGGTATTTTTCCCTGGTGGCTCCGCTCCGTTCCTCCTCCTGCAGATATGCTTCAAACCCTTTCAGACAG
>PPYE01131336.1_pt1 | contig 10670 bp, 13 predicted proteins | sample 1559881 | NCBI WGS metagenome assembly PPYE01 (sample SAMN08240022, study PRJNA423297) | Human gut metagenome, whole genome shotgun sequencing project.
CGCGTGGTTCTGCTGGGCGCGCGAGGCGCGCCGGGGCGGGGACGCCGCCTCGCTGCTGCGGGCGCAGATGGGGTCGGGGACATACCGGACGAGCTGGCGCGGGCTCTGGCGGCAGCCGTGCCCGTTCCACCCGGAGATTTCCATGTCATAGGCGGGTTAACACAGCCTGAACAGGAAAACAGCTCTCGTCGCGATAGCGGGCGCTTTCGCCGCTCTTGGCATCTTGGTGGCGCTCGTCGGCGCCTCCGGTGAAAACGTGAAATCGGTCGAGCGCATCGCGCAATCCACAGACCGTTATACCGAAGCCGATATCCTCGCCGCGTTCAATGCCATCGAAACGGAGTTCGCCTCGGAATTCGAGGGATGCACGCTCAATGAAGTCCGCTATGACAGCGAGGTCAAAACCCGGCATCTGGACGAAATGCTCGAGCATGGGCAAAAAGGCAAAGGGGACCTTATCGTCGTGCTATCCGAATTCACGACCGACTGGCGGGCAGCTGACGAGGGCTTCTCGCCGAACGACAGATACGAAGACTGGCAATTGATTCTCACCAGGCCTTCGCAAAACGCCCCATGGAAGGTTGCCGACTGGGGCTATTGATGACGCTGCGGTGATGCACCACGCGGCCGTCGCCCCGTGCAAACCGGCACACAACATCTAGCGTTGTTGGCGATTAGAAGCTCGTCTCGCGAATGGGGCTTCTCAAGTCTGGCATACACGGTTACCAAAACTATACCCCATGGCTTCGCGCATGCCTTCGCCAAAATCGCATCATCTACGGAAAGCAAGCCGCCCTACCCATCCAAGCGCGCGACGATCTCATTCCTATAGCGTTCGATATCCAAGACTTGTTTTGAACCATCGGCAAGAAACATGGCAGGCCGCTCCATCATCTTCATCATGTTCAGAAGTCCAGGTGGATCGTCTAAAACATGAAAACGAATCTTGGCTCCATCCCCCAAATCGGAATCGATCAGTCTGAATACAGCATCATCTCGAAGAGCGTCTGAAATAGGCATTTCATCGCCGCGTACATGGTGCGCAAGGGCGTAAAGCCCCATTGCCATGTAAGAAACCTGTCGCGTAAAGGCATTTTCACCATATTCTCTTGATCTACGCTTAGCGGCGCTGACATCACTCAGGCAAGACGAAAAGCGACCCCAATCCCCATCGACAAGAGCCAGGAGACAGCCTATCGCCGCCTTTTCCTCCAACGTGCAGCGTTTTTGAAGGACCTTCTTAGCAGACACGAGAACAGGTTTTTCCCAAGCTGGCTCCCGATAGAACAGGAGCATAACAAGGTTCACAATGCAAACCGATGAGGTGAGGCCGTTTTTACTCAAACCGTTTTGAATGGGAAGCATCTTCTCGATGTCATCAAAGCGGCGAGCGCTGAGGACCAGAGGCAAGACAGTCCAGGCATACAGGCTATGGTCGCATACACCGCTCGCCATCGTCAGCTGGCCCCAGACCGAAGCGGTATTGAGTGCACGATGGAAGACGGAAGATGGATGCATCATCTTCTCGAAGTGCCAGATAACACCCCAGATTGGCAATGTCCCTTCCAAAATCGTCGGGCAACAGCTTCATCCAGACAAGCGCTTCCTCCCCACGGGACTTGCCGATGCAGTATCTCCGATACAGCGTTTCCCGCCGTGCAACATAGGCGTCCATGTCGGGATAGCCATGTGCAGCGCCCATCACTTCATCATAGTGGGATATGAGCTGATCACGATTCATGCACTACCTCCAGCCCTGACAGGACCTCGGCGCGTAGGCGCTCCATCCGCGGCGTGAGTGGCTCGAGAGAGGCATCGGACGCCAGGCGCGCCGCCTCCCCAGGCGACCCGTGCAGTAGCTCGTACTCGGCGAGATAGAGCTGCCAGTTCGCACGCTGTTGATGGCAATCGGCCAGGGCCATGCGCTCGCGCATGCGCGCGGCGTCAGCGGCGTCCCGCTCGGCGGGCGGGCGCACCAGCACGGCGTAATCGGCGACCTGCAGGTCGGCGGAAGCACGGTTGCGCGAGCCCTCCTTGAAGTTCTTCCGGAACGCCGAGAGCCTCGCCAGCACATCGCGCGCACCTTCGAGGTCGCCCACATCGATCCGGCTCAAAAACTCGATCTGCATGGCTCGGAACCACCTGACGTTGTCCTTGCGCTTGAAGGTGACGGACTCGAGGCGGCGCAGGGCGCCGGCGCTATCGAGCTCAAGGTAGTCACAGTACGCGAGCTCGATGGCGATGGTGTTCGCGGAGCGACCGAAGCGGTCGCGGGCGGAAAGCGCATCGAGCACCGCGCGATAGCGGGCAGGGTCGCAATCCTGGGAGACGACCTCTCCGAGCTTGAGGAACAGTGCGCCCATGCGCACGCGCGCGATGAGCACGATGGCGAACAGGAGGACAAAGCAGACGAGGTAGAGCGCGAAGTGGCCCTCCTCGACAAACCAGATCATCGCAACGAAGTTGGCGAGAATCAGCGCGATGGACTGCGCCTTGATCGCACGCACCCGCTTGACATACGCGGCTGCGGTCTCCTGCGCATCCAAGCCCCAGTAGGAGGAGCGTCCATCCCCCGCCGGCGAAACGCTGTCGATGCGGTTGGGCTCCGGTGCCGGGGTGGGCGGAGTCGGAAGGTTGCTCATGGCGATCAGCTCCTCGATAGGTTTTGGGGATTGTACCACCTCCGGGATTGCCAGCCGCGCGCCGTCGTTCCAACTGGCAAGACAATGCGGCCTTAGCCCTCATGCGGCCGTAGCCCTCAATTGGCCGGGAGGGCGGCTCAGTTCACAGTCTCAAATGGTCGAACCCGGGATACCCGCGCAGCAGGGCCTTGTTGAACTGCCGTTTGAGGCAACCCGCCTGCAGATGCCAAGCGACGTACAGGGCAAGACCCTCGACGGCCAGCATCGCCATGAGGACGGGCACAGAGCTCTTGGTCATCACCAACATGGCGTCGAAGGCGGCGGAGAGCGCAAGCACGCCACTCGTCGCCCTCGTCCGCTCCTCGATTTGGCGCCTCAACTTGCAACGCACGCCCTCGATCTCCATCTCGGAATACGCGGAGGATTCCAAGCCTCTCCTGATTTCATCATCAAGCGTGGCCTTATACAGCGAGAAGAGCATGTGAGCCCCTTTCCAAAACGGTCAGTCGACGAACCAGAGCCAGATGAAGAACACGAGGTACGGGACGCTCGCCAGGTACAGCACGCCTGCGGCGATGGCGAACCCGGTCCGAACGCAGGACCCGCCCCTCGCGCGGCGGACCTCCCGCACCGTGAGAGCGACGGCGATCGCCAATCCGCCGACGGCGAGCGCCGCCATCCCGAGCGAGAGCGCCGCTAACCCCACCGCCGCAGCCATGACCGGGGCCATGAGCAGGGCGCATCCGCAGCCCCCGGGGCCGTACAGGCGCCCGGACGAGCGGATCGGACGACGGCGCCGTTGATGCGCAGCGATAACCGGCCCCGCCGGACAGCGGCTTCTGAGCGTCAACCGGGCGTGAAGAGACTCCGCCATAGGAGCCTCTCTCTTAGTCACATGCTCCATGGCCACCCCTACCCTATCGGGTCGCCCGCGGTGGCGGGGCCGTCCACGTCGCTCGCCCCCACGAGGGTGCGGGTCTTGGGATACCAGCGGACTTCGGCCATCGGCTCGTCGAGGACGAGCGCGACCTCTGGCCAATCGGCGGCGTTCACGCTGAGGCGCGCGTCCACATGGCGATTCGCCACCGACTCCCCGTCCCTGTAGAGCGACACCTCGAACGTGGCGGGCGACAGCGCCGCCCCGCGGCCGCGCGGCTTGTTGATCTCGGCCTCGTAGAAGGCGAAACGCTCCTGTCGCCATCCCCCGTTGAGGTCGTCGAGCATCTCGCTGCACGAGAAGGCGCCGCCGATGATCGAGATGACGGCGAACACGCCGCAGAACGCCACGATCGCGGCGGACCCGGTATGCCTGTAGGAGATGGGGTCCTTCTTCCGGTGGCGGCGGTAGGCGAAGGGAATCGCGCCGAAGACCACCATGAGGGCGAGCCCGAACGCGCCCGTGCTGTCCGCAGAAGAGAGCGCGCCCATGGCGAGGAAGAACGGCACCACGTAGCAGAGGAAGCCGAGCAGAATGCCCTTAAGCTCGCGGGCGAGAACGGCAGGGTCGATACGCCTGCGGTGCATGCGCTGCAGGTAGACCATGGGCGTGAAGCACAGCATGGAGATGCCGAAGAGGATGAACCCGACACCGACCGACGCGCGGTTGTACAGCGCCGCCGCCCCGACGCTCGTGGCGAAGCGGCCGTAGACGAGGACGCCGAAAGCGGTGAAGAGGAAGACGCAGCCGATGATGGCGACGGCGCCCTGTTTGCGGTCCCTCGCGGTGGTGAAACATCCCATGCTTCCTCGCTCACGTCGATGCAGCCCAGTCCGTCCCCGGGCCGACGATTCAGTCGAATCTAGCACATGACGGGGCAACCCACGGCGTCGGTTCGGTAAAGAGAACGGAGGGCTCGCCGTGCGCAGGGCGCGGCGGAGCATGGTGCGCAGCGACAGCGCTGACCCGCCGTGCGTAGGGCGCGTATGGTGAGCACTGCGGGGCGTCGTCAATCGGCGGGATACATCACAACCGGGTTTGCAGGGGTCCCATGAGCGGTGAAGTGCGGCTCTGACCCGCGCCACTCGAGCGCGTAGGTCCCGTTGCCCATGGGGCTGTAACCATCGTCGGCGCTGTAGCCGGCGATCTTCCTGCCCACACCAAAGCCGCCCGGCACCAGATACACGTCCCCGTAACCCGCCAGGAGCACGTTGCGCTCCACAACCACGACCCGGTCGCCCGCGGGACCCGTTGGCTCGGCGATATAGGGCGCCGCCAGAAGGCACTCGAAGCCGGCCACCAGAATGGATGCGAACAGAGCGAGGACCGTGATGCCGTTCGCGAGCCATCGGACGGCCCTACCGCGAACGGGACGGACGGGCGCGGCACTCCCATCGTTGAGAGCCGCCCTCCGTACCTTGCCGATCATCCAGCTCGCAAACGCGAGACCGATCGAGACGGCGGCGATCACCAAAACCAACAGATATCCCGCAGGGGCAAGCACCAACGGACCGACGAGCACCACGGCGCCCACCGCATCGTGCGCGTAAAGCGCGCAAAGCAGAAGGGACGCCCATGCCAAAACCCTGCATGCAATCGCCAGCCGACGGGAAAGCTGGTCGCGCGGCATGGCCGCAGATTCATTCATATCCGCTCCTCTCCACGCAGGCGAAACGGAATCGTGGCAAATGCTCAAACCAATTATGCCAACTTTCCAGCGCGCTCACGTATTGTTGATAGAGGGAGATATCGCAAACCGGTCCCTCGCACATCGAAACCACCCGAGAAAGCGAGGTGAGGACATGGGAGCTTGGATTGCATCGGCAGCGCGACGGGCAGGCGAAACGCTCGAACGGCCGCCGCAGACGGCAGGCGAGCCGACGAGCAGCCTGATCGAAGCGGAGGCGAACCGACTCGTGGCGACGTATGCCGACACGATACTCCGTGTGAGCTACACCTATCTGCACAGCACGCAGGATGCCGAGGACATCTGCCAAGAGGTCCTTCTTAAAGCCCTCGGCCGCACGAAGGGCTTCGAATCGGCCGAGCACGAGCGCGCCTGGATCATCCGCGTCGCCATCAACGCCGCGAAGGACCTCCTGAGGCGCCAAACCGGACGCGACACCGTGGCGCTCGACGAGATCGCCGAGCCCACCGCGCCGCGACGAGCCACGGAACACGAGCTCGAAGCCCACGCGGAGGGCGTCCTGGAGCGCGTCATGGCCCTGCCCCTGGAATACCGCGAGGCGATCTACCTCCACTACTACGAGGGCTATTCCATCAAGCAGATCGCCGCCATCGTCCATGCATCCGAATCGGCCGTGGCAACGCGACTCAGCCGCGGCCGGTCCAAACTTCGCCCCGCCCTGGAAGGAGTTCGACATGAGCTCGACCTTTGATTCCACCTCCTATCGATCCGACCTTGACCAACTCTCCTTTACCGACGAGCAGAAGGCGCGCATGACGGCGCGACTCATCGAAGCGGCAAGCGCGGACCCCATTGGAATTCCCACCGCGTACGAGACCGCGCCGAGCGCCTCAGCCGAGGACACTGGCGAAGCCGCTCCCGCCGAGATCCTGGAACTCCCTGTCGCCCGCGCCGATCAGCCCTCCCGCATCGCGACGGGTCGTCGGCAGGCCCGTCCCTTTGCTCGCCATCCCAAGGTGCACCGCATCGCCGCGGCACTCGGCATCGCCGTCCTGCTCACGGTTGGCAGCGGCACCGCGTACGCCACGGGAACGCTCGCCCGCGCGGCGGACTCCCTCGCCGCGGTCTTCGGCGCGGGCCCCGCGCAGACCGAGCTCATCGACCGCATCGGCCGACCGATCGACGCGAGCTGCACGAGCAACGGCATCACTATCACGGCCGACGCCATCATCGGCATGCGCCACGCCTACGCGGTGGTCTACACCATCGAGAAGGATGACGGGACCGCGTTCGACGAGCTCACGATGAACGAGAACGGCGCCTTCAATCTGTTTCTCGAAGGAGGCGGCAGTATCAACGCGCTGACCGCCCTGCGCCTTGGCGTGAAAGGCGGCTACGGCAGCTCCTGCACCTTCGACGCCGACCCCTCGGACAACGCCATCCAACTCGTGGAGATGATGAGCCTCACCGGCTCCGATTCCTCGCTCGTGGGCGAGACGCTGCACTTCGACGCCAGCAAGCTCCTCTACTTCCCCGAGGGCAAGCAGGCGGACGGGCGAGACCTTCCCGCAGAGACGCTCGCCACCGGCGACTGGAGTATGTCCTTCAAAATCGACTACGAAGACCTCTCCGTCGATCTGCCCGCAGGCCAGACGTTCACCATCAACGGCAACAACGCCGTCATGAACGAACTCGCCATCTCCCCGCTCGGCGCGGACGTCACCTACACGGTCGATGCCGTGGACGGCCCTTCCGAACCCACGGGCCTCGAGACCAATTCCGAGAGCCGTGCCGGCTACGGTAACTTCAGCGTGACCTTCACCGACGGCACCACCGAGGAAATCGGCAGCGGCTACGGGTCCTGGCAGGAGGGCGACAAAACCGTCGTGCAGAAGACCTGGCTTTTCGACCAGATCCGCGATGTCGACGATATCGTCAGCATCACCATCGGCGACCTGACAATCCCGGTCGAGTAGACACGCCGTACGGGCGAGCAACGCAGCAGCTGCGCAGAACGAGGCCGCGCTCGGCATCCCCCAAGGGAGCCGGGCGCGGCCTCCGCTGTGTTCCGCCGCCTCAGATTAGGGACAGTCCCTTTTCTGAGCCGGCGGCGATCCCGCAACGATCTCGTCGCGGGAGGGTGCGGCGCTACGACGAATCGTCCTTGCGGCACCGCACCCCAAGACCTCAAAAAGTGCCTGTCCCTCATTTGAGGTAGTTGACGCCTTATACTATGCGCCGTATAGTATCTGTCGAAGGGAGGTATCATGGATGCTCAGATGAAGCGCGGCTTCCTCGAGATATGCGCGCTCGCGTCGCTCCAGGGACGGGACTCCTACGGCTATCAGATCGTGAAGGACGTACCCGACATCCTGGGCCTCACCGAGTCGACGCTCTACCCGCTGCTCAAGCGCCTCGAGAAGGCCGAGTGCCTGACCGCCTACTCCGTGGAGCACAACGGACGGCTGCGAAAGTACTACCGGCTCACGCCGACCGGCGAGGAACGCATCGCCGAGTTCCTATCCGAGCAGGCGGACATCATGTCGATCTATGACTTTGTAAAGCGAAGCGCGCAACGATAACCAAGAAGGAATTCCTCTCCGAGTTGGAGCGGGCGCTGGGCAAGCTGCCGCACGCCGAAGTCGAGCAGGCGGTCGCGTTCTACGACGAGGCCATCAGCGACCGCATGGAAGACGGCCTCGGCGAGAGCGAGGCGGTAGCCGGACTGGGCCCGATCGACGAGATCGCGGCGCAGATCGCCGCCGAGACCCCGCCCATCCCGCGCGCCATCGCCCGCGCGAACACCGGCAGCCGCACCCTCAACATCGTGCTGCTCGCCGTGTTCTCCCCCATCTGGGTGCCCGTCGCGCTCGCGCTCGCGGCGGCCGCGCTCGCCGTGTACGTCGCGATCTGGGCGGTCATCGCCGCGCTGTGGGCCGTGGATGCGGTCCTCGTGCTCATGCCCTTCGCGGGGTTCGCCGCGCTCGCCTCGACCCTGGGCGGGGGCATGCCGCTGCCCGGCGTCTTCGTCCTCGGCCTCTCACTCGTGTCGAGCGGCTTCGGGCTCGTCGCCTCCTTCGCCGTGTTCTGGGCGAGCAAGCTGCTCTTCCAGGCGACGCGCACCTTCGCGCGCTGGATCGCGAGCCTGTTCGTGCGCGTGAGCGGCAAAGACGATGGCGGCGAGACGCCCAATCGGGTGAAGGCCAGCGGCACCCCGAACACGGCCGACCATGCCGAGAACACTCCCTCCAACCACGCCACCCTCCCGGAAGGAGGCACTCGCAATGCGTAAGGCGCCCAAGATCATCCTCATCACCGCCGCGACGCTCATCGGGACCGGAACCGTGCTCTCGTGCGGCGCTTGGGTGGCGGCCGGATTCGACACCGCCCGCCTGCCCACCATGGACTACGACTGGCATCAAACGGTGAGCGCGCTCGAGGACGAGGCGACCTCGCCGCACAAAAGCATCGTCATCACGTCAGAATTCGAGAACGTCCTCCTCGAACCCGCCGACGGCGATGCCATCGAGCTCGAGTACTGGACGGGAAACTGCCAGAGCGTCTCAGTCGAGGACGCAGACGGCGTGCTCAAGATCGACGTCGACTCGCAGCCCATGGAGGGCGTCATGATCGACCTCTCCCCTGCTGAGGCCGGCGGCGTCGACGACACCACGACCGTGGTTCGCGTGCCGGCCTCGTTCACCGGTGAGATCGAGGCGCACTCCGATTCGGGCGACGTCGTCGCGGAGAACGTGCACGGGCTCGCCGGGCTGCGAGCTTCCAACAGCAACGGGGACGTCGTGGCGAAGAACGTCTCCGCCGCCGAACTCAACGCGATCAACGAGGACGGCGACACCCTGCTCTCCGGCGTCGAGGCCGACGCGGTCCTCGCGACCAACTTCAACGGCGACATCTCGCTGGGAGGCGCCACGGCACACAAGGCCCAGGTCGTGAACGAAAACGGCGACATCATGTTGGCGGACCTGGCGCTGCAGGATGACCTGCTGTGCGAATCCGTGAACGGGGATATCTCGGCGCAGAGGCTCGACATCACCACGAGTCGGATTGAATGCGTGAACGGGGACATCTACCTGTCGTACCTGGGGGCAGAAGACTCCTATCATATCGACGCCCACACCAACCAAGGCGACATCGTGGCACCGCAGGGCGCCGACGACGCTGCGCGCACCATCGGTGTCGACAGCAACCTGGGCGACATCCAGATCAACTTCACCTCGAAATAGCGGCAATCCCCACCTCAATTGAGGGACAGACCTAAATTGAGGTGGGGACCAAAGCCCGCCCAAGCCCGCATCACGAGCGAGACAAATCTCAAATTTGAATCGATGTTATGTCACTGGTGCTGAGGGCCGGCAACCGCGCCGCCGAAACGAGCGTCAACCAAAGTCCTTCCACCCAAGGCTGTGTTAACCCGCTAATTGCATCTTCTGTCCCCACGGGGCCGTAACCTCTGATCGTCAGTAATCGGGCGATCGGAGGCGGCGTGGAGGACAGGTTCGGGTACGGGGCGATCGTGAGGGCGATGCGCCCCGAGGAGCGCGAGGAGATGCTGGGGCTGCTGCTCGAGGCGGTCGCCGGCGAGATGCCGGCGGGCGCGGAGGAGGAGCCTCCGGAGGCCTGCCCCAGATGCGGGTGCCCCCGCACCGTCAGGAGGGGCCGCGACGCCGACGGGGCGCAAAGGAGGCTCTGCCGCGGGTGCGGCCGCAGCTTCCGGGCGTCGACGGGGCGGGTGCTCGGCACCACCAAGCTGCCCGCGGCGACCTGGGCGCGCTACGCCGAGGCGATGCTCGCGGGCGCCACGCTGCGCGACGACGCCGCCGCGTGCGGCGTCTCGCTCAAGACCAGCTTCTCGATGCGCCACCGCCTGTGCGAGGTGATGGCGTCGATGCTGCCGGCCTTCGAGGCGGGCCCGGGCTGCCCGGTGGAGGCCGACGAGACGCTCGTGCCCGACTCGCTTTCGGGCAACCACTCGAGGTCGGCGGGTTTTCCATGCCCCGCCCCGCACGCCGGCGCGGGGGCGACGGGGCCGCTGCCGGCGTGAGCTCGGACAAGGTCAGCGTGCTCACCATGGTCAACGCGAGGGGCGACGCGATGGCCGTGGCGGCCTGCCGCGGCAAGATGGGGGTCGCCGACGCCCGGCGCGCCATGGCGGGCTGTGCGCTGGAGGGGGCGGTGGTCTCCACCGACCGCCAGCGCGGCTATGTGCGCGCCCTGGCCGAGATGGGCGTGGCGGCCCACGAGAGGTTCGCCTCCTCCGGCCCGCGTGCCCCTCTCAACCGCGTCAACGCCCTGCACTCCGCGCTCAAGGCGTTCCTCGCCCGCTTCAGGGGCGTGTCCACCAGGCGCCTTCCCAACTACCTCGCGTGGTTCTGCTGGGCGCGCGAGGCGCGCCGGGGCGGGGACGCCGCCTCGCTGCTGCGGG
>PPYE01003585.1_pt1 | contig 10669 bp, 10 predicted proteins | sample 1559881 | NCBI WGS metagenome assembly PPYE01 (sample SAMN08240022, study PRJNA423297) | Human gut metagenome, whole genome shotgun sequencing project.
CCTACTGTCTATGTTTGTGCATTATTATTTGTATTTTTCCTTGTAGTATTTGCAAATAAGTATCAGCTCGAATGTCGCAGCCGGGAACTAGGATTATATTTGATGTTTGGTATGACAAAGACCCGATTATTTACGCAAATTATGACGGAGGGGCTTATCACTTCACTTGTCGCCCTCTTGGGTGGACTTATCTGCGGTGGTTTTCTATCCGAAGTTATCAGCCTTGCAACGGCACGTTTAGTCGGACACGGTGTTATTGCACATCAATCAAGTTTTTCATTAAGCGCAGTTTTCTTTACGATATTGGGATTTTTAATCATCCAATGTGTGGCGTTGTTTATACTATGCGGAAAATTGTTTAAGAAAGAAGTCCACCAACTGCTTTATGGAGAAATGGGAAAAAAACAACACACGGGCAGCACACACGGAAGTTTGCTATCCCTTGTAATTGGTACGGCAGTTTTACTTGTTGCATACTGGGTTGTCATAGAACACTTCATGACTGGCGGTGGTGTAATGCTGCTTGTTGCTGTCCTGCTTGGAATTGTTGGAACAATTCTTTTTATCCGAGGCATTGCCCGGCTTTTAAGTATAGTAGCTGCTTCTAACAAACGGAAAGCGACAAATGGACTTTATGTATTTACTTTGCGACAGCTTCACGAGAATGTTGTTTATAAATATATTTCAATTAGTGTTGCGTCTATTCTGATGATGCTTACCATTATGTTTATTGCAAATGGTTCTGCAACTATTATGTCGCATGGGAATGAATTAACAAGAACTTCTGCTGTTTATGATTTTACAGTAATGGGCGAAGAACAGAATGTTGAGCAATACCTTTCCGACGACCAAATGCGAGTTTATGTAGCTAATCTTAACCGTATGGAAACAGGGAACATGAAACGTCCTGCTTCCGGGGAAATGAAATCCTTTGTTGACTGGTCTGTATTAAGAAAAGAGATTGTTCAAAACTTGCCAGAGGGTGTAATAGACCCTGCGACACAAGAAGCTGCCAGTTACGAATTTGGTTCACATCAACCCGCAGCCCTTAATCTGCTTGGATTTATTGATACGGGGAGTGTTTCTCCTTATATGCTCCCAGTTTCATCATATAATCGCCTGTTGGAAGCCGCAGGAGAAAAGCAAATAAATCTTGAAAATGATGAAGCTGTTTTTTACCTCAACCCGGACTTTTTAGAAGATGAACAGGAAGATACCGTTGCTCTGTTAGACAGGATTGCAGAGAACGCACAGACAAGCGGTAATGCGTTGATTTCCATTGACAAAAAGTCAGTTACACTTGTTCCGTCTGTACCGATGAAAGGACTTACCGCTGATGAAAATGTTAAAATTGTAACCGCATTGATTGTTTCCGACGAGATATATCATAACTATGTAGACCCGGACACCTGTTCTGTATATTGGAATTTCTGTATTCCGAATGAGATTGTAGAAGCAAACGGACTGATGCTGTCCGTTATGGAAGCACGCGATTTGCTGAAGCCGTCCGGTCTGTATTACGAAAGCTATCTTGATAATTTCGGACGGCAACTATTTTATCTTATCTCCGGGAGTTACATGACTTTATATATGGGCTTTATGCTATTGATTATCGCGTGTGCATTGCTTGCTTTGCAATTCTTAACACAAATGCAATCGACAAAATCAAGATATTTGACACTCTCAATTTTGGGTGCGAGGCGAGAACAGATAAAACGGTCAATTTATAAACAAGTTTTATGGTATTTTCTACTCCCCCTAATGTTGGCTTGTATAAGTGGTACGGTTGGTCTTTATGCAATGCAGCAGCATTTATACTCTGACAGCACAAGGATCGGGCAATCTTATCCGTTGTTGATTATTATGGCATTTACTGTCGTTCTTATTATGGCAATTTACGGTGTGGCTGTTGCGCGGACAGCTACACGGGAAATCGGAAAAATAAATTACAAGCCTAATTCATAACAGGCTTACGTGAAAGGAGGTGGTCGTATTGGCACGAATTATGGTAGTTGAAGATGATGTTTATATGCGGGAAGAACTGACGGATTTATTGAGAAAGTCGGGGTATGAAACAGCCTCGTTATTTGATTTTGAAAACGCAATACCGGAAATTACAGAGTATTCCCCCGATTTGGTTTTACTTGACATAAATCTTCCATTTCATTCCGGCTTTGAAATCTGCAAAGAATTAAAAGCAAAGCAGCTTGGAACAGTGTTGGTATTGACAGCAAGAGATAAATTGCAGGACGAACTTCACGCATTAGGATTGGGAGCTGATGACTACTTAACAAAGCCGTGTAATATAGAGCGCCTGCTTGCCCGCATTAAAAATTTATTACGACGCAAAGAGGAACAGATACGGCAAGGCTTACTGGACGGGAACGGATTTTTACTTGACCCAAACACCTTTACAATTTATGTGGGGAAGAGTTCTTCCCTCATGCCACCCAATGAGGGAAAAATATTGCTTGCGCTTTTGAAGAAAAGCCCTAATCTTGTTACCAAACATGAGCTGTGCAACGTGCTTTGGGGAACGGAAGAATGCATTGACGAAAATGCGCTGCAAGTAACTTTTACGCGATTGAGGAAAACGCTCCGTGAATTTGGTCTTGAAGAACGGATAGAAACAGTACGCGGACAAGGCTACCGCTTGAAAGAGCAGGTGCGATTATGAAGAAGCTAAAAATATTTTTAACCTATATTTCCTCTAATCGTGTATGGATTATCACACTTGCCTGTTTGGACGTATTCTTTATATTCCTTGCCTGGCTGGCTAATCCAGATTATTTTATCAATTATGTTGCATTGATCATTTTCGTATCATTTGCCACACTTGCTATCCCGCTTGCTATATCAATCAGAAAACGCAACAAGACAGACGCTATTTTTCGGCGTTTTCTATTGGAGCCAGACGATACCAACGAATACTTACTGTGTGAAGCTGTTCCCGCAGTATTACGCCCTTATATCTGTGAATTGGGGCAGCATTTGAGGACGCAGCAGGAATATATCAACGAACAGAAAATTACAGTTACAGATTATCAACACTACATTGAAAATTGGGTACATGAAATCAAAAAGCCGCTATCCCTTATGACCTTGCTACTGGACAATCGAAAAGATGAAATGTCCCCTTTGGTTCATACCCGTATGCTGTATGTACGCGGCCATACCCGACAGGATATAGAACAAATTCTATACTTTTCAAGGCTTGGGGCTACTCATAAGGATTACTTTTTTGAGCCGCTTTCAATTCTTGAAATTTGTCGTGAAGCAGTTGAAGATAATTTAACGCTTCTTGAAGAAGCTGGATTTTCTGTTGAATATACCGAAAATGATGCTCAAGTGATTTCTGACAAAAAAGGTTTGATGTTCATTTTAGGACAGATAATCAGCAATAGTGTGAAATATACGGGGAACAATCCTGCTCCTCGACTTCTCTTTTCCATTGCTGATAGTGCGGATAATGAACAGATTTCTTTATCTATGAAAGACAACGGCACAAGCATACCGTTGTCTGACTTACACGGTGGAGCTAAAAAACAATTCTTGCGGTGGAACAACTGTAACCTTGACGTTCCCGAAAGTGGAGCGTCCATTTGGGAGGTAATGAAATGCAGTTACAAAACGAAACAATAAAAGAGCGCACACCAATAAAAGGCTTGCTCATTGATTGGTTGATTATATTTGGAACATATCTTTTTATCCGTGTATTCTTCGCCCTCTTTGGGCTTCATCAGAATATTGTCATTTTGGGCTGTTGCCTTGCGGTATTGCCATATCTTTTGGGGGCAGTATATTTACAGAAATCCCACAAGCAATGTCCATTATGGCTTTCTGCATCGGCTATTTTAATACCGTCCATTGTTGAAAAAATAGCGATATATTTATTTGGTGCGTACTTATACAATTTAAGCCCGATAAATGTTTTAGGAGTTATGGAAGCGATTAAGAGTAACGCATCATACACAAACTTCATTAAAAATCAATCAGCACAGAATTTAATCAATCTATCATATTTGAATTGGACATACATTCTATGCAGTATAGCTATTTCTGTTTTGGTTATCTTGCTTTTAAATCAGACAAAACAGAAAAGTAATAAAGGATAAAGAGAACTTTATGAAAGTGACATAGTATAAAACATCTGCCACTCGACGGCAAAAGAAAAAAAAACGTCGCACAGCAAATATATAGGGTTAATTGTGAGATGAAAATATGAGAAATTAGCTGTATTTGATATATCTGAATCCGGCAGAGAGATTGGAGAAAAGTTGATACTTTTGCTTGATGAAAGACAACGGAAAGAACTTGCACAGTATTCGCCATATATTGCAATACCAAAGGTGTCTTCGCAAAACAGAAGATATATTCCGATGGATTATCTTGAAGGAGAAATAATTCCAGGCGATAAACTTTTTACAATGCCGTCAGCCACAAGTTACGAGTTTGGAATACTAATGTCCAATGTTCATATGGCATGGACCAGAGCAGTATGTGGTCGACTAAAGAGTGATTATAGTTATTCTAATATGATTGTTTATAATAATTTCCCTTGGCCTTCTCCAACAAATGATCAAAAGGAAAAGATAAGAAAAACGGCACAGGCTATCTTGAATGCTAGAGCACTTTATACAGATAGCAATCTTGCAGATCTTTATGATCCTTTGACAATGCCAACAGAATTACTGAAAGCACATAAAGCAAATAACAGAGCAGTGATGCATGCTTATGGATTTAGCATTAAAATGTCAGAAGCAGACTGTGTTGCTGAATTAATGAGAATGTATCAGAAATTGACAAAAGAAAAATAATGATTACCCCAAAGGGCATTAACCATAAGTGGTTAGTGCCTATTTTTTTGCTTTTTTTCAAAATCATCTGACTTTATACATTCTGCCACATGTGATTAGTGGAAAAATGATTTTTCAAGAAAATCTATGCCCTCACGTTCTCTGGAACATGCAACTGGAGAAGAAGTAGTTCATTTATGTACAAAAAACTTGCAAAAAGGGGTTGGTAAATACCATTTCCAACGCTTTATAGGTAGAGGAATAATTATTTTTCAAAATTTCCCAAAATCATGTCCGATTTTGTCGCTCCCAATACAGAGTATATGAAGGGACTAACGAAAGTAAAAGAAAAAATGATAAAAATGTAAAAAAATATCACGAATTTTTTGCATCGTGCCAAGTCATTTGACTTTAGTAATTAGAGGACGTTTTGGAATGTTCCTTCACTGAACCTTGACAATTGATAAGTGCACCCTGAAAGCCTACCAGGAGTTCTGCCATGACCTTTCTTTTCTGAAAGCAAGCGGAATCATAATGACACTCCCGATGATGGGCGGATGATCAAAGCCTTATGATCAGTGACCTGTGTATGCAGGCAGAGGCAGTCTGAGACGGCTGCAGGTGACAGGGAAACGCACAATAGACCGCTGATGCAACAAGTAACTAATAACAATGATTAAAGGGTAAAATGCCTGGAAAGGACGTAAAAACTATGAATAGAGTGATTTTAATGGGAAGACTGACAAAGAATCCGGAGATCAAATATGCCGGAAAAGATAATGATATGGCAGTAGCAAGATATACGAAGAACATGAATTTGCCCAGAACAAGGACAGCGGTGCTGGAGCAGATTCACTAGAAACCCTGAAAGCAGATAAAGACGGATTTATGGAGGCGAAGGATGAAGAAATTCCGTTTGACTAATAAAAACAGAAATCTGCCTAATAAAAATGTGGAGGTTATTTATGAGTGTAAGTTATAACAGATTGTGGAAACAGCTCATTGATAAAAATATGAAACGGATAGAAATGCAACACCTCACCGGGATTAGTGCAAATATCCTTGCCCGGATGGGAAAAAATCAATATGTATCAATGGAAACAGTCGAGAAAATTTGTAAGAAAATGAATTGTACTATTGACGAGATGATGGAATTTATAGATTAAAGATAGCAAGCCGGATACGGCATAATTCTCTTAGCAAAGCTAAGATTTAAGATTACAGAGGTCAGTATGTCCTTATTGTGGAACGACGACCTCAGTTTTTTATATTCAGGAATCGGCATTTGTGAAAAGACCGGTTCTTTTTATTTACAGAAAGAGTAGGAGGTTGAAAACTTGAGCAGAGCGAAAAATCCAAAATATGAATCCATGTCACTGGAAGAACTGAAAGCCAACATGGAAAAAAGTAAAAAGGAACTGGAACATGCGCTCCACAATAAAAATATTCTGGAGCAGAGAAAGAAGTTGGTGGAGCGAAAGGAACGTTCTCACAGATTGATTGTTAAAGGAGCAGAGTTTGAAAAAGCATTTCCATTATCAAGAGATCTGGAACAGGAAGAAGTTCAGGATGTTATGAAACAGTTGCAGAACAGTAGTTACAACAAGAGTATCGTGCGGCAGGTTCACATAGCAGCCTTACACAAAGAGCAACAGCAGATTGCAGAAGCAGTTGAAAGAGCAGAAAGAGGAGATGACAGCTAATGGCACTGTATCATTTTTCGGTAAAGCAGGTGTCCAGAGGAAAAGGTCAGACGGTGGTTAATTCCGCAGCTTATATTTCGGGGCAGAAGCTTTATAACGATTATTATGGACAGACACATGACTACACAAAAAAGTCTGGAGTGGTTTTCACAGAAATCCTGACTCCGGAATATGCGCCGGAACGTTTGTCTGACCGGGAAACGCTCTGGAATGAAGTAGAGCAGATAGAGAAAAGTAAACGGGCACAGTTAGCTTATTCTTTTGATATTGCTTTACAAAATGAACTGACACTGGATGAAAATATAGAACTGGCGAGAGAGTTTTGCATGGAACAGTTCGTAGCACGTGGCATGATTGTAGATCTGGCGGTTCATGAGGGAAAATCAAAGAATGAGGATGAACCAGATAATCCACATTTTCATGTACTTGCTCCAATCCGTGCGTTTACAGAAGATGGAAGCTGGGGCAACAAGCAGAAACGTGAATATGTTTTGGATGAAGACGGAAATCGGATTAAAGATGCCAGAGGAAAGGATATATTCAATGCTGTTTCCACTACCGGATGGAATGATCCGGAACTTTTAAAGGAATGGAGAAGAGCGTGGACAGAGAAGGTGAACGAAAAATTCCGGGAGTGCCATATGGCAGCCAGAATTGATCACCGTTCTTACAAAGAGCAGGGAATTGACCTGATTCCGACCATACATGAGGGATATGAAGTTCGGGCGATGGAGAAAAAGGGGATTAAAACAATCATCGGGGAACTGAACAGAGCTATTCGACAGTTCAACCAGATGTTTATTTCTCTGAAAGAATCCATTCAGTGGATGAAGACAGCTTATGAAGAAATGAAGGTAGAACTGGATCGCAGACAGAACCCTACACTTCTGGAAAGCCTGCAAGATTATTATGATAAAAAGACACAGGGCAGACCACCACTTCCCAATTTCTATGCGGAGATGAAACGAAAAGGGAAGAATCTCTCCAACTTACAGGAGTTTGCAAAGTCTATCAATTATCTTCAGACACATCAGATAGAGACAATGGATGACTTGAAGGAACGGATTGATGAACTGAACGGTGTTGTTTCTGTCGGTAAAAAGGAAATTTCCGAAAAGCGAGAGCAGTTAAAGAAATTGGAAAATCTGGAAAAGATGGCAGAGGTAATAAAGACAAACCAGCCATTGATTGATGAGTATAACCGTTTCTATTTTCAGAAAAGACGGGAGAAATATTACCAGCAGCATAAGAAAGAAATCAATTACTATCGCAAATGTGAACGGGAGCTGAAACAGCATCTGGATAAAAATGGAAAAGTTCCAACTGCCAGATGGAAACGGGAAAAAGAAGAACTCCGGACAGCGATCGAAGAGCTGAAAGCAGATAAGCAGCCATATCAAGATGAGTTGGCTTTTGTGAAAAAAGTACAGACCTGTGCAGATATTGCCAGACGTGACCGGGAAATGGCAGAAGCAGATACTTCCGGGCGTTCAGAAGAAAAAAGCGAGAAGCAGACAAAGTTCCCAGCATTTCACGCAGCTCAGACGGAAGATATTTTTGAAGAAAGCGGTAAAGCAGAGCAACAGCCGGTGAATCAGCAGGAGAAGAAGCCAGAAAAGAAGACTTCTCTTCTGAGAAAATTGGATGAAAAGAAGAAAGAGTGTGCAGTGCGTGATGCAAAACAACAGGCAGTGAAGAAAAAACGGAACCATGAGATGAGTTTATAGCAGTCTGTCAGCAGGACAGACAGGAAAGGATGATAAAAATGCAGTATACAGAAGAACAGATTGCAAAAGCAAACAATACCGATCTTGTTTCTTTCCTGAACGCACAGGGAGAACAGTTGGTGAAAAGTGGCAGAGAATACCGTTGGAAAAAGCATGACAGTGTAACGATATCTGGAAACCGATGGTATCGGCATAGTCAGAGTAAAGGAGGTTATCCGGTAGATTTTGTGATGGAATTTTATTATGCAACATTCCCGGAAGCAGTGAAAATGCTGATCGGGGAAGAAGGCGAAGGCAGGCAGAAGTCCTGCCCCGCCCCGTCTAAAGACTTTCGATTACCGGAGAAAAATGAGGATAATGAAAAAATCATGAAGTATCTGACAAAAAAAAGAGAGATTGAGAAAACACTGGTGGAAGATTGGATTGACAGAGGTGATATTTACGAAGAAAAGGAGCATCATAATGTTATATTTGTCGGCAGAGATGCAGATGGTATTCCGAGATATGCACACTGCCGGGGAACTGGTGAAATAAAATATCGTGGAGATGTAGCAGGTTCTGATAAAGCTTTTGGATTTTGCCACAGAGGAACGGATAATCAGTTATTTGTGTTTGAAGCAGCCATTGACCTGCTTTCTTTTATCCAATTATTTCCAAAAGACTGGAAGAAACGCAGTTACCTGAGTCTGGGTGGCGTCTCCAGTGTGGCACTAATGTCTTTTCTTTCTGAACGCCCTCAGATTACTTCTGTTTTCCTGTGCCTGGATAATGACCAGGCAGGGAATGAGGCTTGTGAGAAACTGGCAGGAGAAATCTCAGAAGGATACAGTGTAATTCGTCTGAAACCATCGCGAAAAGACTGGAATGAAATCCTCTGTGATAAAAATACTGACAGAAAGAAAGCAATCGCAGAAACAATCACAATAAAAGTACCAGAAGCAGAAGAACTGGTGCCGATGTTATGTTATGAAGATATTAAGCAGACCAGTGTGGAGTGGTTGTGGTTTCCTTATATTCCATTTGGAAAACTGACAATCATTCAGGGCAATCCGGGAGAAGGAAAAACTTATTTTGCAATGATGCTGACGGCAGCTTGTACCAATCGAAAGTTATTTCCTAATATGGAAGATATTGAACCGTTCAATGTAATTTATCAGACAGCAGAGGACGGTATGGGTGACACTATCAAGCCAAGACTGATAGAAGCAGGAGCAGATCTGAGCCGGGTTATGGTAATTGATGATACGGAAGAAGCATTAACCCTATCTGATGATCGAATTGAAAAAGCAGTCAGACAGAATCGAGTGCGGCTTGTAATCATTGATCCGGTACAGGCATTTATTGGAGCAGATGTGGATATGAACCGGGCAAATGAAGTGCGTCCGGTGTTCCGAAAACTGGGAATGATTGCAGAGAAAACCGGATGTGCCATTGTGCTGATCGGACATCTGAATAAATCTTCTGGGACGCAGAGCACGTATCGAGGACTTGGTTCTATTGATATTATGGCAGCAGTGCGAAGCTTGATTTTCATCGGGAAAGTAAGAAAAGATCCAACCACAAGGGTATTGATTCATGAAAAAAGCTCGCTAGCGCCACCAGGGGAGACAATGGCGTTTAAACTGGGAGACGAAGATGGTTTTCGATGGGTGGGAGCCTATGAGATTTCCGCAGATGAATTGTTAGATGGGAAAGAAGGAAAAGCAACAGAAACAAAGCTGGAGAGAGGGGCAAAGCTGATCAGGGAACTGCTTGCTGATAAAAAAGAAATTTCAATCAGGGAATTAGATGAAAAAGCAAAGGAACAGGGAATTTCTGGGAGGACCATGCGTGATGTAAGAAGCCGGATGAAGAATGAGTTGGAGTACCAAGTAAATGAAAAGCAGGAGAATAGTATTCGATTAAAAGAATGATGGGTGGCAGAGTCATCGAAGCAAATACAGATTTTTATAGATACCCTATCTGCCACCTGCCGTCTGCCGGTGCATGAATACTTTCAAGTATCAGGAGTAAGTAAAAGTAGATTGACAGATAATATAGAAAAGCGTATTATAATAATAAGAGGTGGGATTTCCCACATAAATGCTTGCGTAGGAGGTGTTGGTAATGGAAGCAATGAAAGATTATGTTGCCCATCTGGATAACAAAAAAAGAATTACGCTCAGAGGAGCTGCTTATCAGTATTACAATGTAAAAGAATACGGAAATGGCTGCATTATTCTGGAACCTCGGGAACTGGCAGTGCCAGAGAGTATTTCAGCCAGAACTCTGGCAGATATGGATCGTGCAGTAAGTAACTTTAAGAAAGGCGATGTTTCTCCGGTTATTGACCTGTCAGATTTTTAAAAGGAATAAGAGATGAATTTTAATATACGAATGGGAATTCCTGAAATGCAGGAACTTTGGTTAGATCTGCAGGAGAAATATCGTTCCGGTAATATAA
>PPYE01487478.1_pt1 | contig 10668 bp, 8 predicted proteins | sample 1559881 | NCBI WGS metagenome assembly PPYE01 (sample SAMN08240022, study PRJNA423297) | Human gut metagenome, whole genome shotgun sequencing project.
GGGAAGGTATGACCATGTCCACCGGTACCGATGAAAGGGTTGACGTAAGCACTATAGTCTTTTACATTAGTGGGGGCTGTACAGGAGCTAAGTGTGAATAAACCTCCTAAACATCCTACTATTAGGAATGTTTTTAATTTCATGGTATTAATAGCTTTTAAGTTTTAGCCGGTTCATCTTTTACTTCTTATTTGGGAGAAATGAAAATATTGTTTCCGACAATTTTATAATCAATAGGTATAGAGTTTTGCAATGATTTTAACACTGACTCGATATTCGATTTCCTTTTCAGTACACCGGAGTAAGTTTTACCCGTCTGAATGTCAGGAGACAGAATGATTTTCACATCATAGAAACGCTCCAGCGCTTTGGTGATGGTAAAGATATCTGCTTTTTGGAATGGAATCAGATTATCGTGCCAAACAGCATCCAACTTGGCATCCACTTGTTTCACGGTCAATCGTCCATTATTTTTGTTCAGTTCCGCACGTTGTCCCGGAGTGAGGATAATCTGCCCCTCTTCCTTATTGCCTTTTACTTCAATCTCGCCTTCAATAAGTGTCGCCTCCGCTATCCGGCAACGCTTATCGGATTTTAAATTGAACGTAGTTCCCAGTACGCGTACGCGTATTGCATCACTTTGAACGGTGAATGGCTTATGGCGGTTTTTGGTGACCTCAAAATAAGCTTCTCCTTCCAGGTAGACATTGCGTTCCTTTTCGGAGAACTCACGTGGATATTTCAAGGTTGCTGCATTGTTCAGCCAAACCTTGCTACCATCCGGCAAGACTACCTCCTTAACAATGCCTTCGCTGGCTACTGCGACCATCATTTGTTGATTGTTTCCGCTTTGATAGAACCAATATCCGATTCCACCACCCATGACCAACATTGCAGCAATCACTGCGGCATATTTCATCCAGCGATGCATGCTTAGTATTTTGCTCTGTTTACCTTTCTCTTCGTCCAGCTTTTTATAGAGTTGTTTTTCCGCACGAAGTATCCGTTGTTCATCAGTGTACTGGTCGAATTTACCCAAATGATAAATTTCTTCCATACGAAAGAGCTGGCGGGCGTTTTCTTCCGATTCCTTCATCCAGGCATTGACCTCGATAAGCTCTTCTTCAGAACACTGTCCTGTCAGATATCTGTTTATTATTTCTTCACTCAGATTACTCATTTTCTTTTCCTTCATATTAGTAATACAATTCAAAACGCAAAAACACTTATTATAATCGCCATAAAAATAAGAAAAGAATCGCCCAAAGAGGATCGAGTCGGCCACGCAAGTATTTTAAAGCCTTATACATATGGGCTTCCACCGTGCGGAGTGAAACTCCGAGAATATCGGCTATTTCCTTGTTTTTCATATCATGCAGATAGCTAAGTTTGAAAACCTCTTTGCATTTGTCAGGGAGCTCATTAATTGCATCATGAATTTCCTTGCGGAGTTCCTTGTCTTCGATCCTCCGAATCACTTCGTTGTTGTCCGGTTGATAGAATTCTGCGCGTCTTTGGTTGATTTCTTCCATGGCAACACAATAACCGTCTTCCACACTGCGGTGTTTCAAGACATTAAGGGCACGGGTGTAAACGGCACGATAGAGAAAGGCCTGGATTTGGTCGCCTATCTCTATGTGGTCTTTCCGCTTCCATAATTCTACAAATACGTCCTGCACTACATCCTCTGCTTCTTCTTCTCCCACCAAACGGGTTGCATAGAAAATCAGGCTGGGATAGTACCGTCGAAATAGTGCTTTATAGGTTACATCAAAGTTTTCATTCATTCTCTCGATGGACTAAGTTCATGTTTCGTTTATGGGTTTTTATCTTCGAATATGACTCCAATTGCTTTAGGGGTGTTACTCATTTCGAATTCGACAGTCGCTCCACTCATGATTTGCTCGTGTAGAATCCCATCGCACTGAATACATACCATGCTGACATCTGTCCGCAATCTTCGTTGCCACAAAGACCGGCTGGTTCGTTCTTGTAGAGCTCGTTCATCACTTTGGCCACATATTCTTGTGTGCGATTTTCGTGTCCTATAGCATTGAACAGATAAATAACGTGATGGCTTGGCTCATTGCCATGCGCATATTGTCCTATCATGCCCGTGCTGAAGATCGGAAGTTCGTCATCTGCTGCCGGATGATAGGTGAACATACTGTCCAGTTTTTCGGCAAATCGGTTTTTACCTCCTACAAGGTCGATCAGTCCGTTAATGTCATGCTGAACAGACCAAAAGTATTGCCATCCGTTGCTTTCGCAAATGTGTGGTGTATAGTCATCGGCCTTGAAGTCCTTGATAAAGATGCCTTTGTCGTCACGTGGCTGCATGAAAGAAGTAGCGGGGTTATAAACATTCTTGTAGTTTTGAGAACGTTTGTAAAATTCGTCCGCAATGTCTTGTTTGCCCATCTTCTTCGCCATTTCGGCAATGCAATAGTCATCGAAAGCGTATTCCAGTGTTTTGGATAACGACCAGTTTTCTGCGTTGTAGTGGTCTGTTACGTTGTAAGGTATGTATCCTAATTCTCTGTAGAGTCCGATGCCGCGGTAATTATCCAGATTAGCCGTTGCTATGCAAGCATCCAAGGCTTTCTTTGCGTCGAAGTCGCCGATTCCTTTCAGATAGGCGTCTACAATAACAGGAACAGCATGATAACCGATCATCATGTCTGTTTCACTTCCGTAGAAGTTCCACACCGGTAGGCGGCCATTCTGTTCGTAGAAGGCGATGAAGGATTTCACCATGTCGTTTACACGCTCGGGTTCGGTATAAGTAAAGAGCGGGTGGGCGGCACGGTATGTATCCCATAGGGAGAAAGTGCTATAATTAACCCAGCCGTTGGCCTGGTGTACTTTCTTATCGGGGCCGTAGTAAGCTCCGTCTACATCACTGTAAATAGTTGGAGCAATCATTGAGTGATAGAGAGCGGTGTAGAAGTTCACTTTATCGTTCTCATTATCACCTTTTATTTCAATCTTTCCGAGCTGGCGATTCCAGTTTGCTTTTGTTTCCGCCAAGTATTTGTCGAAGTCATTTTCGGGGACTTCAGCTTGTAGGTTTTTGGCTGCTCCTTCCATACTGACACCGGAAATGGCAGTGTTTACCAATATCTGTTCATCCTTTTGGGTATTGAAATCGAAGCGGGCGATAACAGCTGTGCCGATACGTTTATTGTCTTTGATGATGGCAGTTGTGTCCAGTTCCATTTTCTCAAAAGGCTTGGAGAATCGGGTGCGGAAATAGATGTGTTGATCGCGTGCCCAGCCGTTGGAAAAACGGTAACCTTGAATGGTGACGGAGTCTACGACTTCGATATGAGAATCGTTGGTAAAATCCCAGTTCATGGCTTTCTTCAGATTTAAGAAGATAGCAGATTGGGCTTCCGGAAACGTATAACGTTGGATACCACAACGCTCGGTGGCAGTCAGTTCGACGTTGATGTTATAATCAGTCAGGCGTACTTGATAATAACCGGCATGAGCACTTTCATCCTTGTGGGAGAATTTAGAATGGATGCCAAGTGGTGCTTCCGCTTCTTTGTAGGGAAGAGTGACAGGCATGAAAGAGATGTCATACAAATCTCCCGCTCCAGTGCCGGAAAGATGTGTGTGGCTGAAACCGGCAATCGTACTGTCCGGATAGAAATAACCGGAGATACGGTCCCATCCGGGGAGTCCGTTGTCCGGGCTAAGTTGCACCATGCCGAAAGGAGCTTGGGCACCAGGATAAGTGTTTCCAGTGAAGTCTGTTCCGATAAATGGATTTACATAAGATGTGTAATCTATTTCGTGTTTTTCTTGCGTAGGGGTACAAGAAATGAGCATGCAGGTTAACAGCAGGCATAGATAAGCAGGTGTTCTCATCATTCTTTAGGTATTAGTGATTACTTATTTTATTTATTTGAAGGATAAGAAAAATAATTAATCTGGTCACAAAGGTAGAAAAAAACTGTGACAAGCCTAAATTATAGGCTTAATATTTTTTAAGAGAGACAAATAGACTTCTACATCCGGTCGATATTCCTCGGTGCCGGACAGTGCTTATCGGTGCCTCGATTAGTGTAATATTTAGGCGCGGATTTCGTAGATTACACGGTTTTAAGAATAAAAAATCCGTGTAATTCGCGTAATCTGCGCCTAATTTTAAATCTTTATGTAAAACGAGCCTATTATCTTTTTATTAGACTCCTTTTCATTTACTTTTAGATTCCTGCTAGCTCCAGTACTTTTTCAACAGCTGCCGGTAGTCCGTCAGTGTTTTTACCTCCTGCGGTTGCAAAGTGAGGCTGACCACCGCCACCGCCTTGAATTAGTTTGGCAGCTTCTTTCACTAAATTGCCAGCTTTCAGACCACTCGCAACCAGATTGTCGCTAAGCATGACTGTCAGCATCGGTTTTCCGTTATCTATATTTCCGGCAACGAAGAACAAGTTTTCTGTAATCTCACCACGAAGTTGGAAAGCGATATTCTTCACTACTTCTGCCGGTAGCGGAGCACAGAACTTAACCACTTTGATGCCGTGAATTTCTTGTATATTCTTCAACAGTCTTTCCTTCAGCGCTGCTTCTTTTTCTTTCATGAAGTCTTCCACCTGCTTCTTCAATCCTGCATTTTCATCCAGATATTTGCGGATTGCAATACCCAAGTCAGGAGCATTGTTGAAGAGAGCCTTCAAGTCGCTAAGTGTATCTTGTATTGTATCCAGCATTTCTTCCACGCGTGCTCCGGTATAAGCTTCAATACGGCGAACGCCGGCAGCAACAGAACTTTCGGAGATCGGTCACTTTCTGGAAGTGAGAGAAGTCGAAACGTAATGAATCCGGTGTAACCAATGAACCTTTCTGTTCGATGTGTTCACCCAATACTTCACGTAAAGCAGCATCCAGCAAGTGGGTCGCCGAGTGATTAGCTGCGCAGGCAGCACGTTTGTCGGTATCTACACAAGCCATCATCGGAGCTTCCGGATGATCGGGTAACTTTTTGGTAATATGTATCGGAAGATTATTCTCTTTCTTTGTATCGACCACTTCAATCGTTTCGAACTCGCTTACCAATACACCGGTATCACCGACCTGACCACCACTTTCTGCATAGAATGGAGTATAGTCGAGTACAATCTGATACAATGTCTGGTTCTTTTGTTTGATCTGACGGTAACGAAGGATAGAAGCCTCGTATTCAGTGTAATCGTAACCAACGAATTCAGTAGTCCCTTCTTTCAGTACAATCCAGTCACCTGTTTCGATGGCGGCGGCATTACGTGCACGCTGTTTCTGTTGCTGCATTTCTTCATTGAACTCTTCAATGTTGACAGTCATTCCGTTTTCACGGAGAATCAGCTCTGTCAAGTCGAGCGGGAAACCGAATGTATCATATAAAGTAAAGGCATCTTTACCGCTGATTTCAGTTTTTCCATTGGCTTTGGTATCTTCCATTGTCTTATCCAATAGACGGATACCAGTTTCCAAAGTGCGGAGGAATGATTCTTCTTCTTCCTTGATTACTTTTTCAATCAGTGTCTTTTGTGCAACCAGCTCAGGATAAGCTTCTCCCATATTATCAATCAATACAGGAAGCAACTTATACATAAATGCCTGTTTCTGTCCGAGGAAAGTATATCCGTAACGAACAGCACGGCGAAGGATACGGCGGATCACATAACCGGCTGGAATACGTCTGTATCGTAGTTGGATGTTTTTCCTTGTAAAGCCATACAAAGGCGTTCGAATCCCATACCGGTGTCAATAACCTTTGCAGGAAGCGGCTCAAGGCTGCCATCTGCTTTGCGGTTGTATTGCATGAATACGAGATTCCAGATTTCAATTACCTGCGGATGATCGTGGTTCACGAGGTCGCGACCGGAGATCTTGGCGCGTTCTTCAGCAGGACGGAGGTCGATATGGATTTCGGAACAAGGTCCGCAAGGTCCTGTATCACCCATTTCCCAGAAGTAAACATGGTGTGGTGGTACGTATCGTGTCCTACTTCTTCCAGGTCATTATGCTTTCCGCTTACACGCAAACATTTTTGCGAGTCCGCGACTCTTTGGTATTTCGCCGGATGGTTACCCAAAATAATATCTTTAAACTGGTTCATACCCGCGTTCGTAAACATCAGGGTAGGGTCATCTTTAATCACCATCGGAGCCGAGGGAACGATGTGGTGTCCTTTCGACTCAAAGAAATTCTTGAATGAATCTCTGATCTCTTTTGCAGTCAACATATAATGAAGAATTATGATTTATGAATTATGAATTATGAATTATGGGCTGTGGGATATGAGAGAGGGGAAGAATCCCCAATAAATCATAAATCACAACTCATAAATTCGTAAAAACTGTGCAAAGATAGCTTGTTTTTATTACTTTTGCCGTATTAACAAGCGAAATATTTCCAAAAAGATGCGCAAAGCCGTCTTTTGGCGCAGTACAATGTGCTTTCCCGGCGTTTGGACGACGCTATGGGGGTGCTTCAGGATATTCAGCAACGTGACGATAATCTGTATCGAGTGATTTTACAGGCAGATCCTGTTTCTCCGGCTATTCGTCAGGCAGGTTATGGCGGGACGAACCGTTACGAAGAACTGATGGATTTGGCGAATGCCAAGCTGGTGGTGAACACGACTCAAAAATTGGACGTGCTTTCCAAAAGGCTTTATATCCAGTCGAAATCTTTCGATGATGTGATTGATATGTGTAAGAACCATGATGAGATGCTGAAATGTATTCCGGCCATACAGCCTATTTCGAATAAGGATCTTCGTCAGACAGCATCCGGTTATGGTACACGTATCGATCCTATTTATGGTACGACAAAGTTCCATGCAGGCATGGACTTCTCTGCTCATCCGGGAACGGATGTATATGCTACCGGAAACGGAACAGTGGTGAAAGTGGGATGGGAAACCGGATATGGTAATACCATTGAGATAGATCATGGCTTCGGGTATCTCACTCGGTATGCTCACTTGCAGGGATTTAATACGAAAGTCGGAAAGAAAGTGGTACGTGGTGAGATTATCGGAAAAGTGGGTAGTACAGGAAAAAGTACCGGTCCGCATCTGCATTATGAAGTGCACGTGAAAGGGCAGGTAGTGAATCCGGTCAATTATTATTTCATGGATTTGAGTGCCGAAGATTATGAAAAGATGATTCAGTTGGCAGCCAATCATGGTAAAGTATTCGATTAAAATCTTAAAACAGGAGTGTTATGCTTAATACAGACAAAGAATTGAAGCTATATTATTCAATAGGGGAGGTTGCCGACATGTTCGGAGTCAATCCGTCATTGCTCCGTTTTTGGGAAAAGGAATTTCCGCAAATCTCTCCTAAGACAGCGGGAAGAGGAATACGTCAGTACCGCAAAGAAGACGTAGAAACGATCGGTCTTATCTATCATTTGGTAAAAGAAAAGGGCATGACACTTCCCGGTGCCCGGCAACGTTTGAAGGATAATAAAGAAGCTACGGTTCGTAATTATGAGATTGTAAATAAGCTGAAAGCGATAAAAGAAGAGCTTTTGGCTATTAAACGCGAATTGGATGGTTCTTCTACACGGCTCACCTGTTTGATATTCTGTATTTTCTTCAGATTGTTGCAGATGGTTTTTACATCATCCACATCATGTACCCACAACTGAATTTTTCCTTCAAAGATACCATCTTCGGTTTCGATGGTTAGCTTACGGATATTTACATTGAGCTGTCTGGAGATAACCTGAGTGACTTCATTCAAAAGTCCCATATTGTCTATACCTTTTATATATATATATACCAGGAAAGAAAGTTCTTTATGTGTATCCCATTCGGTTGCTAATATGCGGTTGCCATAGCTGCTCTTCAACTTGGCGGCAACAGGGCATTGGCGCTTGTGAATAATGATCCGGTCGTTTTCATCCACATACCCCAGTACATCGTCACCGGGAATAGGATGGCAACATTCGGCCATGATATATTTCTTCTGCAAACTTTCTTCCGTCAGTTTGAGCACCTCTTTCGGGTTGATTTTTTCTTTTTCCTGCGGTTCTTTCTCTTCCTGCTTCTCTTTGCTATTGCCGAAAGAGAAAGTCAGATATTTCTTCCAGTTACTGGTTTGCTTTTCTTTCAGTTCATTCTTGTCCGCTTCTCCCAAAACGATTGCTTTACTGCCAATGGCAGCCAGCAGTTCTTCCTCATTCTTGGCATTATGCAGTTTGCGTAGCTTTTCGATAACAGCTTCTTCCGGACGGACTTCCTCCTTTTTCAGAAACTCACTAAGGATTTCTTCTCCTATCTTCTGATTTGCTTTACGCTCTTTGCGGAGAATGGCTGCTATCTTGGCGCGGGCACGGGCAGTGGTTGCAAAAACTTCCCATTGCGGTTGTACGCGTTGCGATTTTGAAGTAAGGATTTCAACTTGGTCACCACTTTGCAATTTGTGGCTCAACGGCACTAATTTATGATTGACTTTGGCGCCAATACAATGGCTACCAATATCCGTGTGCAGGGAAAATGCAAAGTCGAGAGCCGTAGAGTTCTGCGGCATAGTCTTCAGTTCGCCTTTAGGAGTGAACACGAATATTTCAGAAGCAAATAAATTTAGCTTAATGGTATCCAGAAAGTCAATGGCATCCGGTTGCGGATCATCTAATATCTCCTTAATCGTTCTTAACCATTTTTCCAATTCACCTTCATCCTCGCTGCCTCCTCCTTCTTTGTATTTCCAGTGGGCTGCGAAACCTTGTTCGGCAACGTCATTCATCCGTTCACTACGAATCTGGACTTCAATCCATTGTCCGTTGTTACCCATCAGAGTGACGTGCAATGCCTGATAACCATTAGCTTTAGGATGGCTGACCCAATCGCGCAAACGGTCCGGGTGGGGTTTGTATATCTTGGAGATAGAAACGTAGATATCGAAACAGTCATTGAGCTCTTCTTCTTCATTACGTGGTTCGAAGATGATTCGAACAGCCAGTAAATCGTATATTTCTTCGAAAGGAACATGTTTGGTCTGCATCTTGTTCCAGATGGAATAGATTGATTTTACACGGGCAAGTATCCGGTATTTCAATCCCATCTTATCCAGTTGGGTACGAATCGGGGCCGTGAAGTCGTTGAAAACCTTGTCACGTTCAGCGGCAGTAGCATTCAACTTCTCTTCTATTTCCGCATATTCTTCGGGATGTTCATATTTGAAGCTTAGATTCTCAAGCTCCGTTTTTATCTTATAAAGCCCCAAGCGGTTGGCAAGTGGAGCATAGATGTAAAGCGTTTCGCCTGCAATCTTATATTGCTTGTTGGGTAACATGGAACCAAGGGTACGCATGTTGTGCAAGCGGTCTGCTATCTTGATAAGAATGACCCGGATGTCGTTCGACATGGTGAGCAGCAACTTCTTGAAGTTCTCTGCCTGTGCCGAAGCGCGGTCACCGAAGATTCCACCGGATATTTTAGTCAGTCCGTCCACAATCTGGGCGATCTTCGGACCAAAGATATTCTCGATGTCTTCCACTGTGTAATCAGTGTCCTCTACCACATCATGCAGCAAGGCTGCACATATAGAAGTGGAACCGAGACCTATTTCATTGCATACAATGCTGGCAACGGCAATCGGGTGCATAATATAAGGTTCGCCCGAACGGCGTTTGATACCTTTATGCGCCTGATTGGCAAAGTTGAAAGCCTTCGTAATGATTTCAACTTTTTTGCGATGCTTAGTATTGAGATAATCATTCAGTAGTTCGTGGAACGCCTGATTAATCATCTCTTCGTCAGCTATTTCTTTGGGGGCCAGATTATCCATAATTGTTATCCTTTCACTTGCTTAGTTCTGCAAAAATAAGCAAATTTCCGAACGATGCAAGCAGGAAGGTTTTCCGGTTGCGGAACAACTCATCGGCACGATGCGTATAAATCGTATCTTGCTTATCGATAAAAGTACTGATCGCGTCAATAGGCAGTCTTAACGTATAAGGTTTGCTGTCACCCGGAATCATTTGCTTCTTATATTGCGGATTCAGACTCTTGATCTGATCCAGAGGTACATTACAAAGGTCAGCGATTTGTTCGAAGTGCAGATTTTTGTTTACTTGCACTGTGTCAGTACTTGCCGGAATATTAGTTTCCATCGGGCAGATATTGTGGTCGCAGTAGTAAGTCATCACATAGTTGGCAGCGATAAAGGCAGGCACATAGCCACGTGTTTCTTTAGGCAGATAATTGTAGATTTTCCAATAATCAGTTTCGCCATTGGCACGGCGGATTGCCTTATTGATTGTACCGGGGCCACAGTTATAAGCAGCAATTACCAGGTTCCAGTCTCCATAGATATCATACATTTCTTTGAGGTAACGTGCGGCAGCCCAAGTCGCTTTAATCGGGTCACGGCGTTCATCTACCAGGCTGTTTGATTCCAAACCATAGATCTTACCTGTACCAATCATAAATTGCCACAGACCGGAAGCACCTGCACGTGATACGGCTGATGGGTTCAACGCAGATTCGATAATCGGCAGATATCTTAGTTCCAGTGGAAGTCCGTATGCATCCAGTGCTTCTTCAAAGATCGGCATATAGAAGTTGCAGGCACTTAGCATGAAAGAAACCTGATTGCGCAAGCGTCCTGCATACATATCGATGAATTTGCGGATAATATCATTATAAGGCATTTCCATGAT
>PPYE01541338.1_pt1 | contig 10668 bp, 8 predicted proteins | sample 1559881 | NCBI WGS metagenome assembly PPYE01 (sample SAMN08240022, study PRJNA423297) | Human gut metagenome, whole genome shotgun sequencing project.
GCCGACCTGCGTCTGCCTGACGGCAGTGGCATAGACCTTTTGTGCTGGATGCGAAAGGAGGGAAAGATGCAGCCCTTCATCATTATGACCGACTACGCCGAAGTTAATACCGCCGTGGAAAGCATGAAACTCGGCTCGATAGACTATATTCCCAAACAGCTTGTGGAGGATAAACTTGTCCCCCTGATCCGTTCCATACTGAAAGAACGTCAGGCAGGACAACGCCGTATGCCTATATTCGCCCGTGAAGGTTCCGCCTTTCAGAAAATCATGCACCGCATAAGGCTGGTAGCCGCCACCGATATGAGCGTGATGATATTTGGTGAGAACGGCACGGGCAAGGAGCATATTGCCCACCTGTTGCATGACAAGAGCAAACGTGCAGGCAAGCCATTTGTGGCGGTGGACTGCGGTTCACTCTCCAAAGAGCTTGCACCGTCGGCTTTCTTCGGACACGTCAAAGGTGCATTTACAGGTGCGGACAATGCCAAGAAAGGATATTTCCATGAGGCGGAAGGCGGCACGTTGTTTCTGGACGAGGTAGGAAACCTCGCGTTGGAAACCCAACAGATGTTGCTCCGTGCCATACAGGAGAGGCGGTATCGCCCGGTCGGAGACAAGGCAGACCGGAATTTCAATGTCCGCATCATCGCTGCTACCAATGAAGATTTGGAGGTATCGGTGAATGAAAAGCGTTTTCGGCAGGATCTTCTGTACCGCCTGCACGACTTCGGGATAACCGTTCCTCCGTTGCGTGACTGTCAAGAAGACATTATGCCGCTGGCAGAGTTCTTCCGTGATATGGCAAACAGAGAGCTGGAGTGTAGCGTGAGCGGGTTCAGTTCCGAAGCACGTAAAGCGTTGCTGACACACGCATGGCCGGGCAACGTGCGGGAACTTCGGCAGAAAGTTATGGGTGCTGTATTGCAGGCGCAGGAAGGTGTTGTCATGAAAGAGCATCTGGAACTTGCCGTGACGAAACCGACCTCTACTGTCAGCTTCGCCTTGCGCAATGACGCGGAGGATAAGGAGCGGATATTGCGTGCGTTGAAACAGGCAAACGGCAACCGGAGTGTCGCCGCAGAACTGCTCGGCATAGGCAGGACAACACTATACAGCAAACTTGAAGAGTATGGACTTAAATATAAATTCAAGCAATCATAGCCCGTAATTCACTGAATTTGGCTATCTTTGCATAACATTTGAGAAAAAAGGAAACGATTATGGGTAAAGTTCAGATTCTCGCCGTACTGACGATGGACGGATGTCTTTCTTCAGAGTTATATGATAAAGCACATCAGGATTTGTGCCTTGACCGTTGCGGTCTTGATGAAATCAGGAAGAAAGCCTTTTACCGTGTGACACCGGACTATTCCATTTCAATGCTGCACGAATGGAGAAAAGACTGCACAAACATCCGTTACCTCGCGGAAGCCACACCGGACACGGCAGACTATATAAACGGACTGCTGCGGATGCACGCTGTGGATGAAATCATACTATACACCGTTCCTTTCATATCCGGAAGCGGACGACATTTTTTTAAGTCGGCTCTGCCAGAGCAACACTGGACGCTTTCCTCTTTGAAAAGCTATCCCAACGGTGTATGTCGCATTATCTATATCCTTGATAAAAAAGCAAGATAGCCAAAATGTGCGGCAAGCATACATTTCTATTTTCAGGAATAGAATAAATGTTCCGATTACAAACAATTTAAGTCGGAGATAATTTGTCCTTGTGAAAAAATACTGAATTTTATACCTCTGAAATCCAGCACTTTGTAAAATTGAGTGTTGGATTTTTTATTTTCTGCCGCGTTTTTTGCCAATTATATTCATGTGCGCACGCAGAAAACAAAGTGTAATTTTCAAAATTGACAGAACCATGAATTATTTCTTGCTGGCGGAAACCGACTTTTTCCGCCTGATAAACGAAGCCGGCGACTGCAATATGGAAACGGCATACACGGCTTTCGCCACCCAAGTGATCGAACTGTGCAACGGCGGCATGGACATGAACCTTACCGTCATCGCGCTTGCCTACATCGAAATCGAGTTGCAGCACCATCCCGTACGTAATCTGTCAGAAGAAAAAAGAGAGATTGCCGCCTACGTCAGCAAGGCTCTGTCTTTCGTAAGAAAGATGCAGAAATTCCTTGCCACGCCCCAAGTGCCACCACTAATATCCGCCAACAACGCAACAGAAACCACCGCCAGCCTTCTTCAATGGACGGGCAATGCCATCGACCTCGTGGAACTTATCTACGGCATAGACGTGATGGGCTGCATCAACAACGGCAATATGCCGCTCAAACAGCTCGCCCCACTTCTCTATAAGATATTCGGGGTTGATTCTAAAGACTGCTACCGCTTCTACACTGATATCAAACGCCGGAAGAACGAAAGCCGCACCTATTTCATTGACAGGATGCAGGAAAAACTGAACGAGAGAATGTTGCGTGATGAGGAGTTGGAGCGGATGAGAAAATAAAAAAATATCCATTACATATGAGAAGACAGGAATACTCGTATCCTGTCTTTTTATTTTCATTTAATTATATATTAATTAGCACAATATATGTGAGTTTTTCATTCCTATAAGGACAAATTTCAGAAACGTATGTCTGGTAAATTATTGAGTCATCATAGTATGAACATATATCATTACTAAAAACAATGAAACAACTTCCATAAGATTGTGGTTGTAAAAATCGCCATTTAATAGCCCGTTTTTTTTGTAAAATTCGCCAATTAAAAAAATATGATTATCTTTGCATTATATTTTATAAGGTATGGAAACAGTAAATAGAATACTTCAAGAGAAGATTACAGCACGAATCGCGCCCAATAAAGCAGTACTGATTTTTGGTGCTCGCCGTGTTGGTAAAACGGTAATGATGCGTAAAATTGTGGACAACTATTCAGGTAGGACGATGATGCTCAACGGCGAAGACTACGACACATTAGCACTATTGGAGAATCGCTCAATAGCCAATTATCGGCATTTATTGGATGGTATTGATTTGCTGGCTATTGATGAGGCACAGAACATACCACAAATCGGTAGTATTCTGAAGTTGATAGTTGATGAAATACCGGGAATAAGTGTCTTGGCAAGTGGTTCTTCGTCATTCGATTTGCTGAATAAGACTGGTGAACCGTTGGTCGGCCGCAGTACGCAATTTCTCCTTACACCATTCTCGCAACGGGAAATCGCACAGACGGAAACGGCACTTGAAACCCGCCAGAACCTCGAAGCGCGCTTGATTTACGGTTCCTATCCCGAAGTAGTAATGATGGAGAACTATGAACGTAAAACAGACTACCTACGTGATATTGTCGGTGCATACCTGCTTAAAGATATCTTAGCAATTGACGGCTTAAAAAATTCGAGCAAGATGCGCGATCTACTGCGATTGATAGCTTTTCAGTTGGGCAGCGAAGTTTCTTACGAAGAGTTAGGTAAACAACTCGGCATGAGCAAGACGACCGTTGAAAAATACCTCGACCTATTGGAAAAGGTCTTCGTTATCTATCGTCTGGGGGCTTATTCGCGTAACCTACGCAAGGAGGTTACAAAAGCTGGCAAGTGGTACTTCTACGACAACGGCATTCGCAATGCCATTATCGGGGCTTTCTCACCGCTGGCCATTCGGCAGGATGTCGGTGCGCTGTGGGAGAACTACATCATCGGAGAGCGGCGCAAAGCGAACTTCAATGAGGGACTGCACAGGGAGTTCTATTTCTGGCGCACCTACGACAAACAGGAAATCGACCTGATTGAGGAGAGTGCCGACAGTCTTACCGCCTTGGAGTTCAAGTGGGGAAATAAAATGCCGGCCGCACCGAAAGCCTTCCAAGAAGCCTATCCCTATGCCGAGTTTCATGTGGTAAATCGGGAGAATTATTTGGAGTTCGTATAATCAATAAATTACGTATATGGAAACAAAACTACAATCCAAACAGCAATATCCGCGGTTTATCCAAAATAAACCGTGTGGTATTGACAAATTCGATGGAGGTTCGCAAGAAAGGTTGGCAAAAACTATTGCTCGCCATTTTTGTCAGAATGATTCATTGGATGAGGAATGTACTTTACCTCGAATTATCGGCATCGAAGGTATTTGGGGATCTGGAAAATCCAACGTGGTTAAAATGTTGGAACGTGAATTATCAGACGACTATTACTTTTTTGAGTATGACGCATGGGGACATCAAGAGGACTTGCAACGCCGCTCTATATTGGAATTGCTTACAAGCAAACTTATTGATGATGGTATCCTATCTGGAAATGCAACAATAAAAGTCAAAGGTGGAGGTACGAAAACCGTATCATGGTCTGAAAAGCTGAAATATTTATTAGCCCGTAAAACGGAGACCGTAACCGAAAAATATCCCCTTATCAGTAATGGTATGGTTGCGGCATTTTTGGTTGCAGTTTTAACTCCGATATTTACATTTATTGCGTATGCAGTAAAACCTACACCCACAACATGGTGGTTTTCTTTATTGTCTATTATCATAGCTGCACTGCCAGTTCTTATTGCATTGTGCGTTTGGAAATGGGCATATAGCAAAGATCATAAATATGGATGGAGTTATATGTTAGCTATTTATCAAGATAAAGTCGAAAAGGACGTTTGCTATGAGACTTTGAGCGAAGACGAACCAACGGTTTACGAGTTCAAAACATGGATGCAAGACATTTCTGATTTTATCAAGGAAAAAGGACAACGTAAATTAGTCCTTGTTTTTGACAACATGGATCGTCTCCCCGCTGAAAAAGTAAAAGAATTATGGTCTTCTATCCATACGTTCTTCGCCGATAGCGGTTTTGAAAATGTTTGGGCTGTTATTCCTTTCGATGAAACACATTTAGCTTGTGCATTCGGAGATGAGACCGACGAACAAACGAAACAACTGACCAAGTATTTTATCAATAAAACTTTCCCTATTGTTTATCGTGTTGCTCCTCCTGTTATTACCGACTATCGAAGTATATTCAACAAACTGTTTGTTGAAGCATTTGGAGAAACAGAAAATGAAGCGAAAGAAACTATAAATCGGATATTCAGATTGGTAAATCCTAATGCCAATGTTAGGGAAATTATATCATATATCAATGAGATGGTCGCTCTTAAACAAGAGTGGTGTAACGAAATTTTGATGATAAACATAGCATTGTTCTGTTTGAAGAAGACGGATATTCTGGCAAATCCAGTAGAACAAATATTGTCCGGCGACTATCTGAATGGCATTCAAACAATAATTAACAATGATCTGCAAACACAACGCGAAATTGCAGCTTTGGTATATGGTGTCGATGTTGAAGATGCTCGACAAATTCCATTGAAAAAATATATTGAAGGCTGCATCAACGGAGAAGAAGACCACGACATAAATCAATATGCAGAGACTAATAAACAATTTGACACTGTATTAGAAGAAGTTATACAATGTATGGACAATGCGCTTATCGATAAGATTATACATTGTTTGCATAAATTAACTCGAAAGAGCGATGTTATTCTGCGTGTATGGCAAAGAATAGCACAATTGAAATTAAAAGAATCCATAGAGAAGCAGGTGTTCCCTGTCGAATACCAAGAACTGCTGTTGCATTTAGACACGGAAAGCCAAAACCATGTGATTGCTCAATTATATAAGAAGATAGTTCGGTTCAATGACTTCAATGGCGGCGACTATTTCAAAACGTTAGATGCAATAGACAGGTTTATTGCGCAAAATAAGTTGGCGTGCGATTTTACGTCATTGATTGAAGCAAAAACAGTCAAGCCAAATACATTTATCGATTATATTCAAGCTGCAAATGCAACAGATGCTGCCTATCGGGATAACGCGACAACTAAAGCATATAAATATTATCAAGTAGCAACAAATTCGGAGGCGCTCGATAATTATTTGGCAAACTTACTACCCGATAATTTCGACCATGCAGATATTGTAAAAACGTTAAAAGATAATTCTACCTATACGTTTCCAACGCTTTTGCAAGCGATCACGAATTGCATTGATGAACAGAATGTAAATAAAGATAATATAGGGGCTATATTTACAACCTATCGTTTATTGGCATCTGACGAAGAAAGACCTTTACCTGTAACGTTAGATTCAACCTACATAAATCAGTTGCATTCTGAATTAGAAACTGATGGCCGAAACATTAAAGAGTCTGGATATTACGATTTAGTCGCCATGCAATTGGCACATGGTCATTCCGTTTCCTTAATAGAGGGTGGAGATATAAAATATGTTGCAGAACTCATGGACTATTATGTGGATCATGGAGACTTATTAGTAAATAGTGTGGGATGGAATATACCGCTATTAAATGAAACACTACAATACATGGTAAATCATAAACTTGGCTATAAATTATTGCTCTCAGACATATTGCCCCAATTTGAAGATATTAAGAACAGAATAGGTGTAACGGATGAGGTATTTATCGAGCATTTAGCAGAGTGGAATACCGATTTGGATAAGTATATCACTAAGAACAATATTAAAGATGTAATTCCTGACGCATCTTTTTACGATTTGACCACTAAAATAAGCAATGTCCTGACCGATCATATCAATAAAATAGCGTTCGAAGCGTTGTCTGAAATAAGTGTTGATACATTATACGCCCAAAGAACAGCACATACATCATATTATTGGTTTGTCGCAATAAAACATTTACTGGCTAAAATCAAATCCTTGCCAGATAACTTGACTGAATTTGGCAAAAAGATTCTGATGGATATTGCTTCTGGAACTCAAAGTTTGAATCCTTTCCCTAATTGTTTCAAGAATATAGTTGAAAGATTGGATAAACGAAAAATTAAATCGACAGTTACCGATATAAGAAATGATTTCTGCATCGGTAAAAAGACTATCAATGCAATAAAGTTTCAATTTTTCGAAACATGGCTTAGATCGCATGGTAATTTGAAAAGTCAAGCTGGAGACGTTATTGATAAAATAGTGAAACCTGTAATTTCCGATGGGGCATGCCGTTCATTGATTCTGCAAAACAAAGATTTTTATATGGATTTAATAAATACAGCAGGGGATGATGCTTATGAATTGAAAAAGAGTCTCCGAAACCTCATACAAAAAGATTCAGATCCGCAATTGGTTAAATTTGTCAATTCGATAGATTCAGTACCTGAGGTTGAAACCGCGTAAGTATTTGTCTAACAAGTCCGAATTTTACGATTTTACCCGTCAGAACTGAAGTGCCCCCCAAAAAAATTGTATCCAACTTTTGGGGGTCACTTCAAACTTCGATAGGGATAATTTTCAATTTTGGGGACTTGTTAGACAGTCTCATTATCTGGTAGCAGTTTACACAGCACCGGATCGTTTTTGATACGCTCCAGTTCCTCCTGCACAATCTGCTTCACCTCTTCCTTGATGCGCCGGTAGTTCGCCTGCACCGTTTCCTTCATGCGGTCGTTGCCGTCCTCGTCCGTGAAGTTTGTAATGACGGGAATTTTCTTGTAGGCACTTTCTTCCCGTTTCACCTTTTCGGCATCCACCACAATCTCGCAATGAAAAATCTTCTGCTCGATACGCTCGTTGAAGTTGTCGGATACAGAACCGACAAACATTCCCTGCGTAAGCCCGGAAATCTTACTCGGTGGAATGAGCGCGTCCATCTGCGTGTTGATGGAGGTGGAAACATCCTGCCGGTTGATGGAGATGGACTGCCGTTTCTGCAACACCTTACCGAACCGCTCGGAGAGCGTCTTGGCTGTTTCCCCCACCACCTGACCGGAGAAAATATTGCCGACAGTGTTCATCACCACTTTCGCCTCTTTGTCCCCGTAGTCACGCACTAACTGGCTGAAATCCTGAAAGCCCAGACACACGGCAACCTTGTTGCTTCGGGCGGTAGCTATAAGGGATTTTTGCCGACGCTATCTGACCCATGAGCTGCTCCGCAGCCCCTCCAAGCCACGCATCCATGAACGGCGAAAGGTAGTTCTCCAGCTCCGGATAAGAGGTCAGTATCGGAAATATATCCTCGTAACGGCGGTTCAGAAACTCGATAGCATGGGGAAACGTGCAAAACTTCCCGTTCTGATAGATTTTGAGATACCAGATAATACTGGCAAACAGAATGATAGGTGACTCCACGAAGAAGTCGCCCTGCTTTTGCACCCACGTTTTATTGAGGTTGAGCATTATTGTGTAGGCACTCTCATAGGCATCCGTAATATCTTCCATAAAATCCGGGTGAATGGGATTGCACCGATGAGAGCGTCGCGGGTCGTCGAAGTTGATCACATAGAACTTCGGCTTTACCTTGTAGCCGTCCGGGTGGTTCAGCAAATGGTTGTAGGCAATAGTAGATAGGTCGGGATACTTGAAATCGTAGATGTATTGACTAAAGCCCTTTTCAATCTGTTGCTTGATAAAATTGTTTACCACGGCATAGGACTTGCCGCTGCCCGGCGTACCCAACACGATGGACGCACGGAAGGGATTAACTACATTGATCCAACCGTTGTTCCAGCGTTTCCTGTAATAGAAACGTGTCGGCAGATTGACCGAATACTCGCTTTCGATAAGCCTCGTTTCCTGCATGAAACTCTCGTTCTCGTTGTTGAAAACATCCTCCATCAAATTGTGTTTCAACAGGCGGCTCATCCACAGACCACCCATCAACAGGCAGACATAGCCCGTTCCAATGGTAAGGACATACAGTCCCGTCACCGCTTCAAGCGGCAGCGGCAGGGGCAGCAACCACCAGTTCAGGAAAAACAGCACGAACCCGACGGCAAATGCTGTCCAGATTCTCCCCCAAGTGATTTTCTCACCCTTGACACCCTTCGTACCCAGACAGGACAAGGCAAGCAAAAGGACGGAAAACAGCTTCGTGTAGAGAATGGAATGGAACAGCCCCGCCGTGCGGTCGAAGTTCAGAAGGATTTTGTCCACCACGCCGATGTTCACGCCCCACAGCCGGATGGCTTCGTAGCAGAACCAGTACACGTTCATGACCACTAAAATGATACTCACGGCACGCAGAAAATCCATGATTTTCGCCAATGCCCTCAAATCGTCTTCTTGTTGTGACATACATTGATTTTTTAATTGTTGATACTGCATTCGCCGAAAGCTCCTTACCCATGCGCGAACCGTTCAGCACGCATCCCGTGCGGTGGTCGATGAAGGTAGCCCCATAGATGCGCCCTTCCTCTGTGTAGCGCAGTACGGTGTCGATGCCCTTCTCTTTGAGTTGGGATACAAATTTGTCCTTGTCATAAGTGCCTTGCAGCACGGAAAGGACGGTGCGTTTCGTCATGTCTGCCAGTTTCCTATCCTTGATTTCCGATTTGGAACGGACAAACTTCTTCTGTACGGCTTCATAGCCTGCGGACTTCCCGAAAAGCGAGGATTTGAACGGGTTGCCCACCTTGTTACCCTTGTCGTCCGTGACGGAATAGACCAGCCCGTGATACTCCCGTCCGCGCACGTTGCCCCTCGCTTCCTCCACCGTCATATTATATAAGGAAAGGAGCGCACGGTATTCGCCCATCGTCTGGAAACGGTACTGCCCATTCAGAGCCTTCACGGTGTTGCCTACCTGCTTCTTCACATCACCTGCCGATGCGGCCACCTTGCGCAACGGATTATCCAATCTCTGATTTTTACGTTCTGCCGGATGCAATCCGTACTTCTGTTCCAGTTCCCTGCGGATACGGTCGCTGCGGCGGTAGAGAAAATCCCGGTTGAGCCTTTTCCCGTTCTCGTCCACGTTGACCGTCACGATGTGCAGGTGGTGGCGGTCGATGTCCTCGTGCTTGAATACAAGATAAGGCTGGTTTCCGAAACCGAGTTTTTCCAGATACTCGCGGGCGATATTCTGCAACTCAATATCGGTCAGCACATCCTCCGGGTGCGGGTTGAGAGAGATATGCACCACCGGCTTCTCGATCTTCATCTGCGGTGGCAGGAAGGTGAGAAAACCCTCCATCGCCTTGCCTATGTCCACCGTTCCCGAACCGTCATTGTAGATGCGGTTGGTGGTGAGAAGCCGCCCCTGCGCCTCGTTAATCTTCTCCCCGTTGTAGGCAATCGCGCCGTACAACGAACTTCCTACACTGATTTTTGCGACCATTTTGCCTCCATTTCCCTTGAAAGTTCCACAATCCGGCGGCTCAGTTTCACGAGTTCGACGGTGTGTTGCTCTAATTTGTAGAGCAACGCCATCGCCTTTTTCTCTGAAAAATGCAGCCTCAGTTCCTTCACGACTTGGTTGTAATTCGTACCCACGGCACGGAATTGTGCATGAAAATCCGACAGTTTGGTGTAATAGTCCACCAACGTCTTGTCCACCTTCAGCACCTTGAACGGTTGCCCGAAGAAGTGCGCTTTGAGGAAAACAGACCGTGCATAGACACCCGATTTTCCGAACATGGCGAGGAAACGGTTGTGTTCCTCCTCGTTGAAACGGACGGTGTACCGGTACACCGCCGGATCAAGTTTGGGATTTCTCCCTGATTTGCTTTTCCTTTTCTCTTTCATATTACTTTGGATTTAGCGGATTGACGGCATAAGCCGCCGCTTCGGATTACAGCACCGCAGTTCTGAAAGGCTTCCCGACTTCGGAGGGAAAGCCCGCCCCCTGCAAGGGCAAGTGCTTTTCGTGGCT
>PPYE01187601.1_pt1 | contig 10667 bp, 9 predicted proteins | sample 1559881 | NCBI WGS metagenome assembly PPYE01 (sample SAMN08240022, study PRJNA423297) | Human gut metagenome, whole genome shotgun sequencing project.
TATTATCTGCGCTTTTGGCTTAGCATCTGCCGCACCTCGCTCGCCGTATCGGCACTTAGAATTATGCGGTATTGCCTTATAAAACCCATATCAAAGCGCCCCTCTGTTCCTATCACAGAGAGGCGCTTTTCTTCATTTCAATTTTATCAGGTTGCCTCCCGGCGGGCAAAGTAGGAGCCTACTGCGGTGATCTGCTTGGGCAGGTCAGGGCGGTAGAGGGGGGAATCCGGGTAAAAGCTGTTGATCACAACACCATTGTCCCCTGCTCGCGCGGTGGAATGAATGTACTCTCCATTGCCAAGATAGAGCGCCACATGGCCGGGGAAATACACCAGATCTCCCACGCGCATATCCGAAACATGGGCCGGATGGATAGGGTAGCCCTCTTTCAGCTCGGAATCCCGCCAGATGGAAATACCGCACAGCAGGTATGCCATGCTGCACAGGCCGGAGCAATCAATGCCCGCCGGGGTTTTGCCGCCCCAGCGGTAGGGCGTGCCAAGGTAGCGCTTGGCTGCCTGGGCAATGGCTGCACGCAGCTTTTCCTGGTCCTGCTCGCAGGGCTGGGTGTACAGCGGGGCCAGCGCGTCCGCACGCAGGTAACCGGTGCGGCCATCCGGCAGCGTTACGGCCTGCCAGCCGTCTTCCGGCTCCCCCTGCACGGCCACGCGGGCGCCCAAGGGCAGGCCAGCAGCCACGCAGGCCCCCTGCACACGGGGTTCCGCCAGCACATCAGCCCAGCGGGCTATGACCACCATCTGCGGCTGAACCAGCCATTCTTCCGCCTTGGGGCCAGCCAGCAAAGCATTCTGTGCTGCCCAGCCGGTATAGCCGTAAAAGGTGCGTACCGGTACCATGTGCTGTTCGGCTTCGCCGGTAATTTCCACCGGCATGCCCAGCAAAAGCTCATCCACCAGACGGGATTGCTGCGGGTTCTGCGCCCAGAGGGCCGGGTTTGTGGTAAGCGGCGCTATGGCCACGTTGATTACTGCCTGCATTGTTATTTCCTCACTGTGTTATCTCAGTCCCAGTTTTCGCCCGCGCGGTGGCAGGCAACCATACGGCCATCCCATTCCCGCAGCTCCGGAACCTCGGTGCGGCAGCGCTCCGTTGCGTAAGGGCAGCGGGTATGGAAGCAGCAGCCGGACGGCAGGTTGACCGGGCTGGGCACTTCGCCCATCAGTACACGGCGGTGCTGGTTGCGGCGGTGTGGATCCGCCTGCGGGATGGCATCCATCAAAAAGGCGGTATAGGGGTGCATGGGGCGGCTGTAGAGCTCTTCCTTGGTGGCAACCTCACACACATGGCCCAGGAACATTACGCAGACGCGGTCCGCAATAAAGTTGATGACAGAAAGATCATGCCCGATGAAGAGATAGGTCAGGCCGTACTGCTTTTGCAGGTCCTTGAGCAGGTTCAACACCTGGCTCTGCACCGAAACATCCAATGCGGAGACCGGTTCATCGCAGACGATCAGGTCCGGCTGCAGCGCAATGGCGCGGGCAATGCCGATGCGCTGGCGCTGGCCGCCGCTGAACTGGTGCGGGTAACGGTTCAAAAACTCTGCCGGTACACCAACAGCCTGCATCAATTCCAGCACGCGGTGGGTGGTTTCGGCTTTGGTTTTGCATACATGATAGGTTTCCAGCGGTTCGGCAATGATATCCCGCACCTTCATGCGCGGGTCAAGGCTGGCATACGGGTCCTGGAAGACCATCTGCATCCGGCGGCGCAGGGGGGCAAATTCCTTATCCTTCATGGCGGTGATGTTCTGCCCCTCAAAGGTCACGCTGCCCCTGGTTGCGGGCAGCATGCGGATCAGGGTGCGTCCCAGGGTGCTTTTGCCGCAGCCGCTCTCCCCCACCAGGGCCAGCGTTTCGCCGCGGTACAGGGTCAGATCCACATTGGTCAGGGCATGGACGGCCTGGTCTTTTTTGCTGGTTTCAAAGTTTTTATAAATACCTTTTGCCTGCAAAAGAACTTCGTGTTTTACCTCGCTCATTGATGTTCCTCCTCACAGCGGAAGCAGCGCACCTGATGATCCGGTGCAACGGGATGCAGCTGCGCTTTTTCCGTGCGGCATTGGTCGGTGGCATATTCGCAGCGGTTGCTGAACGGGCAGCCCTGCGACAGGTGCAGCAGGTTGGGCACCACACCGGGGATGGTGTGCAGCCGCTCGGCGTTCTGGCCAATGCGCGGGATGGAATCCAGCAGGCCCTTGGTATAGGGGTGCATGGTATGGTCAAACAGCTCAAAGGTTTCGGCCTGTTCCATGATCTTGCCTGCGTACATGACATACACATAGTCACAGATTTCCGCCACAACGCCCATGTTATGGGTGATGATCAGCACGCTCATGCCGGTTTCGTCCCGCAGCTCCTTCATCAGGCGCAGGATCTGGGCTTCAATTGTCACATCCAGTGCGGTGGTGGGCTCATCGGCAATCAGCAGCTTGGGCTTGCATACCATGGCCATGGCAATCATCACGCGCTGGCGCAGGCCGCCGGAAAGCTCGTGCGGGTAGCAGTCATAGCGCTTTTCCGCTTCGGGGATGCCAACACGCTGGAACATTTCCACCACGCGCTGCTTGGCTTCCGCCTTGCTCATGGTCGGGTTATGCACCAGCAGCGTTTCGCGCACCTGGCGGCCCACCTTGAGCACCGGGTTCAGGCTGGTCATCGGCTCCTGAAAGATCATCGAAATATCATTGCCGCAGATCTTGCGCAGCTCTTTATCCGAAAGTCTGGTCAGGTCCTGATCTTCAAACCGGATGCTGCCGCCCGCCACGCGGCCGGGGTATTTCAGCAGGCCCATAATGGATTTGGCGGTCATGCTTTTGCCGCAGCCGCTCTCCCCCACCAGGCCGATGATCTTGCCCTTGGGAATATCCAGGTCCAGGCCATCCACCGCCGGAGCCACGCCTTTTTCGGTAAAGAAATAGGAGTTCAGGCCGCGGATTTCCAGAACATTATTGTTATTTTCCATCTTTTACTTCTCCCCCGCCGTTACTGGTTCTTCATGTAGGGGTCCAGCACATCGCGCAGACCGTCACCCAAAAAGTTGAACGCCAGCACCACGATCATAATGGCAATGCAGGGTGCCAGGGCCAGCCAGGGCTGGGTGAACAAAAACTGCTTGGACTGGTTGACCATCAGGCCCCAGGATGCTGCCGGGGGCTGTGCGCCGATGCCCAAAAAGCTCAGCGAGCTTTCAGACAGAATGGCAGAGGGAACATTCAGGGTAAACAGAACGATCAATGAGGGAATGCAGTTGGGCAGGATATGCTTGAGCATGATTTTGCCGTTGCTGACGCCGATCGAACGGGCAGCCTCAACATATTCGCTCTCCTTCAGGCTCAGGGTCTGGCTGCGCACCACGCGGGCCACACTGGCCCAGCTGGTGAGGGAAAGCGCGATAAACAGGTTGACGGTGGACTGGCCCAGGGTGTACATAACCACCATGGCCAGCAGCAGGGACGGGATGGACAGCATAATATCCGCCAGGCGCATGATGACATAATCCACCCAGCCGCCAAAGTAACCGGCCAGCAGGCCAAAGAAGATGCCCACCACCAGCGAAATGATGCCGGGCAGAATACCGATGGTAAGCGAGAGGCGCGAGCCATACAGTATACGGGAGAACACATCGCGGCCCAGTTCATCCGTGCCAAACCAGTGGGCAGCGCTGGGGCCCTGCAAACGGCTGATCAGGTCCTGCTCAGCCTCACCATAGGGGGCCAGAACGGGAGCAAAAATAGCTATCAGGATGACAACCAGAATCAGCACAGCCGAAAAGGCGGCCAGCTTGTTCTGGCGGCACATGCGCAGCAGCTGTTCTTTCAGGCCGTCCTCTTCGCCGATCTGGCTTTCCAATTCCTGCGGCTGGGCATTTTTCAACATTTCGTCTGCCATGGCTTATGCCTCCTTTCTGATGCGCGGGTCCAGCACAGAATACAGCAGGTCCGCAATCAGGTTGCCTGCAATGACCAGCACGGTGGTAAACAGCACGGTCCCCTGTAGCACCGGCATATCACGGTTCTGGATTGCTGTGGTGGCAAGGCGGCCGATGCCGGGAATGGCAAAAATGCTCTCGGTGATAACCGCGCCGGACAGCATGCCGGAAAACTGCAATGCCATCATGGTAATGACCGGCAGCATGGAGTTTTTGAGCGCATGGCCCAGAATAACCGCCTGCTTGCGCAGGCCTTTGGCACGGGCGGTATCAATATAATCCGCCTGCATCACTTCCAGCAGGCTGGAGCGCGTCATACGGGCAATGCTGCCTGCGCTGTTCCAGCCCAGGGCAATGGCGGGCAGAATCATGGAAAGGAAGGTACCATCCAGCGTAAGCGGGAATGCCTTGATTTTGAAGGCAAACAGGTATTGCAGCAGCAGCGCCACCATGAAAATAGGCATGGAAACGCCAGCCAGCGAAACGCCCATGAACAGGTGGTCCACAAGGCTGTTCTGCCTGATGGCTGCTATAATACCGGTGCCAAGGCCCAGCACCCAGGCGAACAGCGCCGCCAGCAGGGCCAGTTCCAGCGTGTAGGGGAACGCCTCTATGATCATATCGGTAACAGCGCGGTTATATTTATAACTGATGCCCAGGTCCCCATGGATCGCCCCGGCCAGATAGTCAAAGAACTGCACGATCACCGGCTTATCCTGCCCCATCACTTCAGTCAGGCGGTCAATGGTGGCCTGGTCCACATGTTCACCCAGCAGCATAGCCGCCGCATTGCCGGGAACAATGCGCAGCATAATGAAGATGAGCAGTACCACGCCGATCAGCACCGGAATGGTGCCCAAAATGCGCTTTATCACGCTTTTCACACGGAGTCACTCCCCTTTTGTCCCTCACAGCCGCTGTTTCCAAACTGCCAATCGGTTAAAACCATGCTCTGTGCAGGTGAACATCATTTTCCCCGCAGGCATTGCTTCGGCACAGCGCTTTTATAAAAAGCGCTAAGTTTTCAGGTTCGTGGGCGCACAATGTGCGCCCCTACGGTTCCTGCCAGGCAGAATGCAGTTTTACCTTATGGACAGTCTGTTTGAGCGACTGTATATTTTTACACTTTTATGCTGTAAAATATACAAGCATTAAAATTATAACATAAAAAATGCAGGCTGCAACCTGTGGTCGCAGCCTGCATTGCATTATTTGTAACTTTTTTTGTCCAAAAATTACTTCAAGGTAACGTTGATATACTGGGTATCATTATAACCGGCCCAGTGCGGGGTGAAGGAAGCGATCCGGTCGCCCTTAACAAACAGGTGGGGACGGCTGAACATGGGTACCCATGCAGCGTCCTCTTCCACGATCTGCTTTTCCAGCGCGGCGTACTCGGTCAGGCGTTCGGTGTCGTCCACAATGCCGCGGGCGGCAGCAACACGGCTCATAACGTCGGTGTTAAAGTAGTTCAGGCTGCGCACATTGCTCTTTTCGGGGGTACCGAAGAACGTGTAAATGAAGTTATCCGGGTCGTTATAGTCGGCCGTCCAGGAGCTGACAAAGCTGACCATATCGCCGCTCTTGCGCAGATCCAGCCAGCTGGCGGGGTCATAGCTCTTGATCTCGGCGTTAATTCCGATCTGCTGCAGGTACTGCTGCACGATCTGGATGACCAGCAGAGTGGAATCGCTGCTGGAGTTATCGGCAGCAATCTCCATGGTAAAGCCATCCGCGTAACCGGCTTCGGCCAGCAGGCTCTTGGCCTGTTCGGGGTCGTACTTCAGCCAACCCTCGTTGTCCTCGGTGTAGCCGATCAGGCCTTTGGGGTAAATGCCGTCCACCAGGCTGCCATCGCCGTTATACACGGTATCCAGGATGGTCTGGCGGTCAATGGCCATCTGGATGGCCTTGCGGACCTTGACATCGTTCAGCGGCTCCACATTCTCGTTCAGAGCCATGTAGGTGGTGCCCAGACGGTTGGAGGTTACGATATCATCGGCATACTGGGTCTTGTAGGTAGAGTTGACAACGGCAGCGTCAATGTAATCGCAGTCCAGGATATCCAGCTCACCGTTCTGGAACATCATGCTCATTGTGGAAGAATCCGGCACGATGGAAATTTCCACATGCTGCACGCTGGGCTTTTCGCCCCAGTAGTTAGGGTTGGCATCCAGCACAATGCTGCTGTCGCGGGTCCAGCTGGTGACCACATACGGGCCAGAGCCGATGGTCTTGGAGCAGTCCATACCAAACTGGTCGCCTGCTTCCTCCACGTTCTTCTCGCTCATGATGGAGCAGGAAGCGGTTGCCAGCTCATACAGGAAACCGGCAAACGGATCCGACAGGGTAACGGTAAAGTGGGTGTCATCAATCACCTGAATGCCTTCCAGGTCGGTGGCGGTGCCATCCATCACAGCTTCCGCACCGGCAATGGCAGAGCCATAATCCGTCTGCACGCTGTCCGGCAGGGCCAGCATACGGGTAAAGGTATACTTGACATCGTTGGCGGTCAGCGGGGTGCCGTCAGAGAACGTAACACCGCTGCGCAGGGTGAAATCATAGGTCAGGCCGTCGTCCGAAACGGTGTAGTCTTCCACCAGGCTCTTCTCCAGCTCAGTGGAGCCGTCCGCATTGGTTTTGATCTCAAACAGGCGGTCAAAGATATTCAGCGGCACCATGTAGTCGTTGTTGGTCTTGTGCACATCCATCGTCTGGATATCGGTGTTCATGGCAACGTGCAGCGAACCATCTGCTGCAGCCCCGGTGGAAGCGGCAGCTTCGGTGGAAGATGCCCCGGTATCGGAGGATGTATCAGCGGAGGAAGCCGCCGGGGTGGTGGATGCGGAGCTGCCGCAGGCAGCCAGCATGCTGGCCAGCAGTGCAGTGCTCAGCGCAGCGCAGGCAAATTTTTTCATAATTCTTTCCCTCTCTTACATTGGCGCAGCCATTCTGCCGCGCCCCTGATTGTTTTGGGGCTGAACCCCCGGCCCCAGGCGGTTAAAACGCACAATGTTACCGCCTGAACCCGCAAAAGTGCAAAAAAGGGCAACTGTATTGGTAGCTGCCCCTTTGCATCTCATGTTGGTTATAATACCACAAATCCTATCAGATTGCAAGCGCAAATTCTGCTGGCCGTGGTGCCCCAACCCGGAACAGCTTAAACATTGTTCGGGCTGTTTTTCAGGATAACGTCATGGCTGCCGCCTTCCACAATGGAGGTGGAAGAAACGACCGTCAGACGGGCTTTCTGCTGCAGTTCCGGGATGGACAGCGCACCACAGTTGCACATGGTGGAGCGCACCTTGTACAGCGTGGTCTGCACGCCATCGGCCAGCGGGCCGGCATACGGAACGTAAGAATCAACGCCCTCCTCAAAGCTCAGCTTCTGGGCACCGCCAAGGTCATAGCGCTGCCAGTTGCGGGCACGGTTGGAACCTTCGCCCCAGTATTCCTTCACATAGTTGCCGCCAACGCGCAGCTTGTTCGTGGGGGATTCATCAAAGCGGGCAAAGTAACGGCCCAGCATAACAAAGTCAGCGCCCATTGCCAATGCCAGGGTGATGTGGTAGTCATGCACAATGCCGCCATCGGAGCAGATAGGGATATAGATGCCGGTCTGCTCATAGTATTCATCGCGGGCTTTGGCAACCTCGATAACGGCGGTTGCCTGGCCGCGGCCAATGCCCTTGGTTTCGCGGGTGATGCAGATGGAGCCGCCGCCAATGCCGATCTTGACAAAGTCTGCACCGGCTTTTGCCAGGAACAGGAAGCCCTCGCGGTCCACCACGTTGCCTGCACCGACCTTTACCTTGTCGCCGTAATGCTCACGGATCCAGGCGATGGTACGGGACTGCCATTCGCTGTAACCTTCGGAAGAGTCGATGCAGAGCACATCCACGCCGGCATCCACCAGGGCGGGCACGCGCTCGGCATAGTCGCGGGTATTGATGCCGGCGCCGACAACATAGCTCTTGTTGGCATCCAGCAGCTCATTGGCATGTTCCTTGTGGGAATCATAATCTTTGCGGAAAACCATATACTGCAGGTTGCCCTGCTCGTCTACCAGCGGCAGAGAGTTGATCTTGTTATCCCAGATGATATCGTTGCAGTCATGCAGGCTGGTGTTGGCCGGTGCGGTAACCAGCTTGTCCAGCGGGGTCATGAACTCAGTCACTTTCAGATCGGTGCTCATGCGGGACAGGCGGTAGTCACGGGATGCCACAATGCCCAGCAGCTTGCCGTGGGGGGTGCCGTCAGCCGTGATGGCAACGGTGGAATGGCCGGTACGGGTTTTCAGGTCCAACACATCAGCCAGGGTAGCCTCCGGCGGCAGGTTGGAATCAGAGGTAACAAAGCCCTTTTTGTAAGCCTTGACACGGCGAACCATATCAGCCTCGGACTGAACGGACTGGGAGCCGTAAATGAAAGAAACGCCGCCCTGCTTGGCAAGGGCAATGGCGAGCTTCTCACCGGAAACGGACTGCATGATAGCCGAAACCATGGGGATGTTCATGGTCAGGGGGCAGGCTTCTTCGCCCTTGCGGTACTTGACCAGCGGGGTTTTGAGGCTGACAGCCGTGGGGATGCACTCCGAAGAGGAATAGCCGGGGACGAGCAGATACTCGCCGAAGGTACGGGACGGTTCACTAAAATAATACGCCATTTCGCAATTCTCCTTTACCCTTTTCGTTGCCTGATTTGCTTATTGGTTATTGTACCACATTCGCGTACAATATGCAAAATTTGTTGCATTAAATCTTTTTTTGGCCTTTTGGGCAAAAGTTGTATAAACTGCACCATGGCCAGGCACAAGAGTATGACTAATCAAAACATTTTGCACATCGGCACCCGTCCGCCGTTTGGAACGGGCTCCAAACGCGTTCCGGCATGCCGCACATGTGATGCTCTTTTCCCCGCTCATTCCTCAAAGTTCAGGGTAATATCCCCCAGCGCGGCATCCAGAATCACAGCGTTGGCTGCTTTGCTGTTGGCGCTGTAAGGGCTTGCCTGCTTGGCGCCGCTTACCGTAATGCTGCCCAGGCCGCATGCAGCCTGCACACTGTAACCGTCTGCCTTTTCCCCCAGGGTCAGGGCAATATTGCCCAGCTGGTCGGTTACCTGCACCTGGCTGGCCCCCACCAGGCGGCTGATCGTCACATCGCCCTGGGCGTTTTCAATCGTCACGCGCTCTGCCTGCACGGTGCCAAGCTCTGCACTGCCCAGGGCAAGCGTTGCATCCAGCTGCCCGGTTTGCAGCTCATCCGCATACAGGCTGCCGAGGGCAAGGTCTGCCTGTATGCTTTTGGCTTTCAGTGTACCAAGGTCGGCGCTGCCCAGGTCCAGATTCAGCTCTATCTGTTCCAGTTCTATCTCCGGCAGGGCGATGCTCAGCGTGGGCGTGGGGTCACTGCCGGAAATATAGCCTTTGGGTATTTTGTACCGCACGCTAAAGCCGCTCTCGTCCACGGTACGCTCCAGCCAGTCGGAATAGAAATTTTCAAACCGAACCGTTATCTCATCCGCTGCATTGCTGCGCACAAAAGCAACCTCACCGCAGTCCAGGTTCAATACCATCGTTTGGACCTGCTTTGCATCCAGCGTCATCGTGCTGCTTTCCAACCGATTGGTGCTTTCGCTTTTTGCACTTTCCTTTGTGATGGCTGTTTCGGTATTTTCATCCGTGCTTTCGTCCATGTTTTCGGTTGCTCCCCCGGCGGCTTCCTGCGGGGGAACCTCCTCTGCCGTTGCGCTCTCTGCAATGCTGTACTGATATTTTGTCACAATTTTGAAAGAGCCGATGAACACCAGCAGCACAACAATCAAAATTGCAAGGATAGCCAGCACAATCCACACCGGGCTTTTTCTGCGCCTGCTGCCCTGTTCTGGCATGCTGTTATCCGGCATCGGCGTGCCGGACTGTGCCCCGGTGCCCTCCCATATCTTTTCCGCCACATTCTGGGGGCTGCCCAGTTCCTGGATGGTCTGGGCCTCTTTTTCGGGGCCTGCAGCATCAAAGTATTCTTCGTAATAATCCAGGGCATCCCGGCGTTCGGCTTCCGGCATTGCGGCCAGCAGAGCTGCCAGCTGCTGCATATATTCCTGCCTTGTCATTTTGCATCCTCCCCAAAAATATGGTCAATGTTGGCGGCGTAAACTTTCCACTCTGCCTTGTAGCCTGCCAGCTGCTGCCGCCCCAGCGGGGTAATTTTGTAATAGCGGCGGTTGCGGCCATTGAACGGTTCATCGTAAATGGTCAGGCAGCCATCTTTTTGCAGCCGCCGCAGCACCGGGTACAGTGTCGATTCGCTCAATTCCAGCGCCTGCTTGATCTCCTGGGTGATCTTGTAGCCATAAGTACCTTCTTCCTCGTGCGATACGACCGCCAGCACCACGGCATCCAGCAGCGCCGCGCCTGTGGTAAAGCTCATGTGGGTGCCCCCTTGCCTGTTGTATTAGCCCGGCAGTGCCGCTGCGTGTGGCGGCGGCTCTGCCGTTATTATTTTGTTCTATATATTATATATCATATAATATTATGTCAGTCAATATATTTTATCTGGTTCTTTCCCACTATTTCAAAAATGGCAGCAAAAATGCCGCAGGCACACAGCCTGCGGCATAAAAGTGATGCTTATTCTGTTTTAGGGCAATACCGCATAATTCTAAGTGCCGATACGGCGAGCGAGGTGCGGCAGCTGCTAAGCCAAAAGCGCAGA
>PPYE01512297.1_pt1 | contig 10664 bp, 7 predicted proteins | sample 1559881 | NCBI WGS metagenome assembly PPYE01 (sample SAMN08240022, study PRJNA423297) | Human gut metagenome, whole genome shotgun sequencing project.
ATTTTGGCAACGCAGATGCCGTGCCGCAGCTGCCGGAGCGGTGCTTAAGCCGTCAGGCGGGAATTGTGCGGTGTTGCCTAAGATTTATGCCCGTCCGGGGCGTCGGGAACGCCGCCCCTACAACAAATTTGTTGGTTCGTTATACATTCTTAATGAAAAATCGGATTAGGCCCCGGCGGAGTCGGGTGACCCCGCCCTACCGAGAGTTTACAGGTTTGTAACGCGATTTAAAACGATTTGTAGGGAACGGTCTTGACCGTTCCGGGGGTTTTCCTTATTTCCCTTTTGTTGGAATATTGTCCATGGGTTTCGGAACGGTCAAGACCGTTCCCTACAAAGCAAAAATACATAGAAAGCAACACATGACAACAGGCAGCAGCCCACAAAATAGGGCCGCTGCCTGATTTTTTATTTATTTTGTTATATTACGATTAAAGTTTCTTCGGTTCCTTCTTTTCAAAGAAGGAACCAAAACTCCCGTAAAACAACTCACGCACCCGGCAGCAGGGCAACGGCATCGCGCAGGATGGTGAGAGGGTCCTCGCCGCGCAGGACATGCAGGCTGATGTAGGGGCGGCCTACGGCGTTGTAGATCACGCGGTGCGGCATGGCATCCATCATGGCCCCTATCTGCGCCGGGGTCACAACATCGGTGTACAAAATCAGATTGTCGTTGCGCTGCACGATCTCCACAATGCCTGCGCGGGCGGCTGTCACGCGCACCAGGCTGATGTCCACCAACCCCTGCACACTGCGCGGCGGGTCGCCGTAACGGTCAATCAACTCATCCAGTACATCCGTGGCATCGTCACGGGTGGTGATGGCTGCAATCTTCTTGTAGGCTTCGATCCGCCCGGCGGCATCGGGAATGTAGCTTTCCGGCAGATAGGCATCCACCGTAATGTCAACAAGGCAATCACTCTTGTCCGGCGCAGCAGGCTCGCCGCGGGCGGCTGCAATGGCCTGGTTCAGCATTTTTACATACAGCTCGTAACCAACCGCTTCCATGTGGCCGTGCTGGCTGTGGCCCAGCAGGTTGCCCGCGCCGCGGATCTGTAAATCGCGCATCGCAATGCGGAACCCGGAACCAAAAGAGGTAAACTCCCGGATGGCTGAAAGCCGCTTGGAGGCAATTTCCGTCAACACTTTGTCGCGCTGGAAGGTGAAATAGGCATACGCCTTGCGGTTGGAGCGCCCCACACGGCCGCGAATCTGGTACAGCTGTGAAAGCCCCATGCGGTCCGCATTCTCAATAATCAGGGTGTTGCAGTTGCGCACATCCACGCCGGTTTCAATCAGGGTAGTGCAGACCAGCACGTCGATCTCGTTGTCCAACAGCTGCTGCCAGACCGAGGAAATCTGCTCCTCCGTCATTTTGCCGTGGGCGATGCCGACCCGCGCACCCGGCACCAGCTTTTGCACCTTGGCGGCGCACTGCTCAATGGTTTCGACTCGATTGTACAGGTAATACACCTGCCCGCCGCGGGCCAGCTCACGCCGGATGGCTTCGGCAATAATGGCATCGTCATATTCCAGCACATAGGTCTCAATGGGCTGGCGCTCAAAGGGCGGCTGTTCAATGGTGCTCATGTCCCGGATGCCGGACAGTGCCATGTTCAGCGTGCGGGGGATCGGCGTGGCCGAAAGGGTCAGCATGTCCACCCCGATAAAGTTCTCTTTCAGCTTTTCCTTGTGTTTTACGCCAAAGCGCTGCTCCTCGTCAATGATGACAAGGCCCAGGTCTTTGAACTTTACATCGTCCGAAAGCAGGCGGTGGGTGCCCACCACAATGTCCACTGTGCCGTCTTTCAGGCCGCGGATGGTTTCTTTCTGCTCTTTGGCGCTGCGGTAACGGCTGAGCAGCCCGATGCGGATGGGAAAGGCCTCCATGCGGGCGATGGCCGTGTTGAAATGCTGCCACGCCAGAATGGTGGTGGGGGCCAGGATGGCGCACTGCTTGCCGCCCATCACGCATTTGAACGCGGCGCGCAGGGCAACCTCAGTCTTGCCCACGCCGACATCGCCGCACAGCAGGCGGTCCATCGGCCAGGGCTGCTCCATATCATGTTTGATCTCCGCCGCGCTGGAAAGCTGGTCCGGCGTTTCATCATAGGCAAAGCGCTGCTCAAAATCTCCCTGCCAGGTATCATCTGGTGGGAAGGCATGACCGTGCGCCCTTTTGCGGCGGGCGTACAGCTCAATCAGCTCCTTGGCCATCTGCTCGGTAGCGGCGCGCACCTTCTTGCGGGTCTTGGTCCACTCGGCCCCGCCCAGGCGGCTGAGCTTGACATTCTCCGAATCCCCCGGCGCGGTGTAGCGGGAAAGCAGGTCCAGCTGGGTGACGGGAACATACAGCACATCTTTTTTATCGTACTCAATGCGCAGGTAGTCTTTGGTAACGCCCTGAACCGCCATTCGCTGGATGCCCGCATACCGGCCAATACCGTGGTTCTGGTGCACCACCAGATCGCCCGGCGTGATCTCGGTCAGGCTGTTCAGGGCATCCTTGGCTTTTTTGCGCTTTTTCTTCTGGGAGCTGGTTTCGCCAAAGGCACGGCCTGTCAGCAAAGCATACTTGGCAAACGGAAATTCGCACCCAGTGGAAAGGTGCCCCGCCAGAACCTGCACCAGCCCGGCAGCGGGGGCTGCTGCAGCATCGGTGGTAACCAGAATGCCTTTATCGCGCAGGTCGCGTGCCAGACCGGCTGCGGCACGGTCGGTGCCGGCCAGCAGGGTAACGGTATAACCGGCATCGCACAGCGGTTTCAAATCCTCCAGCAGCCCGGCGACTTCGCCATTCCAGGCAGGCAGGGTGTGAGCCGGGGCGTTGATGATATCTTTCAGCGGCTGATCCGGCATGCTGCGGGCAAAGTTCTCGGCACAGATGGTGCGGTAGTGTCCGGTTTTGGACCACAGGTAGCTTGGGTCCGCGTACAGGTTATCCAGCCCGGCGCAAAGGACGCCGTCAAGGATCAGGGATTTCAGTTCCTCGCCCCGGCGGTAGGCGGTCGCGCGGTCGGCTTCCCGGATGGAAGCAGGCTCTTCGGCCACAAGGATCGGGTCGTCAAAATAATCCAACACGGTGGCGGGATGGGGGTAGCGCACGGCCAGGTATTTGTCCATGTTGACCGGCACGGCACCGCCATCCAGCAGGTCCAGATCGGCGGCCATACAGTCTGCCATGGCGGTTTTCTTTTTGCCGCGCTGCTTGGCCAAAAAGGCCCGAAGCTGCTCGGCGGCATCGGCAGGCTTGCCGAACAGAACTTCCCGCGCGGGGCTCAGGTAAAACTTATCAATGGCATCCTCGCGGCGCTGGGTGGTCAGGTCAAAGGTGTGTAGGGTATCGATCTCATCACCCCAAAATTCCATACGAACGGGCATTTTCTGGTCGGGAGCAAAAATATCCACAATATCGCCGCGCACAGAGAACTGGCCGGGGCCATCCACCTGGGCCCGGCGGGTGTAGCCGGCACCAAACAAAGCGGCCAGCAGGTCATCCCGCAGCAGAGTATCCCCCGCATGGAGGGTGCGGGTGTTGGCGCAGAAATCCTCTTTTGGGGTGGTGAACTGGGTCAGGGCTTCCGCAGGCACAGCCACGGCGCGCAGCCGCCCGCCTACCAGCTCGCCCAGCACAGCCAGGCGGCGGTACTCGTATTCGCGGGCAGTGCCCTCAATGGGGCGCAGCACATAGTCCCGCGCCGGGAACACGGCGGCGGGAATGCCCAGCGTATTCAGGTCAGCAGCAAAGCGGGTGGCTTCGGCCTCGCCGGGGGTCACGATGCATAGCGGCTTATCCAACTGGCGGCACAGCGCGGCATACACCTGTGCGCGGCCGGATGCGGGCAGCCCAAACAGGGCGCATGCACCTTTGCCGGAAAGCGCGTGGCTCAGTTTTTTGTATTCGGTTGTGGTGGTAAACAATGCGTCAAACATGGTGCCTCCTGCGCTTGCGCATGATAGGGCGGGTGATGTATAATTTTGAGGATACGAGTAATACGAGAGTTTTGCCCCTTCTTTGAAAAGAAGGAATCGAAAAAGTTCGGCAGAATAAAGAAATCAAATAATGCTGCAATAAGGAGCAGAATATAGAAAGATGACAAAACATAAAAATGTAGCGCTGGATGAGCTGCGTATTCTGGCGGCGCTGATGGTGCTGGGCGTGCATACCGGGCAGAAAGTTGGCCTGGGGGATGCCGCCGCGGTTGGCGCGCAGGGGGTGCAACTGTTTTTTGTGCTCAGCGGGTACCTGGCCGCGGCCAGCCTGAGCCGCCACCCGGAGCCGCTGCCGTATTACCAGCGCCGCATCCGGCGGATCCTGCCGCTGTACTGGCTGGTGCTGGTGCTGCGCTGGCTGTTCGATGCGGTACGCTATCTGGCGGCGGGCGCCAGTGCAGCCCAGCTGTTTGGCCCCGGCGGGCCGTGCGGGCCGGGTTACCTGCGGTACTTTGTATTTTTGCAAATGTGGCTGCCCAGTGATAACTGGATGCTGTGGAACAACCGCAACGTGCTGTGGACGATGAGCGCCTTTGCGTTCTTTTATCTGCTGGCCCCGTGGCTGTACCGGCTGTGCAAACGCTTTTGGGGTGCGCTGGCGTTGCTGGTGGTCTGCCTTGCGGTGAAGGGCAGGATCGGCGGCTTAATTGAAAGCAGTCTGGCGGCTTTCCCGGCAGAAGCCAACATCAGCGAGTTCAGCGCAAAAACGCCGGTCATGACGCTGTACTGCTTTATCTTTGGCATGGCGGCGTTTGCGGCAGTGCGGGAGAACAAGCAGTTTTTATACGGAGCATTCTGCATTCTGCTGGCAGTGCTCACCAACTTCCAGCGGGCGGGGTTCGAGTGCGTGTTTACGGTGCTTGTTCTATTGGCCGTGCAGAACCCGCAGGGCGTTGGCCTGGCGGAAAATCAGAAGTTCGCCCAAGCCGTGGAATTTGTGGGGGCGGGCAGCTTTTGGCTGTACCTGGCCCACCCGCTGGTGCTGGAGCTGCTGCCCAACACCGCGATGGGCGGCGCAGCCGCGTGGCTGTGCTTCGCCGGGGTATATGCCGTCTGCCTGATGGTGTGCTATGCGCTGTATACGCTTTTTGTGCGCCGGTATGAGCAGCGCTTTGCGTAACCATTGTACTATATTTGCAGCAAAACGGCAAAGTGAATTTTGAGAGAAACGTTGCATGGAACGACAAATGGCGGGCGGCCCAGATGGGCCGCCCGCTTTGGCATTTGTATGATTGGAAAAGCTGTGCTCTTATCTTGTAGAGAATGTGAGGACGAACATTGTTCGTCCGCGGACGTTGGCCGTATGCAGGGTGGAATATGTGGCAAGACCCGTCATGCGGGACGATGACGAGCATCGTCCCCTACAAATCATTTGCAGCGTTTATCACCATCGGCAAAGTTTTCCACAGTGCGCACACCCCTGCAGGTGTTCCATTAAACCACATCCCGTGTAATGATGGATTGCAAATTTGAAGTGAGAACACTTCCTTTGCGGGCATCTTACACAGAAAACAGGAAGGGGCGCACACTGTGCGCCCCTACGGAACGCCTATCCGCGCTCAGTGGTTGAATTTATTCTGCGCTTCGCCCAGCTTGCCGGCCATCAACAGGCGGCAGGCGGCTTCCACGTCGGTGTGGCGGCCGGTCACAAGCTTGGCGTCATCGGGCGGGAACTTGCCCAGCACCCAGTCAGCCAGATCATAATCCGGGCGCGGCTTGGCGCCAACGCCAATGCGGATGCGGTAAAAATCCTCGCCGCCGGTGGAAGCGATAATGCTCTTTAGCCCGTTGTGCCCGCCAGCAGAACCGGAGGGCCGGATGCGGATGTGCCCCGGCTCCTGTGCAATGTCATCGCACAACACAATAATGTGGTTGCGCGGGATCTTGTAAAATGCCGCGGCGGGGGCGATGCTCTGGCCGCTCAGGTTCATGTAGGTCAGCGGCTTTAGCAGCATCACTTTGCGGCCGTCCACCTGGGCAATGCCGTAAAGGCCCTGCCATTTGCTTTTGTTGATCTCGCACCCCCAGGCTTCGGCCAACGCATCCAGCGCGGCAAAACCGGTGTTGTGGCGGGTGCCGTCATATTTCGGCTCCGGGTTGCCCAGACCGGCAATCAGCCAGTCTGCCCCGGAACCACCTCCAAATAGTCCCATAGTAAAAATCCTTATAGTAATTTTGTGATTTTAGTATGCACCAGGGGCAAAGCGTTCCACTGTGTCCCGGATGGTATCCAGGAAGGATTCTGCACCTAAGGTGTTGACCTTGAAAAACACAGCCTGGCTGCCGCCGGATGTGATGGCGGAAAGCCGGATCTGCCCGTCAGCTTCCAGCAGGGTCAGGCTCATGGTAACGCGGCCATTGCCAATGGCACTGTAGCGTTCGTATACCCGCACGGCACAGCGGCCGGTGCTGAAGTTGAAATCACTGGAACCTTCCAGCGTGGCCGAAACACTTTGTTTTACAACAGCGTCCAGCTCGGTCAGGATGGTGGTAAAATCCCCGGTCAGGGTGCGTTCCAAAATGGCCATGGCAGCAATCCTCCTTGCAGCAGGTCAGGGGGCATCAGCCGTTTTTCTTTTCGGCTTCCAGCTTCTGTTTTTTGGCAACGTATTTTTCCAGCTTCTTGGCGCCCCAGGCGGCAACTTCGGCCTGCTTGGCGCGCTCAATGCCCAGGGCACCGTCCGGCACATCGTGGCCGATGGTGGAACCGGCAGCGGTAAAGGCGCGGCTGCCCACCTTGACCGGCGCCACCAGGTTGGTGTTGCAGCCGATGAACGCATAATCGCCGATGGTGGTGCGGTACTTGCCCTCGCCGTCATAGTTGCAGGTTACGGTGCCGCAGCCAAAGTTGCAGTACTTGCCCACATCGGCATCGCCAATGTAAGTCAGGTGGCTGACAGTGTTGCCCTCGGCAAAGTTGGCGTTCTTGGTTTCCACATAAGCGCCCAGGTGCACGCCCTCATCCGTCACGGTGCCGGTGCGCACATGGGTAAAGGGGCCAATCTTGTTGTTGGGACCCAGATGGCTGTCATAACACTGGCTGGCGTTCACGGTGGAACCGGCCTCAACAATGGTGTTCTCCAATAAGGCATTGGGGCCGATGACGCAGTTTGCTCCGATGACAGTTTTGCCGCGCAGGATGCAGCCCGGCAGGATCACTGCGCCGGGTGCAATCTCAACTTCGGGGTCAATAAAAACCTGGTCGCTGATGAACTCCACACCGTTCTGCAGGTGCTTTTCAAAAGTTTCTTCAAAGGCCGCTTTGGCGGCAAGGTATTTGGCTTTCGCTTCGGACATAAAAATACCCCTTTCTGTTTTGGGCCAAAAGAGTATACGGCCCTACAAAAAAGCCCCGGAACAGGGCTGAAGCCTGCCGGGGCGGGATGAATTGAAAAAAGTGTTGCAGGATGTAATAAAATAATGTTTCCCAACTTCTCACCCATTATAATTTACCGCATTTTTGGTCAAATTGCAAGAGCCTGACCCCAAAACTTTGTGAGATTTTCGGCGAAAATATTCGCCATTTATTTAACAATGTACTGGAAATTCCGGGCTGAGTCTGTTATAATGGACTTTGCAAGAGAGAAAATTCTTATTTTGCGGGTGTGCGCGGCACACCGGGAAGAAACCGTAATTTTGTTGGAGGTAACCTATGAGCAAGAAGTTTTTGTATTTGTTCAAAGAGGGCCATGACGCATTTGGCGGCGACCAGACGACCATGAAGAACATTCTGGGCGGCAAGGGCGCTGGTCTGGCAGAAATGACCCATGCCGGCATGCCGGTTCCTCAGGGCTTCACCATCACCACCGAAGCCTGCACCCAGTACTATGCTGACAACCGTGAGATCAACGATGAGATCAAGGCTGACATCTTCAAGTACATGGGAATCCTGGAAGAGCAGACTGGCAAGAAGTTCGGCGATATCGAGAACCCGCTGCTGGTTTCCGTTCGTTCCGGTGCACGTCAGTCTATGCCCGGCATGATGGATACCATCCTGAACCTGGGCCTGAACGACCAGGCTGTTGAAGGTCTGGCAAAGAAGACTTCTAACCCCCGTTTTGCATATGACTGCTACCGCCGCTTCATCCAGATGTACTCTGACGTCGTCATGGAGCTGGGCAAGAGCTTCTTTGAAGAGCGTATCGACGCTATGAAGGAGCGCAAGGGCGTTAAGCAGGATATCGAGCTGGACGCTGAGGACCTGAAGGAACTCGTCAAGGAGTTCAAGGCCATCTACCTGGAGAAGCAGGGCGAAGAGTTCCCGCAGGATCCGAAAGAACAGCTGATCGGCGCTGTCAAGGCCGTCTTCCGTTCTTGGGATAACCCGCGCGCCAACGTTTACCGCAAGATGAACGAAATCCCCTACGAGTGGGGCACTGCTGTCAACGTTCAGCAGATGGCTTTCGGTAACTCCGGCATGCGTTCCGGCACCGGTGTTGCTTTCACCCGTAACCCCGCTACCGGCGAAAAGAAGCTGATGGGCGAGTACCTGATCAATGCTCAGGGCGAAGATGTCGTTGCCGGCATCCGTACTCCTTCCCCGATCAGCAAGCTGCACGAGGAAATGCCTGAGGTTTACGATCAGTTCGTTGAGATCGCAACCCGCCTGGAAAACTACTACAAGGATATGCAGGACATGGAGTTCACCATCGAAGATGGCAAGCTCTTTATGCTGCAGACCCGTAACGGCAAGCGCACCGCACAGGCTGCTCTGCAGATCGCCTGCGACCTCGTTGATGAGGGCGTTATCGATCAGCGCACCGCTGTACTGCGCGTTGAGCCCAAGCAGCTGGATACCCTGCTGCACCCGCAGTTTGACGCTGCTGCCCTGAAGGCTGCTGAAGCAATCGGCAAGGGCCTGGCCGCTTCTCCGGGATCTGCCTGCGGTCGCGTTGTCTTCAGCGCTGAAGATGCTGAAGAGAAGGTCAAGGACGAAGCTTGGAAGAAGGTCGTTCTGGTTCGTCTGGAAACCAGCCCCGAAGATATCGTCGGCATGCAGGTTTCTCAGGGCATCCTGACCGTCCGCGGCGGCATGACCAGCCACGCAGCTGTTGTTGCACGTGGCATGGGTACCTGCTGTGTTTCCGGCTGCGGCAATGATAACGATGTTGCTATCGATTACGATGCAAAGGTTATCACCATTAACGGCCACACCTTCCATGAGGGTGACTGGATGAGCATTGATGGCTCTACCGGCAACATCTACGAAGGCCAGATTGCTACCGTCGCTTCCACCGAGAACGCTAACTTCAAGCGCTTTATGAGCTGGGCTGACGAAGCACGCCAGATGAAGGTTATGACCAACGCCGATAACCCGCGTGATGCACAGAACGCTGTCGATATGGGTGCTGAAGGCATTGGCCTGTGCCGTACCGAGCATATGTTCTTCGCTGAGGATCGTATTGCTGCTGTTCGTGAGATGATCTGCGCACGTACCGTTGAAGAGCGCAAGGTTGCCTTGGCTAAGGTTGAGCCGTTCCAGGAAGCTGACTTTACCGCTATGTACCGCATCATGGGCGATCGTCCGATGACCATCCGTTATCTGGACCCGCCTCTGCATGAGTTCCTGCCCACCAAGGCTGAGGATATCGAAGCCCTGGCAAAGGATATGGGCATGACCACCGAAGAGCTGAACAACGTTGTTGTCAGCCTGCATGAGTTCAACCCCATGATGGGCCATCGTGGCTGCCGTCTGGCCGTTACCTATCCGGAAATTGCCGAGATGCAGACCAATGCTGTGATCAAGGCTGCCATCAAGGTTTCTGCTGAGACCGGCAAGATGATCACCCCGCACATCATGGTGCCCCTGGTTGGCGAAGTGAAGGAGCTGAAGTACGTCAAGGACGTCATCGTCAAGACTGCTGACAAGCTGATCGCTGACGCTGGCGTTGACATGAAGTACCAAGTTGGCACCATGATCGAGATCCCGCGTGCCGCCCTGACCGCAGGTGAGATCGCTAAGGAAGCTGACTTCTTCAGCTTCGGTACCAACGACCTGACCCAGATGACCTTCGGCTTCAGCCGTGACGATGCTGCTAAGTTCCTGACCGCTTACTATGATACCAAGATCTACGAGAGCGATCCGTTCCAGCATCTGGACCAGATCGGCGTTGGCAAGCTGGTTAAGATGGCTGCCCATGACGGCCGCGCAACCAACCCCAACTTGGGTCTGGGCATCTGCGGCGAGCACGGTGGCGACCCCTCCAGCGTTGAGTTCTGCCACAACGTTGGCCTGGATTACGTTTCCTGCTCTCCGTACCGCGTTCCCATCGCACGTCTGGCCGCTGCTCAGGCTGCTATCAAAAATCCGAGAGCATAAGGCTTTTATAACGAGTTATCGTTAAAAAACGAGCATAAAATAAGGCTCACCGTCAATTTTGGCGGTGGGCCTTATTTGTTTGCTCATGTATGAGATGAATTGCGTTTAACACGGAGCTGCTTTCCAGAACCATCACAGATACACCTCCACGGTCAGGTCGGTCCACGCTGCACGGCGGAACTGGTGGGGCAGCTTGTTGGCTTCACGGTAACGCTTGGCGGTTTCAAAGTCGATGGTGAAGGTGAGGATCGATGGAATATACAAAAACGGTGAGCTGGACTATGAGGCAACTCACAAGAAATTCTTGTTGGTTCGTTCCGAAGGGACAAGACAGGTAAAAATAAATTAAGGT